>Ga0075152_10001839_pt1 | contig 15275 bp, 14 predicted proteins | sample JI61114C2DNA_FD_70964 | JGI IMG/M metagenome (GOLD analysis project Ga0075152, IMG submission 70964) | Wastewater effluent complex algal communities from Wisconsin, to seasonally profile nutrient transformation and Carbon sequestration -... | ecosystem: Engineered > WWTP > Effluent > Algae...
TCTTGGATGCACGAACAAAACATAGAAAGATATTTACACGAATATAGTTATCGTTTAAACAGGTCAATACACAAGCAAAGTATTTTTAATAACCTAATTATAAGAATGATGAATCATAAACATATTGGATTACAAAGGATTAAAATAAGTACATAAATTTACACCTCTATAATTTAATTACACCCAGCGAGTTATTATAAATAAAATCGTATAAATGTTGTGTTTTTAAAATCTGAAAAAGATGCTGCTTAATTTGTATTTTGAATATTTAGTAAAAATTGAATTTTACACCTACATACAAAGCATAATTTGTTAAATTTGTTTAAAATCAAAACTAATGAGTGAGAATGAATTACAAAATTATTTGATTAACAATTTTCCAATCGAGAACGAAAAATGCGAATGGAAAGAATTCAAATTTTTAAAAAATTATGTAGCTGGAAAAGAAGGAGATGACATCGTTTCTTATATTTCAGCAATTGCTAATATGCAGGGCGGTCATTTAGTCATTGGCGTAAAAGATGAAACACTTGAAATCGTTGGTATTCAAGATTTTGCCGGCTATTCAATTAATGATATTCGTTATCGAATAAACGGAAATTGCACAAACTTAGATGTTGAAAATTTTTCTGTTGAAGAATTCAAAACTTCAGACACTAATAAAACGATTTGGATTTTCAAAATCCCAAAACATCTATTTAGACTTCCTGTTTATGCTCACAAAAAAACTTGGCAAAGAATAGATGACAATTTAGTTGCAATGACAAAATCAAGATTGGATGCCATTTTAACGGAAATTAAAATAAATGAAGATTGGTCTAAAGAAATTATTGATGAGGCATCAATTGATGATTTAGATTCAGAAGCTATTAAAAAAGCGAAAATTGAATTTATAAAAAGAAATCCGAAATATAGCGACGAAATTGGTAAATGGAGTGATGTCGATTTTTTAAACAAAGCAAAAATTACAATTAAAGGTAAAATAACAAGAACAGCGCTAATTTTATTGGGCAAAGAAGAATCTGAACATTATCTAAATTCAACTGTAAAAATTAGATGGAATCTAAAAAGTTTAGATAATCAAGATAAAGACTATGAAATATTTTCTATACCTTTTTTATTAAACATTGACGAGGTTTATAAAAAAATTAGAAATCTTAAATATCGTTATTTAAGAGAAGGCACTTTATTCCCAGATGAAGTATTAAGATACGAACCTTTTATTATTCGAGAGTCATTAAACAATGCCATTGCTCATCAAGATTATACAAAAGGAGCTAGAATAAACGTTGTGGAATTTGAAGACGATCATTTGGTATTTTCAAATTATGGTTCATTTTTGCCTAAATCAGTTGAAGAAGTAGTTTTAAATGATACGCCAGAAGAAGTCTATAGAAATCCTTTCTTAGTGGAAGCTATGAAAAACTTAGACATGATTGAAACTCAAGGTGGAGGAATCAAAAAAATGTTTAATTTTCAAAAACAACGTTTCTTTCCTTTACCTGATTTTGATTTTGAAGATAACAAAGTAAAAGTTACCATCATTGGTAAAATTCTTGATGAAAACTTTGCAAGGATACTTATTAAAAACTCTGAATTAAAATTAGAAGAAATTATACTTCTTGATAAAGTTCAAAAGAAAAAAGAAATTACCGAAAGTGAGTTTAAACACCTAAAAAAATGCAAATATATTGAAGGTAGAAAACCAAACATTTATCTTTCTCAAGAAGTAGTAGAATCGGTAAATAGCGAAGACCTCAAACGAGAATATTTAGCAAATAGAAGTTTTGACGATACTCATTTTAAAGAAATGATTTTGGAATATTTGAGAAAATTTGGTAAAACCAAAAGAAATAACATTGACAATTTAATTATACCTAAATTATCGGCAGTTCTAAATGAAAATCAGAAAAAGAAAAAAGTGTCAAATTTTTTATTGACATTAAAAAATGAAAATAAAATCATTTGCTTGCCAGGTTACTTATGGGATATTATTTAGTCACTTTTTAGTCACTTTTTAGATACTTTTTAGACACTTTTTAGTGTAAACTATTGAAAATAAGACGATTAAAATATTTTAATTTAAACACTTTTAGTTACTTTTTAAACACTTTTAAATTGAAAAATAAATTCTACAACTACATACAAAACCTGCAAGATCAAATCTGTAAAGGATTAGAAGACATTGATGGCGGCACCAAATTTCGGGAAGATATTTGGGAACGACCAGAAGGCGGTGGCGGTCGCACACGTGTAATTGAAAACGGGAATGTTTTCGAAAAAGGTGGTGTGAATATCTCAGCCGTTCATGGAAAATTACCGGATACCATGCAAAAAATGTTCGGTGTTGGAGAAGCTGATTTTTTCGCTTGCGGATTGAGTTTGGTGATTCATCCAAAAAATCCTATGGTGCCAACGGTTCATGCCAATTGGCGCTATTTTGAGATGTATGATGAAAACGGCGACATCATCAACCAATGGTTTGGTGGCGGACAAGATTTAACACCGTATTATTTGTTTGAAGAAGATGCTAAACATTTTCATCAAACCTGTAAAACTGCTTGCGACAAACATAACCCTGAATTTTATCCGAATTATAAAAAGAAATGTGATGAGTATTTCTGGAACGCCCACAGATTTGAAGCTCGTGGAATTGGTGGTTTATTTTTCGATTATTTAAAAGCAACCGAGCAAATGTCGATGGAAGATTGGTTCAATTTCGTATCAGAAGTTGGAAATTCTTTCTTACAAGCGTATGCTCCCATTGTGGAAAAAAGAAAAGATTTACCATATACGGATACTCAAAGGACTTGGCAAGAAATTCGTCGTGGTCGTTATGTGGAATTCAATTTGGTTCACGATAAAGGAACGCTTTTCGGACTAAAAACCAACGGAAGAATTGAAAGTATTTTGATGAGTTTACCACCACATGTACAATGGGTGTATGACCACCATCCTGAAGTGGGAAGCAAAGAAGAAAAATTAATTAAAGTATTAACAAATCCAGTAGATTGGATATAAACCCAAATAAAATGAAAAAAATAGTAATCTCAGTATTAGCAATTGGTTTATTCTCTTGCAATTCTCAAAAAGAAATAAAATCAGATTTTGAGATAAACAAAAACGAAACATTTGAAATTAGTCTAAAAGCTAATCCAACAACAGGTTATTCTTGGAAATGGAAAAAAGACGCATCTTCTAAATTAGTTGATTCTATAAGCGCAATTTACACACAAGACAAAGCAGCTGAAGATATGACAGGAGTTGGAGGTAATGAAGTTTGGAAGTTTAAAGGAAAAACTTCTGGAATTGACACATTAACACTAGAAAATTGTCGCTCATGGGAAAAAAATTCAACCATTGAATCAAAAAAGTTTGTTGTAAAAGTAAATTAATAATATAAGGTGATTTTTTATGAATTGCCTTTTTTAATCATTTAAATTATGTTTCCATTACACAGAGGTCGTCGTTTAAGAGTAAACGAATCTATAAGAAGTTTAGTTCGTGAAACCAGCTTAAGTCCGGCTGATTTTATGTTTCCGATGTTTATCATGGAAGGAAAAAACACAAAAGTGGAAATCCCTTCTATGCCAGGAATTTTCCGTCGTACATTAGATTTAACGGTGGAAGAAGTAAAAGAATTATATGCTTTAGGAATTCGCGCGGTAAACATTTATGTAAAAGTTAGCGATGATTTAAAAGACAATACCGGAAAAGAAGCTTGGAACGACAATGGTTTGATGCAAAGAGCCATTCGTGCCATCAAAAAAGCTTGTCCCGAAATGATTGTAATGCCTGATGTAGCGCTTGATCCTTACTCAATTTATGGTCACGATGGAATCATCGAAAATGGTGATATTGCTAATGATGCAACCAATGAAGCTTTAGTAAGAATGGCTGTTTCTCATGCACAAGCTGGAGCCGATTTTGTAGCACCAAGTGACATGATGGACGGTCGTGTATTGCGTTTACGACAAGGTTTAGATGCTGCAGGCTTTCAAAATGTAGGAATAATGAGTTATTCGGCTAAATATGCTTCAGCATTTTATGGTCCGTTTCGTGATGCTTTAGATAGTGCTCCAAAAGAGGCCGATGTAGATGCTGAGCCTGTCGAAGTACCAAAAGATAAAAAAACGTATCAAATGGATTACGCCAATCGCATCGAAGCAGTTAAAGAAGCGTTATGGGATGTGGAAGAAGGTGCCGATATGGTAATGGTAAAACCAGGAATTGCGTATTTGGATATCGTTCGTGAAGTTAAAAACGCAGTTGATGTTCCTGTTACGGTTTTCCATGTTTCAGGTGAATATGCAATGATTAAAGCGGCTTCAGAAAGAGGTTGGTTAGATCATGACAAAATTATGATGGAGCAATTAATGTGTATAAAAAGGGCTGGTGCAAGTTTAATTTCAACTTATTTTGCAAAAGAAGCAGCAATCATATTAAATAAGTAATGTGATAAATGTCAGCATCTGAATGAAATTGATGTTGTAATTTTATCAATATTTCTGAACTTTATAAACATGAAACTTATATTAAAATCGTTAGCCTTTTTTGCATTAGCAATTACACTGGCTAATTGTGGTAAAAAAAAAGAAACCGACAGCTACGGAAATCCTGTTGACAAAGATATAACAGTGCATACTGAAGCAACGGTTAATCCATTATTAGCAAAAGGACAAGAACTTTTTGAAGGAAAAGGAACATGTGCTACTTGTCATAAAGCAGACATTAAAGTAATTGGTCCTTCGATTAAAAACATTGCAAAAATTTATAAAGAAAAAGGTGCAAGTATTGCTTCGTTTATTAATGGCAAAGGCGAACCTTTAGTAGATGCTTCACAATATGAGATTATGAAAACTAATTTTGTAATTACAAAAGCTATGTCTTCTGAAGACAGAAAAGCATTAGAAGTCTACATGATGAGTTTTGAATAACGTATTATTCAACTACTAATTTAAAGCCCACGCGCGGAATGTTTTCAATTCTAACGTTGGTTTCTTCTTTTATGATTTTTCGTAATCGAGAAATAAAAACATCCAAACTTCTGCCTAAAAAATAATCATCACTACCCCACAATTCCATCAGAATTTTTTCGCGTTTTAAAACTGTATTTGGATTGTCTAAAAACAACTTAAGTAACGAAGCTTCTCTTTCGGTTAGCGTGATATTTTGGTTTTCATTCTTTAGTAAATAGTTCTCAGGTTCAAAATGAAAACTAGCAAAAGTATATTGTTTTTGGGTTGAATTATCGGTCGATTTTTGACTTCGGTTTAAGAAAATTTCTATTTTTAAAATAAGTTCTTCTATCGAATACGGTTTTATTAAATAATCATCTGCACCCAGTTTCAAACCTTTAATTCGGTCTTCTTTCATGGTTTTCGCAGAAAGAAAAATAATCGGAATTTCTTGATTTCGTTTTCTAATCTCGGTTGCAATTTCAAAGCCATCCATATCGGGCAACATGATATCCAAAACACACAAATCAAAGGCTTCTTTGCAAAACAGTTGAAATGCTTCTTTCCCGTTGTTGCAATGCACAACTTCAAAACGCTGCTCTAAATTATCGGATGTTAAAAACGCTAAGGTTTCGTCGTCTTCTACATACAAAATACGTTTCTTACTCATAATCGTTTTTATTTATTTGGATTGAAACTGTGATTCCTTTTTCTTCATTATTAGTTGCAAAAACTTTCCATTTGTGCCATTCGCATACGCGCTTAACGTAGGATAACCCTATACCAAAACCTTCAATATCTTTGTTGTCTTGACGTACAACACGATAAAATTTATCAAACACAAAAGGTAAATCAATTATTGGAATTCCAACACCTTTATCTAAAAAATTGAGTTGTAATCCTTTATTATTTTCTTGGGATGATATTTGAATATTGGCTTCGTTTTCAGAATACTTAACCGCATTGTCAATTACATTATAAATTAAATTATAAAAATGAAATTCATCTGCCATAACTAAATATTTTTTAGCTAAACCAATCTCAATTTGAATATTTTTTTGGTGTTTTAAAAGAATATTTTCTTTAACCAATTCTAAAACAACTTGCACATCAACTTTGGTTTTTTCGAGCACAATTTGATTGCTATCGGTTTTGGCTACATACAAAATTTTCTCAATGTGCTGATTTAACTTATTGCTCTGATTGATGATAATTTGCATGTATTTAGACAATTTTGGGTTGTCTTTTATTTCGTTTTGCGAATTAGCGTAGTTTGAAGCAATTAAAATTGAAGCTAGTGGCGTTTTGAACTCATGTGTCATATTATTTATAAAATCTTTTTGCAATTCGGTATATCTTTTTTGTTGTAACATTAAAAAAACCGAATACACATATATAATAAGCACCAAAAACAAAACTGCAGTAAATACCCAATATTGACTTAAACTTCTAAAATAAGTTTGTTTAACATGCGGAAACCGAATAGCAAAATAATAGGTTAAATCGGTGTTCTTAGAAAAGCAATCTTCACAAACACTTTCTTTTTTTCCGTCAACCGCCACATAATTCCCATATACCATAGATTCTGAACTACAATCATAAATTGCGTATTCAAAATCCAATTCTAATTTTACTTTTTCAAACTCAATTTTTAAATAATGTTCCAAAATTTGATTTTCAAAAACATCATTAACATTAACAATAAAGTAATTTTCGCTAACTTTTTTAATTAAAATTGTGGTAGGCAATTCAGATTTGTTATCTCTATAGATGCGCTCTACCACATCCTGCAAGGCAAAATGGATTTTATCTTCTACATCTTTCTTCTCAAAAATGTAGGCTTGATTAAGTAGAAACAGTTGCATGATAATTACACCAACAATTGCAAAAAAACCAATAAAAATAACAATATTAAATCTGTTAAACTTCATAACTACAACGATATTACAAAAAAGAAGTTTAAAAAACCCTTATTAACATGTTGTTAACAATCTTTAAAATTTAATTAACAACAACTTCTTTTTGTTTCTGTAAATTTGTAATACAAAATTAAAATAACTAAAATATTATAAGGTATGAAATCAATTAAATTATCAATTGTAGCATTATTTATTGCTAGTTCGTCATTTGCTCAAATTAAAGAAGCAAAAGCAGAAGTTACTAGACCAGCTGAAACTGTAACTCCACCTCCAGCTCAATCTGTTATCAAATGGGATAAAGAGATCCATGATTTTGGTGATATTGAAAAAGGAAAACCAGTTACCTATGAGTTTTCATTTACAAACACAACAAATGAAACCGTTTTAATCACAAATGTAAAACCAGCATGTGGTTGTACTGCTGCTAATTACACAAAAACTCCTATTAAACCAGGAGAAAAAGGAATGGTTGCGGCTACTTTTAATGCGGCATCTCCTGGTGGGTTCCAAAAATCAGTTACTATCTTAACTAAAGAAGGTAATATTGATGCTTCAAAAACAGTATCTTTTAAAGGTAAAGTAATTGATGATGCTGCTCCTGCTACAACAGATAAAAAGATAGAAATTAAATCATAAAAATATTATTAATTCAACTTTTGCATCTTATTAGACCACCTGAATAGCCAGGTGGTTTTTTATATTTATAAAATGAAAATAATCATCATAAACACACCTCTTGGTTTTATAGAAATTCAAGGAAATGAAAACGGAATTTCAAAAATTCATGTGATGAATGAAGACGTTGAAATTTCTACAAAAATTCCGAATGAATTAAAAGAGGCTGTTTTACAACTTCAAGAATATTTCAATGGAAAAAGAACTGAGTTTTTATTTAAAATAAATCCAGCAGGAACTGATTTTCAACAAAAAGTTTGGCAAGAATTAGTAAATATTCCTTTCGGAAAAACGTGTTCCTATTTAGAATTATCAAAAAAATTAGGTGATGTAAAAGCGATTCGTGCAGTTGCTTCTGCAAATGGTAAAAATCCGCTTTGGATTGTAGTTCCGTGCCATCGTGTAATAGGTTCTGATGGTTCTTTAACAGGTTATGCAGGTGGTTTGTGGCGCAAAAAATGGCTGCTCGAACACGAAAATCCGGTAAAACAAGAAAGTTTGTTTTAGATTTTTTAAAATCATTCTAACTTTTTCCTACTTTTATAACACAATTTTATAAAATTAGGAAATGAAATTTCTTTTAAAATCCTTCAAGTGGTTCGCAATTGTTTTGGCTAGCATGATTATTTTGATGTACATTTTTGATGTAGATTATCTGTTACGTGCCATAAGGACAATCTATTTCAAGGGTTACACAACCGCTTTTTTAGAAGATTATAAAGAATTTCCCAATCGAGAAATCAAAAAAGGAACAGCACAACCATGGTCAATTGCTTCCGATTACAACTCAGTTCCAGCAACTCAAAATTTACAAAAAACACATAAAGAACTTCAAACCATTGCTTATTTAATCATTAAAAATGATAGTATTTGGCACGAAAGTTATTTTGATGGATTTGATAAAAACTCCAAAACCAATTCTTTTTCGATGGCAAAAAGTGTGGTTACAATGGCATTAGGAAAAGCCATTATGGAAGTAAAAATCAAAAGTTTAGACCAAAAAGTAACCGATTTTTTTCCAGAACTAAAAGGAAAGTTTGCAAAAGAAGTAACCGTAGGCGATTTGTCTTCGATGGCGTCAGGAATGAGTTGGGACGAAAAATATTATAGCCCTTTTTCAATTGTAACCCGCGCTTATTTTGATGATGATTTAAAAGGCGTTATTTTAGGTTTAGGCATCAAAGAAAAACCAGGACAATCATTCAAATATTTAAGTGGTCCTACTCAATTATTAGCAATGTGTATTAAAAAAGCAACTGGAGAACATTTGTCTAATTATGTTTCAAAACACTTTTGGCAACCCATGGGAGCCGAAAATGAAGCGCTTTGGCAACTTGACGAAGAACCAGACGGAATTGAAAAAGCATATTGTTGCATTGCAAGCAATGCTAGAGATTTTGCACGCTTTGGAAAATTATATTTAAACGATGGAAAATGGAATGGCAAACAATTACTAGATAGTGCTTTCGTAAAAAAATGTGTTACGCCACGTTTTGAAAAAAGTCCAGAATATGGATATGGCTGGTGGATGCATAACTTTTTAAGTAAGGATTTATATTACATGCGAGGTCATTTAGGGCAGTTTGTAATTGTAATTCCTGAAGATGAATTAATAATCGTGCGATTAGGGCATTTAAAAGGTGTGCAAACAACTTATGATCCACACAGTGAAGATTTATATGTTTATGTAGAAGAAGCATATGAAATGTTGGGGCAAAGAAAATAGATCAACCTGAAACTAAATTAACTATAAACCATACAAAAATGATTGAGAAAATTAACTTAAACAACATTCTGTTTTTAGACATTGAAACCGTTCCAGAACATCAAAATTATGGCATTTTAGACGAAGAAGCACGTTGTTTATGGGAACACAAAACCCAATACCAACGCAAAGACGAAGTTTCTTCCGAAGATTTTTATGACCGTGCTGGAATTTGGGCAGAATTTGGAAAGATCATCACCATTTCTGTGGGTTATTTTGTGAACAAAGGTGATATCAGAAATTTTAGAGTAACCAGTTTTTGGGGTGATGAAAAGAAAATTTTAAATGATTTTTCAAACTTATTAAATACCCATTTCAATAGAGCACAACACGTTTTATGTGGTCATAATGCTAAAGAATTTGACATTCCGTTTATTGCTAGACGTATGATTATCAAAGGAATTGCTTTACCAAACAAACTAAATTTATTCGGTAAAAAACCATGGGAAGTACCTCATTTAGATACTTTAGAATTATGGAAATTTGGCGATTATAAACATTTTACTTCTTTAAAATTACTTACAAAAGTACTCGGAATTCCATCTCCAAAAGATGATATCGACGGTAGCAAAGTAGCACACGTTTTTTATGTTGAAGATAATATTGATAGAATTATCAGCTACTGCGAAAAAGATGTTATTGCTGTGGCCCAAATTTTTCTTCGACTACGAAGAGAAGATTTATTGATTGATGATGAAATTATTCACGTTTAAAAATTAGACCTAACAGGTTTTGAAAACCTGTTAGGTCTGTTCTATTATAAATAGTATTTTTACAAAAAATATAACACATGGTTTTAAGCAGATTTTGGTTAGTGATATTTATATCGTCTATTTTTTTTATTGTTTTCGGATTGTTTTCTTCGCAATACTATTCTATTGATTATGTGTTGAATGGAAAACAAGGCGAACCACTTTTAATTGATGAAAAATATTTAAACGAAGTGCCTCAATTTGTTCAAGATAGTTTACAAAAAGCAGAAGACAAAACGTATGTTTTAAATAAAAATACTGCCGATGCAGATACCACTTATGTTTACAACAAACAAACGGTAAAAATATTCAGTGGAAAACAGCAAGCCGATGGCTTGTTACCTATGACCAAAAGTAGTTTGTTTGATTTAATTCTTCCGTTGATTGCTTATTTATCTTTTTTCTGTGGTATCATGGAATTACTTATTATTTCTGGTGCGTCAGAACGATTGGCTAAAAAACTAAGTCCAATATTTGCCAAAGTATTTCCTTCTATTCCTAAAAACCACGAATCAATTTCGTACATGACTTTGAATTTTGCTGCCAACTTTTTAGGATTAGATTCTGCCGCAACTCCTTTTGGTTTAAAAGCCATGCAAAGTTTACAAGAACTCAATAAAGACAAAGATGTAGCTAGTGATGCCCAAATCATGTTCATGTGTTTGCATGCAGCAGGATTAACATTAATTCCAACTTCAATTATTGGTTATCGTGCTGCTGAAAACGCTGCCAATCCTGCCGATGTGATGTTGCCTTGTATCATAACTTCTTTTATTGGAACTATTGTAGCTTTTATTTTAATAGGAATTAAGCAAAAAGTAAATTTTAAAAGTGCATCTTTATTAACGATTTTAATGGGTGTAATTGGAGCGATTGTTGGGTTGTTGTTTTACGTAAACAGTTTAGATTTAATTGGAAAGAACTATTTCACCTCAAATCTTTCGGGATTATTATTGATATTAATCATTGGTTTTACTTTGGTTTTTTCTTTTATTCAAGAAAATAAATTTATGGAAAACAAAACTACTATTTTCGACACATTTGTGGTTGGAGCTAATAATGGTTTAAAAACGGGTGTTACTATTTTTCCCTATGTGATGGGAATGTTAGCAGCCATTTCGTTGTTTAGAAATAGTGGTTTGTTTGAAAATATCAGTTACGGAATTTCGTTTATTTTTGCACATTTGGGTGTAGCGAAAGAAATTACCGATTCACTTCCTGTAGCGATGCTTCGCCCATTTAGTTCAGGAGGTTCGCGTGGTTTTATGATTGATGCAATGAAACAGTTTGGTCCTGATTCATTAACTGGAAGATTGAGTTGTATTTTTCAATGTAGTGCCGAAACCACTTTCTATGTAATTGCGGTTTATTTTGGGAGTATCAACATTAAAAACACACGTTATACGTTAGGTATGATGCTTTTAATAGATTTAATCTGTGTGATTACAGCAATTTTTGTAGCAAATTGGTTTTTCTAAAAGATGAATAGAGCAAAAGTCTAGCGAGAATACTTAGTTAATAAACTCATTTAAACTTTTAAAATAAAAATCAATCAAAAAAATTTATCTTAATAATTACAAATCAACAAGTTACAAAAAAATAAATTGCTTACTGACAAAATTAACAAAAAACGAATTAGAAAATTGCATTTTACCATTTATTCCAAAAAAATTAAAAAAAATTTAGTAGTAAATTTAATAGTCTAGATATCTGTATCGTTCATAAACTCAAAACAAGCTGTCAATGGAATTGTTTTTATTGATTTATAGTCTTTTAAACCGCCATTCTCTTATCAAACAGTCTATTACTTTTACAGAAGATGGTGTAGTTTAGGTGTTTTTCAATTGATGTTTGAAACCCATCTTGAAGTTCAAAAAGACAAGTTAAATACTGAAAAATTAAACCTTGACGGTACACACAGTTTAGTAAAAAATCAGCAGAAAGTTAGGGTTATCAATTTATAAAAAAAGGGAAAACTTCCAATGTTTTAGTACTGACCGATGGCAAATAAATCCCTATTGGGATTGGTTCTATCTTAAGAAGAAATCATAAGCCAACAGATTTTAAGATCATGATAATTGATAATGCTGCTTTTCGTTCTACAAAACGATGTTAGAATTCCAAACAATATAATACTTTTCTCCATTTCGTTTTATTGTCCCGAGTTTAATTCTGCTGAAAAAATGCGGCAATGGACGAAGGATAAAATAGCAATGAAAATATATGACACGTTAGATGATCTAAATAAAAAAATGGAAGAATTAATTAAAACGACCCTAAATGATATAATGAAATCAATTACTGGATATGATTTTTACGTAAATACCTTTTACAATATTTTTAAATTTTAGTGTTATTTGATTGATAATTAAAATGTTATAATAATTTAAGTATAATTAACAACTTTTTTTATAATGCACCACGAGTTAAATATGATACTTGTTATAAAGATTTAAAATGCAATAATTTATATTTGCATTCATTTCAATCAAAAAAATTAAAAATGAAAACACTTAACGACTTCAATTTCAATAACAAAAAAGCAATTATTAGAGTAGATTTTAATGTTCCATTAGACGAAAATTTCAAAGTAATGGATGCTACTCGTATCGAAGCTGCAAAGCCAACAATTGACAAAATATTGAAAGATGGGGGAAGTGTAATTTTAATGAGTCACTTGGGAAGACCAAAAGGTGTTGAAGCAAAATATTCGTTACAACATATTGTTTCAAAAACGGAAGAAATTTTAGGTCAAAAAGTGAATTTTGCTTCAGACTGTATTGGAGAAGTTACTGAAAATGAAGCAAAAAACCTTCAAATAGGGGAAATTTTATTATTAGAAAACCTGCGTTTTTATGCCGAAGAAGAAAATGGCGATGTCGAGTTTTCTAAAAAATTAGCTTCTTTAGGCGATATTTATGTAAACGATGCATTTGGAACCGCACACAGAGCACACGCTTCAACTACCATTATTGCTCAATTTTTTAAAGATGCGAAATGCTTCGGATATTTATTAACAAAAGAAATCAAAAGCATCGAAAAAGTTTTAAAAAATTCAGAAAAACCAGTAGTTGCAATTTTAGGAGGAAGCAAAGTTTCTTCAAAAATCACAGTAATTGAAAACATTTTAGACAAAGTAAACCATATGATAATTGGTGGAGGAATGACCTTTACTTTCGTGAAGGCATTAGGTGGAAAAATTGGAAATTCAATTTGTGAAGATGATAAATTAGAATTGGCTATCGAAATTTTGAAACAAGCCAAAGAAAAAGGTGTTCAAATTCATATTCCTGTTGATGTAGTTGCTGCAGATGCGTTTTCAAACGATGCAAATACACAAATTGTTGATATAAATTACATTCCTGATGGCTGGCAAGGTTTAGATGTTGGGCCAAAATCCTTAGCTATCTTTAAACAAATAATTTTAGATTCAAAAACTATTTTATGGAATGGTCCATTAGGTGTTTTTGAAATGGAAAGTTTCGCAAAAGGAACTATTTCCTTAGGAGAATTTATTGCAGAATCAACTGCAAATGGTGCTTTTTCACTTGTAGGTGGTGGCGATAGCGTTGCGGCCGTAAAGCAATTTGGATTAGAACCAAAGATGAGTTACGTTTCTACCGGTGGTGGAGCGATGTTAGAAATGTTAGAAGGCAGAACGTTACCTGGAATTGCCGCTATTTTAAAATAATTACACAATAAAAACCTGACAATTAAGTTATTAGTTTTTAATACTCCCCAAAAAAGAAAACAGAATGAAAAAATTAATTTTTATATCGCTTTTAGTCTCGTCAGTTGGTTTTGCTCAAGAAAGTTTAGAGAAAAATACATTGACTTTACCAAAGCTATCGTATTTAGATTCACTAAAAAACACGTTTATCAATCATTCAACTAGTAATTGTATTGACGAAAGATGGATGGCAGAACTAACAAATACTGAATTGTCTGAAAATATGTTTTTTGATCTTTCAAGTCTTAATATTGATTCAGAAGTTAGTTACGATTTATCTTCGGAAGTATTAAAAAAACGATTAGCAAAAATGGACGCAAAATCACCTTTTAATATTGAATATAATCCAGCTTTAGAAAACATGATTAAGTCTTTTTTGAAGAATAGAACCAAAGCTTTCGAGCGATTAATGGCGGTTTCTGAATATTATTTTCCAATGTTTGAAGAGCATTTAGCAAAATACAGTATTCCTTTAGAACTAAAATATTTGGCTATTGTAGAATCGGCTTTAAACCCTAAAGCAAAATCAAGAGTTGGTGCTTCTGGACTTTGGCAATTTATGTATCCAACAGGAAAACAATATAATTTAGAAGTAAACTCATATGTTGATGAACGCCATGATCCGTTAAAATCAACGGAAGCTGCTTGCCAATATTTATCACATTTATATGAAATTTTTGGTGATTGGAGTTTGGTTTTAGCTTCATATAATGCTGGACCAGGAAACGTTTCAAAAGCGATTCGTCGTTCGGGTGGAAGCCAAAATTATTGGAATATTCGTAAATTTCTTCCACAGGAAACCGCAAATTATGTTCCAGCGTTTTTAGCAACGATGTATATTTATGAATTCAAAAAAGAACATGGAATTCTTCCAAAAAAAGCAACTTTAACTTATTTCGAAACCGATACGATTATGGTAAAAAAACAAATGCCTTTTAAACATATTTCGGAATTATTGGATATTCCTGTGGAACAAATTGAATTTTTAAATCCAATTTACAAATTAAAAATAATTCCTTTTGAAGAAGATAAAGCACATTATTTGCGTTTGCCGAAAAACAAGATGGGACTTTTTGTTTCAAACGAAGATAAAGTATATGCTTATTTGAATTATTTGGAAACATTTAAAGAAAAAACAAAGTCAGAATATATTGCATCAACTTCAAGAGATTCTATTGAAACAGTTGTAGATTCTAACACAACGTCTGTAACTAAACCTAAATTTGAACGAAAAACACAATTTCACACCATAAAAAGTGGTGAAAACCTTGGGAAAATTGCTGATAAATATAATGTTTCGATTAGCAATTTAAAATCTTGGAATAATATTAAAGGAAATACTATTCAAACTGGGAAAAAATTAAAAATTTATTCGGATAAAAAAATAACTGAAAACCCAGAGCAAAAAATTAGTAAAAATAGGATTCATACAGTTAAAAATGGTGATTCATTATTTTCGATTTCAAAACAATTTCC
>Ga0075152_10001843_pt1 | contig 15258 bp, 11 predicted proteins | sample JI61114C2DNA_FD_70964 | JGI IMG/M metagenome (GOLD analysis project Ga0075152, IMG submission 70964) | Wastewater effluent complex algal communities from Wisconsin, to seasonally profile nutrient transformation and Carbon sequestration -... | ecosystem: Engineered > WWTP > Effluent > Algae...
CAGGTGCGCGCCGGGCTGGAAGCCGTGCAGCCGGTCGCCGGCCGCCTGGTCGCGCATGCGCTGCGCAGCGGCGCGGTGCTGGTCGACGACAGCTACAACGCCAACCCCGGCTCGCTGGCCGCGGCCATCGACACGCTCGCAAACAGCGGCAATGAAGCGTGGCTGGTGCTGGGCGACATGCGCGAACTCGGCGCGGATGAAATCGCCTTGCATGCACGGGCTGGACAGCAGGCCAAGGCGGCCGGCATCGCCCGTCTGTTCGCGCTGGGCGAGCTGAGCGCCCATGCCGTCGCCGCGTTCGGCGATGGCGCGCAGGCATTCGATTCGCACGACGTACTGGCCGATGCGCTGGCCGCCGGCCTGCGTCCTGGCGTGCGCGTGCTGGTGAAGGGATCGCGCGGCAGCGCGATGGATCGCATCGTCAAGGCGCTGTTGCAGCGCGACGCGGCGGAAAACGGCGGGGGAACGACCGATGCTGCTTGAACTGACCCGCTGGCTGGAACAGCTGCAAAGCGTGTTCGGGCTGTTCAACTACCTGACCTTCCGCGCCATCCTGGGCGCGCTGACCGCGCTCGCGCTGTCGCTGTGGTGGGGGCCGGCGATGATCCGCAAGCTCGGCACGCTGAAGGGCGGCCAGCCGATCCGCACCGATGGCCCGCAGTCGCATTTCTCCAAGGCCGGCACCCCGACCATGGGCGGCGCCCTGATCCTGCTGTCCATCGCGGCGTCGGTGCTGCTGTGGGCGGACCTGCGCAACAAGTACGTCTGGGTCGTGCTGGCGATCATGATCGGCTTCGGCGCGATCGGCTGGTGGGATGACTGGATCAAGATCGTCAAGCGCGATCCCAACGGCATGCGTTCGCGCACCAAGTACGCGCTGCAGTCCATCCTCGGCCTGGCCGCCGGCATCTACCTGTACGCCTACGCCGACGTGCCGGCGGCGACGACCTTCTACGTGCCGTTCTTCAAGTCGATCGCGCTGCCGCTGGCCGGGATCGGCTTCGTCGCCATCGCCTACTTCTGGATCGTCGGATTCTCCAACGCGGTCAACCTGACCGACGGCCTGGACGGGCTGGCGATCATGCCGACGGTGCTGGTCGCTTGCGCGCTGGGCGTGTTCGCGTATGCCTCGGGCAACGCGGTGTTCGCCGAATACCTGCAGATCCCGCGCGTGCCCGGTGCGGGCGAGTTGGTGGTGTTGTGCGCGGCGATCGCCGGCGCGGGCCTGGGCTTCCTGTGGTTCAACACCTATCCGGCGATGGTGTTCATGGGCGACATCGGCGCGCTGGCACTCGGTGCGGTGCTGGGCACCGTCGCGGTGATCGTGCGCCAGGAACTGGTGCTGGTGATCATGGGCGGCATCTTCGTCATCGAAACGCTGTCGGTGATGATCCAGGTGGCCAGCTTCAAGCTCACCGGCAAGCGCGTGTTCCGGATGGCGCCGATCCACCACCACTTCGAGCTGAAGGGCTGGCCGGAGCCGCGGGTGATCGTGCGCTTCTGGATCATCAGCGTGGTGCTGGTGCTGGTCGGTTTGGCGACCTTGAAGATCCGCTGATGAGCGCGACGACCTTCGACACCCCGCGCCAGGCGACCCGCGTCGACGACATCCGCGGTCGCTTCGACCCGTGGCTGCTCGGCGTGGCGATCGCGCTGGCCTGCACGGGCGTGGTGATGGTCGGTTCGGCCGCGGTCGCTGGCGCCGGGATGGACGTGGGGCCCTGGTACTTCCTCACCCGCCACGTGCTGTTCCTGGCGGTCGGGCTGGTGCTGGCGGCGATCGCCATGCGCACCGAACTGAAGACGATCGAGCAGTACAGCCAGCTCCTGCTGCTCGGCTGCTTCGTGCTGCTGCTGCTGGTCTACGTGCCGGTGCTGGGCAGCACGGTCAATGGCGCACGGCGCTGGATCAACCTGGGCGTGTCCAAGTTCCAGGTCGTGGAGGCGGTCAAGGTCCTCTACATCGTCTGGTTGGCGAGCTACCTGAAGCGCTACAGCGAGGACGTGGCGGTCACCTGGATGGCGATGCTGAAGCCGGTCGCGGTGGTCGGTGCGCTGGTGGTGCTGCTGCTGATGCAGCCGGACTTCGGGTCCTCGGTGCTGCTGCTGGGCATCACCATCTGCATGCTGCTGCTGGGCGGCGCGCCGATCCGGCGCATCATCCCGCCGATCCTGCTGATGGTGCCGGCACTGGTGCTGCTGGTGATCATCGAGCCCTACCGCATGCGTCGCGTCACTTCTTTCATGGATCCGTGGCAGGACCAGCTCGGCGCCGGCTACCAGCTGAGCAACGCGCTGATGGCGATCGGTCGCGGCGAATGGCTGGGCGTGGGCCTGGGTGCCTCGGTGCAGAAGCTGTCCTACCTGCCGGAAGCGCATACCGATTTCATCTTCTCGGTGATCGCCGAGGAGCTCGGCTTCGCCGGTGCCTGCGCGGTGCTGGCGATGTACATGCTGCTGGCCGGCCGCGCGTTCTGGCTGGGCCTGAAGTGCGTGGAGATGAAGCGCCACTTCGCCGGCTACATCGCGTTCGGCATCGCCTTGTGGATGGCGCTGCAGAGCTTCGTCTCGATCGGCGTCAACCTGGGCATGCTGCCGACCAAGGGCCTGACCCTGCCGCTGATTTCCTCCGGCGGCTCCAGCGTGCTGATGACCTGCGTGGCGATGGGCCTGCTGCTGCGCGTCTCCTGGGAATACGAGCGCGCCGCGCGGCAAGTCGCCAAGCTGCGCGGCCTGGCGAGCCAGCCGCCCGCCGGTCCGGGTCCCGAGACCGCGCAGCCGCCGCTGCCGTCAGATGCCGGCGCGCGCGGCACCAGCCGCCTGCGCCAGCGCATCGAGCCGGGCATGGGCACGCGCAGCGACGCCACGGCAGCGCCGGTGTTGCGGAGGTCGCGTTGAACGCGTCCGCGCCCCTCGTGCTGATCATGGCCGGCGGTACCGGCGGCCATATCTTCCCCGGCCTGGCGGTCGCGCAGGCGCTGCGCGAGCGCGGCGCGCGCGTCGCGTGGCTGGGCGCGGACGGCGGCATGGAAACCCGGCTGGTGCCGCCGCACGACATCGCCATCGACACCATCGCGGTGGCCGGCGTGCGCGGCAAGGGGCTGGCGACGTTGTTGGGCGCGCCCCTGCGGATCCTGCGCGCGGTGCGCGATGCCGCGCGCGTGCTGCGCGCGCGCCAGCCGTCGGCGGTGGTGAGCTTCGGCGGGTTCGCGGCCGGGCCGGGCGGGATCGCCGCGCGCATCGCCGGCATCCCGCTGCTGGTGCACGAACAGAACCGCGCCGCCGGCATGACTAACAAGGCGCTGGCGAAGGTGGCGAAGCAGGTGCTGGTCGGCTTCCCGCAGACCTTCGCCCGCGAAACGCATGTCGGCAATCCGGTGCGCGCGCAGATCGCGCAGGTCGCGCCGCCGGAACAGCGCGGCTTCGCGCATGCCGGCGCTTTGCGCCTGCTGGTGCTGGGTGGCAGCCAGGGCGCGCGTGCCTTGAACAACGCGGTGCCGCAGGCGGTCGCGGCACTCGGCCTGCCGGTGGAGATCCTCCACCAGGCCGGCGAAAAGATGCTGGACGATGCGCGCAAGGCGTATGCCGATGCGGGCGTCGCTGCCACCGTCGAACCCTTCATCGCCGACATGGCCGCGGCCTACGCGCATGCCGACCTGGTGGTCTGCCGTGCCGGTGCATTGACGCTCGCCGAACTGTGCGCGGTCGGCGTGGGCAGCGTGCTGGTGCCGTTCCCGCAGGCGGTCGACGACCACCAGACCCGCAATGCCGAATTCCTGGTCGAGCGCGGCGCGGCCTTGCTGCTGCCGCAGGGCGACGACCTGGCGGCGCGCCTGCAGCCGCTGCTCGCCGAGCTTGCCACCAATCCCGGCAAGCGCCTGGCGATGGCCAAGGCGGCACGCGCGCTCGCAAAGCCTGCCGCCGCCTCGGACGTCGCCGACGCCGTGCTGGCCACGATTCGCAAGGAAGCCGCCTGATGTCGATCAACAGCTTGCGCCTGCAACAGATCGGCGACCTCGCCAAGGCGTTCCCGCGCGTGCATTTCGTCGGCATCGGCGGCGTCGGCATGAGCGGCATCGCGGAAGTGCTGTGCACGCTGGGCTACCAGGTCAGCGGTTCCGACAACGCCGACAATGCGGTGACCCGTCGGTTGGCGTCGCTGGGCGCGACCATCAGCAAGGGCCATGCCGCCGCCAACGTGCTGGATGCCGATTGCGTGGTGGTCAGCAGCGCGATCAAGCCCGACAACCCGGAACTTCTGGAAGCGCGTTCGCAACGGATCCCGGTGGTGCCGCGCGCCGAAATGCTGGCCGAACTGATGCGCTTCAAGCGCGGCATCGCGGTGGCCGGCACCCACGGCAAGACCACGACGACGTCGTTGCTCGCCAGCGTGCTCGCCGAAGGCGGGATGGATCCGACCTTCGTGATCGGCGGCCAATTGCTTGCAGCAGGTGCGAATGCGCGGCTCGGCGACGGCCAGTGGCTGGTCGCCGAAGCCGACGAGAGCGACGGCAGCTTCCTGCGCCTGAACCCGGCGGTGGCGATCGTCACCAACATCGACGCCGATCACCTGGAGAACTACGGCGGCGACTTCGCCCGGGTGAAGGCTGCGTTCAACGAATTCCTGCACCGGCTGCCGTTCTACGGGCTGGCGGTGCTGTGCATCGACGATGTCGAAGTGGCCGCGCTGGCCGAAAACACCCCGCGCCACGTGGTGACCTACGGCTTCAGCGCCGCGGCCGACGTGCGCGCCGAGGACGTGCGCCAGCAGGGCGGTCGCATGCACTACACGCTGTGCCTGCCGGATGGCACGCGCACGCCGTGCACGCTGGCATTGCCGGGCCGGCACAACGTGCAGAACGCGCTGGCCGCTTCCGCGGTCGCCTGGCAGCTCGGCGTGCACAACGATGCCATCGCCCGCGCGCTGGAACAGTTCGCCGGCATCGGTCGGCGCTTCAACCAGTTGGCGAAGCTGCCGCTGGACGCAGGCGGCGACGTGGTGCTGGTCGACGACTACGGCCACCACCCGAAGGAACTCGCCGCGGTGTTCGATGCCGCGCGCGGCGGCTGGCCGGAGAAGCGGTTGGTGGTCGCGTTCCAGCCGCATCGCTATTCGCGCACCCGCGACCTGTTCGACGATTTCGCCGCGGTGCTGTCCGGTGTGGATGCGCTGGTGCTGACCGAGGTGTACCCGGCCGGCGAAGCGCCGATCGCCGGGGCCGATGCGAAGTCGCTCGCGCGCTCGATCCGCACCCGTGGTCGGGTCGATCCGGTCGTGGTCAACGGTGCCGCCGACCTGCGCGATGCGCTCGTCGGCGTGCTCCGCGACGGCGACTTGCTGCTGATGATGGGTGCCGGCGACATCGGCGCGGCCGCGCAGCAGATCGCACGCACTGGCCTGCAAGGAGACAACGCATGAGCGCGGACATGCCGTTCCCGCCGCTGCGGGTGAGCGATGCGCGCGACTTCGGCCGCGTCGCCGTGCTGATGGGCGGCACCAGCAGCGAACGCGAGGTCTCGCTGGATTCCGGTCGCAACGTGCTGGAGGCGCTGCAGGCGCGCGGCGTGGATGCGCATGCGGTCGACGGGATCCCGGCGCTGGTCGACGCGCTGGTGCACGGCCAGTTCGACCGCGTCTTCAACATCCTCCACGGCAATCGTGGCGGTGGCGAGGATGGCGTGCTGCAGGGCCTGCTGGAAGCGCTGGAAGTGCCGTACACCGGCTGCGGCGTGCTGGCCAGCGCACTGACCATGGACAAGATCCGCACCAAGCAGGTGTGGATGAGCGCGGGATTGCCGACGCCGAAGTTCCTGCGCCTGTCGCCGGGTGCGGATGTGCGGGCCGCGGCGCTGCAGCTCGGCTTGCCCGTATTCGTGAAGCCGTCCAGCGAAGGCTCCAGCGTGGGCGTGGCGCGGGTCACCGACGAGGCCGGCATCGACGACGCGATCCGCGTCGCGCGCGCCTATGGCGGCGAGATGCTGATGGAACAGATGGTGGCCGGCGACGAACTCACCGTCGGCATCCTCGGCGACGTCGCGCTGCCGTCGATCCGCATCGTGCCCAAGGGCGAGTGGTACGACTACAACGCCAAGTACATCGCCGACGACACCCAATACCTGTGCCCCGGCCTGCAGGGCGACGACGAGGCCGCGATCCGCCAGCTCGCGCTGGACGCGTTCCGGGCCGCGGGCTGCACCGGCTGGGGCCGCGTCGACGTGATGCGCGATCGCGCCAGCGGCGCGCTCCTGCTGCTGGAAGTGAACACCGCGCCGGGCATGACCAGCCATTCGCTGGTGCCGAAGGCGGCCGGCCAGCGTGGCGTGTCGTTCCAGGAGCTGTGCTGGCGGATCCTCGAGCAGACCCTGCCCGTGGTCGACGGGGAGCGCGCGGACGCATGAGCGCGATGCTGCGACTGCTGGCCTGGATCCTCGCGGTGGCGCTGGTCGCACTGCCGGTCGTGGCCGTCGTCAACGGTTGGGTGGGCGGCGCGCAATGGCCCCTGCGCACGCTGCGCGTGCAGGGCGACCTGCACCAGGTCGACCAGGCGCGACTGCGCGCGACCGTGCTGCCGTATGCGAAGCAGGGCTTCTTCGCGGTGGAGCTGGATCGCATCCAGGCCGCGGTCGGCGCGTTGCCGTGGGTGGAGCGCGCGGAAGTGCGCAAGCACTGGCCGGACGTGCTGGAAGTGCGGATCAGCGAGCATCGTCCGTACGCGCGCTGGGGCTCGGATCGCCTGCTCTCCGAGCACGGCAAGTTGTTCTCGGCGAAGGGCGTGCAGGTGCGCGCGGGCTTGCCGCAACTCGACGGCCCGGACACCCAGGTGGCCGAAGTCGTGGCCCTCTACAACCAGGCGCGCGAGCGGTTGGCCAATGCCGGCGGCGTGCGCGGCGCCGGCATGGACAAGCGCGGCAGTTGGTCGATCACGTTGTCCGATGGCACCGAAGTCGTGCTCGGGCGCAGCGATCCCGAACAGCGGCTGGAACGCTTCGCACCACTGCTGCCGCGGCTGGCCGCGCAGCACCCCGGGCAGCGCCTGGTGCGCGCGGACCTGCGCTACACCAATGGTTTTGCACTGAGCTGGGCCGCGCTGCCGAAGGCGAGCGCGCTGCCCGCGCCGGTGCAGGACGCCACTCTCCCCCAACCCGCGCCGGTGGCACCGGCCGGGCGCAACGACACGCAAGGAACCACATGAACCGCAAGGGCGACAAGTCGCTGATCGTCGGCCTGGACATCGGGACCTCCAAGGTCACCGCGCTGGTCGGCGAATACGCGCCGGGCGAACCGATCGAGGTGATCGGGATCGGCTCCCACGAATCGCGCGGCCTGCGCAAGGGCGTGGTGGTCGACATCGATTCCACCGTGCAGTCGATCCAGCGCGCGGTGGAAGAAGCCGAGCTGATGGCCGGCTGCGAAGTGCGCAGCGTGTATGCCTCGATCAGCGGCAACCACGTGCAGTGCCGCAACTCGCAGGGCATCGCCCCGATCCGCGACGGCGAAGTCAGCTACGGCGACCTCGACCGCGTGCTGGAGGCGGCCAAGGCGGTCGCGATCCCGGCCGACCAGCGCATCCTGCATGCGATCCCGCGCGACTACGTGCTGGACGATTCGCAGGAAGGCATCCGCAACCCGGTCGGCATGACCGGCGTGCGCCTGGAGGTGCATGCGCACCTGGTGGTGTGCGCGCAGTCGGCCGCCGCCAACATCACCAAGTGCGTGCAGAAGTGCGGGCTGCAGGTCGACGACCTGGTGCTGTCCTCGCTGGCGTCGAGCACCGCGGTGCTGACCCCGGACGAGCGCGAACTCGGCGTGGTGCTGGTCGACATGGGCGCGGGCACCACCGACATCGCGGTGTTCGTGCAGGGCGCGATCAGCCACACGGCCAGCCTGCCGGTCGCCGGCGACAAGGTGACCGAGGACATTGCGCACATGCTGCGCACGCCCACGCCGGAAGCCGAGCAGATCAAGGTCCGCTACGCCTGCGCGCTGGCGCAACTCGCGCGTGCCGAGGAAAGCATCCAGGTGCCCAGCGTCGGCGACCGCCCGCCGCGGCGGATGCCGCGCCATGCGCTGGCGCAGGCGGTGCAGGCGCGCTACGAGGAAATCTTCGAGATGGTGCAGGCGGAACTGCGCCGCAGCGGCTTCGAGCAACTGGTGCGTGCAGGCATGGTCCTGACCGGCGGCGCGTCGAAGATGGAAGGCGTGGTCGAACTGGCCGAGGAGATGCTGCAGATGCCGGTGCGCATCGGCATCCCCCAGCACGTCAGCGGCCTGGGCGAAGTGGTCGGCAACCCGGTGCATGCCACCGGCGTTGGCCTGCTGCTGATGGGCAGCCAGATCGAGAACCCGCGCCGGCCGCAGCTCCGCGATGGCCGCGCGTTCGGCTGGATGGACAAGTTGAAGAACTGGTATCGCGGCCAGTTCTAGCGATGGGGCGTCGCCGCGAGGGCGCGGTGGCGCGAGGAAGGCGGAAGGCAGGGCGGTCCGGGCAAGGCAACAACCCAAGCGATCTCACACAAGCACGACATAACAAGAGGACACGGACATGGCGCAGACATTCGAACTGGTCGAGAAGATGGCACCGAACGCGGTGATCAAGGTCATCGGCGTGGGCGGCGGCGGCGGCAACGCGGTCGCGCACATGGTCAACAGCAGCGTGGACGGGGTGGAGTTCATCACCGCCAACACCGACTCGCAGGCGATCAAGAACTGCGGCGCGAAGCTGCAGCTGCAGCTGGGTGGCAACGTCACCAAGGGCCTGGGCGCAGGCGCCAACCCGGAAGTCGGCCGCCAGGCCGCACTGGAAGACCGCGACACCATCATCGACGCGCTGACCGGCGCCGACATGGTGTTCATCACCGCTGGCATGGGTGGCGGCACCGGTACCGGCGCCGCGCCGGTCGTCGCGCAGGTCGCCAAGGAGATGGGCATCCTGACGGTCGCCGTGGTCACCAAGCCGTTCCCGTTCGAAGGCCGCCGCCGCATGCAGGTGGCGCTGAAGGGCATCGAGGAGCTGAGCCAGCACTGCGACTCGCTGATCACGATCCCCAACGAAAAGCTGATCACCGTGCTCGGCCGCAACGCGACCATGATCCAGGCCTTCCGCGCGGCCAACGACGTGTTGCTCGGCGCGGTGCAGGGCATCGCCGACCTGATCGTGCGCCCGGGCCTGATCAACGTCGACTTCGCCGACGTCCGCACCGTCATGTCCGAAATGGGCCTGGCGATGATGGGCAGCGGCAGCGCGCGCGGCGACGACCGTGCCCAGGCCGCGGCCGAGGGCGCGATCCAGAACCCGCTGCTGGACGACGTCAACCTGTCTGGCGCCAACGGGATCCTGGTCAACATCACCGCCGGCCCCGACTTCACCATGGCCGAGTTCGACGAAGTCGGCCGCACCGTGGAGCAGTTCGCCTCGGAAGACGCCACCGTGGTCATCGGCACCGTGCTGGATCCGGAGATGCAGGACGAAGTGCGCGTCACCGTGGTCGCCACCGGCCTCAACCGCAATACCGCCGGCGGCCGCCAGCCGGCCCCGCGCAGCGAAGCCCGCTACGACAGCGGCTTCGACGCCCCGCGCCGTCCGCAGGTGCAGTTGATCAACACCCAGGGCAAGCGCGACGGCACCACCGGCCTGATGATCGATGAGGTCTCCGATCCGTTCGTGCCCGGTGCCAACACCGGCTTCGTCGGCGGCCTGCGCCGCAACGTCGATGCGGGTCCGGCCGTGGCCGAACTGCCGAAGGATGACTACCTGGACATCCCGGCGTTCCTGCGTCGCCAGGCGGATTGAGCGAGACCCGTTCGCCCTGAGCTTGTCGAAGGGTGAGCGGGCCGTTGTGGTTCGACAGGCTCACCACGAACGACGGTGAGGCAAGTCCATGTCCCTTTTGCACGCCGGGTTGCCCGCCCGGCGTGATTCCAGGTCGGTCGGCGTCATGCCGGCCGGCCCTTTTCCCATCACCATCCTGCGCGTGGAACACACCCGTTTTTACGTTCAGGTTCAGCAACCTGCGTGCTAACCTCCGCCGATGCTTCGCCAACGCACCCTCAAGAACCTGATCCGCGCCACCGGCGTGGGGTTGCATGGCGGCGAGAAGGTCTTCCTCACCCTGCGCCCGGCGCCGATCGACACCGGGATCGTGTTCAGGCGCATTGACCTGGATCCCGTGGTCGAGATCCCCGCCAGCGCCGCGCTGGTGACCGAAACCACCCTCTGCACCGGCCTGAGTTGCGAAGGCGCCAAGGTGCAGACCGTCGAGCACCTGATGTCGGCCCTGGCCGGCCTGGGCATCGACAACATCTACATCGAACTGACCGCGCCCGAAGTGCCGATCATGGATGGCTCGGCGGGCCCGTTCGTGTTCCTGCTGCAGTCCGCCGGCATCGCCGAGCAGAACGCGCCCAAGCGGTTCCTGCGAATCCGCAAGCACGTCGAGGTGCGCGACGGCGACAAGGTCGCCAGCTTCAGCCCGCATGACGGCTTCCGCGTCGGCTTCACGGTCAAGTTCAACCATCCGGCGATCCCGGACACGCTGTCGCGCGCCGAAGTCGACTTCTCGACCAGCGCCTACGTCAGCGAGGTGAGCCGCGCGCGCACCTTCGGCTTCATGCAGGACCTGGAGTACATGCGCGAGCGCAACCTGGGCCTGGGCGGTTCCATGGACAACGCGATCGTGCTCGACGAGTTCCGCGTCCTCAATGAGGACGGCCTGCGCTACGCCGACGAATTCGTCCGCCACAAGATCCTCGACGCGGTCGGCGACCTGTACCTGGCCGGCCGTCCGATCATCGGCGCCTACGAGGGCTACAAGTCCGGGCACGCCCTCAACAACAGGCTGGTCCGGGCCCTGCTGGCCGATGCCGAGGCATGGGAAGAGGTCAGTTTCACCGACCCGGTGGCAGCGCCGCCGGTCGTTTATGGCGACGCCATCCCGGCGACCTGAACGCGTTCGCCTGCGTCCCGGGGCTGTGACCGGGTGCACGCATTCAGCTGAATCGTTAGTCTTTATTTAACAAAATCACGGACTTGTGACGTTAGGATGCCCACCCGGCCGGGTTGGGTGCGTTCCTACGTCCCCCGCCGCCCGGGTTTGCGGTTTCCCCCAGCGCGCTGTTCCGACACGTCGGGCGCGTCAGACCGCAACAGTGCCAAGGCAGCCGCCAGTCCCGACTGGCCGGCCGCCGACATTGGTGGAGCGGTTGTCGCGGCTGGCGGGATCGGTCGCAACGGTTGGGTCGTCGTCCTGACGGTCAACCCCGCCACATCGAGCCCGACGGATCGGGCAGCGTCGACCAGTTCCTGCGTGGCCAACCGCAATTTGGCATGCCACACCGGGCCATCGACGACGAAAACGAGCTTGTCGCCACGAACGTTCGCCAGCCGCGCATGCGCGGCCAGAACGGGCGGCAGGTGGGGACGCAACAACTGGTCCACCGCGTCGAGCCACAGTGCCCGGCGCAGGGTGCCGCCGGAGGATCCGTCGAGCAGCGCTTGCAGCGCCGCGCGCGGACCCGAAGGAGGCGTCGCCCCCGCTGGGGGCGTGGACCGAGAACCAGGCATACCCGATGACCGAAACAAGCAAGTCACACGATACCCGCCGGCGCGTGATCGCGCAGGCACAGGCCTTCCGCTTCTGGGCGATGCGCCGTCCGTTGGCCGCCCTTGGCGTGCTGCTCGGTGCCGGCCTCTTGCTCGGCGCCGGTGGGCGCAGCGTGGTGGGCATGGCCGAGGTCGAAGCCATGCAGGCCGCCGAGGCGAATCGGCAGGCCGAGCTGGCCAAGGTCCGCCGCGACGCCCAGCGCGAGGTCAATGCACTCGCCGCCCGCCTGGCCGAGTTGCAGGCGCAGGCGAACCGCCTCAACGCCCTCGGCGCGCGCCTGACCCAGGCCGGCCAGCTGCAGGACGGCGAATTCGAGTTCGACAAGCCGGTCGGCCAGGGTGGCGCCGGCCGCGCCAGCGACATGCCGCCGACCGAGCTGCGCCGTGGGATTTCGCTGCTGGAAGGCGAGTTCGGCCGTGCCGACACCCAGTTGTCGGTGCTGGAGAGCCTGCTGTTCAACCGCGCCCTGGATCGCAACGCAATGCCGTCGCGCGACCCGATCGCCAACAGCTACATCACCTCCGGCTTCGGCGGTCGCGCCGATCCGTTCGGCGGCGGCCACCAATTCCACAAGGGCATCGACTTCGAAGCCGACGTCGGCGACCCGGTGCTGGCCGTGGCCGATGGCGTGGTCAGCTACTCCGGTGTGCGATCCGGCTACGGCAACGTGGTCGAGGTCGACCACGGCAACGGCTACGTGACCCGCTACGCGCACAACTCCAAGCTGGAACGGCAGGTCGGCGACCTGGTGCGTGCGGGCCAGGAAATCGCCAAGGCCGGCTCCAGTGGTCGCTCGACCGGTGCCCACGTGCACTTCGAGGTCTGGCAGGACGGCGCGGTGGTGAACCCGCGCAAGTTCCTCGCGGTGACGTCCAGCGGCGCGCACCGCTAAGGCCGCTTCCCGTCCGTCCAGCCGCGTTGCGGCATGGACGCGCGGGGAGGGGGCATCGCCTGTGTGCCCCGTCCCGGCACCCCGCTTGAAGCGGGGTGGACGCCGGCTTGATAACGCCTGCCGGTGCCTCCAGCTACACTAGCGGACTGCGAAACGGGCGCAATGCGCCCGTTTTTGTCGTTTCGCCGTTGATACGCCATCCCCGATGGCCCACCGATGCCGCCGCGCCCCGCGCGCGCATCCCCGACCCGGATTCGTCGCCCCATGCTCAACAACCTGCTCACCAGCGTCTTCGGCAGCCGTAATGAACGCCTGCTCAAGCAACTGTCCGGGATCGTCAAGAAGATCAACGCGCTGGAACCGGAGATGCAGGCGCTGTCCGACGACGCCCTGAAGGCGAAGACCGAGGAGTTCAAGGCGCGCAGCGCCAAGGGCGAGTCGCTGGACAAGCTGCTGCCGGAAGCGTTCGCGGTCTGCCGCGAAGCCTCGGTGCGGGTGTTCGGCATGCGCCACTTCGATGTCCAGCTGATCGGCGGCATGGTCCTGCACGGCGGCAAGATCGCCGAAATGCGCACTGGTGAGGGCAAGACCCTGACCGCGACCTTGGCGGTGTACCTCAACGCGCTGGAAGGCAAGGGCGTGCACGTGGTCACCGTCAACGACTACCTGGCCCGCCGCGACGCCGCCCAGATGGGCAAGCTGTACAACTGGCTGGGCCTGAGCGTGGGCGTGGTGTTCCCCGGCATGCCGCATTCCGACAAGGGCGCGGCTTATGGCTGCGACATCACCTACGGCACCAACAACGAATTCGGCTTCGACTACCTGCGCGACAACATGGCGCTGGCGAAGGAGGACCGCTTCCAGCGCGGCCTCAACTACGCGATCGTCGACGAAGTGGACTCGATCCTGATCGACGAGGCGCGCACCCCGCTGATCATCTCCGGTCCGGCCGACGAATCGCCCGAACTGTACGTGCGGGTCAACCAGATCGTGCCGTCGCTGGTCCGCCAGGAGAAGGAAGACAGCGCCGGCGATTTCTGGGTGGACGAAAAGGCCAAGCAGGTGCACATGTCCGAAGCCGGGCAGGAGCATGCGGAAAGCCTGCTGCGCGGTGCCGGCATCCTCGCCGAGGACGAGAGCCTGTACGCGCCGCAGAACATCCACGTGGTCCACCACCTGAATGCCGCGATGCGCGCGCATGCGATCTACCAGCGCGACGTGGACTACATCGTCCGCGACGGCGAGGTGGTGATCGTCGATGAATTCACCGGCCGCACCCTGCCGGGCCGGCGCTGGTCGGACGGCCTGCACCAGGCGGTGGAAGCGAAGGAAGGCGTGGCGGTGCAGCGCGAGAACCAGACGCTGGCGTCGGTCACCTTCCAGAACCTGTTCCGCATGTACAACAAGCTGTCCGGCATGACCGGCACCGCGGACACCGAAGCCTACGAATTCCAGAACATCTACGGGCTGGAAGTGGTGGTGATCCCCACCCATCGCCCGATGATCCGCAAGGATCATTCGGACCTGGTGTTCCTCAACCGCGCCGGCAAGTACCGCGCGGTGGCCAACGAGATCAAGGCCTGCGCCGCCAAGGGCCAGCCGGTGCTGGTCGGCACCACCTCGATCGAAGTGTCGGAATTGCTGAGCGACGCGCTGAACGAGGCCGGCATCGCCCACGAAGTGCTGAACGCCAAGCAGCACGAGCGCGAAGCGCACATCGTCGCCAACGCCGGTGCGCCGGGCGCGGTGACGATCGCCACCAACATGGCGGGTCGCGGTACCGACATCGTGCTGGGCGGCTCGCTGGAAGCGGAACTCGCCGCGCTCGGCGAGGATGTGTCGCCGTCGGAGAAGGAGCGGATCAAGGCCGCATGGCAGGTCCGCCACGACGCGGTCAAGGCGGCCGGCGGCCTGCACATCGTCGGCACCGAGCGCCACGAGAGCCGCCGCATCGACAACCAGCTGCGCGGGCGTTCCGGCCGCCAGGGCGATCCGGGTTCGTCCCGCTTCTACCTGTCGCTGGAAGACAACCTGATGCGCATCTTCGCCGCCGACTGGGTACAGAAGGTGATGGCGCGGATGGGCCTGAAGGAAGACGACATCATCGAAAGCCCGCTGGTCACCAAGCAGATCGCCAACGCGCAGCGCAAGGTGGAGGCGCACAACTTCGACATCCGCAAGAACCTGCTGGACTTCGACGACGTCAACAACGACCAGCGCAAGGTGATCTATGGCCAGCGCGACGAGTTGCTGGAGGCGGACAGCGTCAAGGCCAACATCGACGGCATCCGCAGCGACGTGGTGGCCGACCTGGTGGAGCGCTTCGTGCCGGCCGATTCTGTCGACGACCAGTGGGACCTGCCGGGCCTGGAAGCCGAGCTGGCCACCGAGTTCGCGCTGCAACTGCCGCTGGTGCGCATGCACCAGGAGCAGGACGAGCTGGACGCGTCGCAGATCCTGGCGAAGGTGCAGGAGTCGGTCGAGGAGCTGTTCCAGGCCAAGGAAGCCCAGGTCGGTGGCGAGACCATGCGCATGCTGGAGAAGCACGTGATGCTCAACGTGCTCGACCAGAACTGGAAGGAACACCTGGGGCGCATGGATTACCTGCGCCAGGGCATCCACCTGCGCGGCTATGCGCAGAAGCAGCCGAAGCAGGAATACAAGAAGGAAGCGTTCGAGCTGTTCTCCGAGTTGCTGGAGAAGGTCAAGCGCGAAGTGATCAGCCTGCTCGCGCGGATCCGCGTCCGCGACGAAGCCGAAGTCGC
>Ga0075152_10001845_pt1 | contig 15253 bp, 11 predicted proteins | sample JI61114C2DNA_FD_70964 | JGI IMG/M metagenome (GOLD analysis project Ga0075152, IMG submission 70964) | Wastewater effluent complex algal communities from Wisconsin, to seasonally profile nutrient transformation and Carbon sequestration -... | ecosystem: Engineered > WWTP > Effluent > Algae...
AGACCGAGCTGGGCGGCGCTCTCCGGGTAGGCCTCGCAGGCGCGGACCTCGGTGAAGCGCTGGCGCAGCAGCTGGGTGGTCACGCCGGCGCCGGCGTAGAGGTCGAAGGCGAGCTCGCCGGTGAGCGGGTCGCCGGAGGGGCCGGCGACGAGGTCGTGATAGGCGAGCGCGGCGACCGGTGGGTTCGGCTGCAGGAAGCCGAGCGGACCGACCGTGAGCGGCGTGTCGGCGATCGTGAAGTTCAGCTCGGCGTCGCCGCGGAGGACCACCGGCGGCTGGCCGCGGAGGCTGTTGCCGGGGCCCGACTGCACCGACCACGCGATGCCCGCGGGTCGTCGCAGGCGCTCGAACAGCTCGCTCGCGGCGCGGCTCTCGGCGCGGGCGGTGACGAGGGTGAGCAGCAGCGCGCGACCGTCGGTCTTGAACCATGCGTAGCGCAGGTCGCCGCTGCCGCTGCGCTCGTCGTGGGGCTCGATCGCCATCGAGTCGGCGACGCGGCGCAGCTCCTCCGCGGCGAGCACGATCTCCGGGTGGTCGACGCGGCAGGCGTGCATCGGCGCGAGGGTGTGACTGCCCTGCATGTAGCTGCCGAGGACCAGCGCGCCGGCCTTGCCGCCGACGACGCGCTTGCTCGACCAGCGATAGCCGAACTCCTCCGGCGCCGCGACCACCCGATCGACCGTGAGCCCGTACGTGGCGGCCAGGAGCGCCTGCTTGCGCGCGCGCTGGGCCGCGACCGCCAGCGAGAGCAATGGGCAGCCGGTGCAGGCGGCGGCGCCCGGCTTGCCGCCGACGTCACGGTGGTGCACGCAGGGCGAGGGTCGCCGCTCCGGGTGCGGCTGGAGCAGCGCGCGCAGCTCGGCGTGGGCGCGCGGGTGCTGGCGCGAGACGTGAGTGACACGGACCTCCGCGCGCTCACCGGGGAAGACGCCGGGCACGTGGACGGTGAGGCCCTCGTGGGAGGCGAGGCCCTCCCCTTCCGGGCCTAGGGCCTCGATCTCGACCTGCAGGGTGTCTCCGCCGCGCACGCCGGGACCATGCCACAAGCGCGCGCGCGCGGCCAGACCGATGACGGACGGCGGGGCGCGCCCGCCTCGCCGGAGCTGGTCCTCGAGGACAGGTCAGCCCGCGAGCATGCCGAGGCCGGCGAGGACCTCGAAGTAGCGGGGGAAGGTCTTGGCGACGCAGGCCGGGTCGCGGATCTCGACCTCGCCGGCGAGGCTGAAGGCCATCGCCATGCGGTGGTCGAGGTAGGTGTCGATCGCCACGTGCTGGTTCACTCGTGCGGGCGGGTCGATGATCAGGCCGCCGGGCAGCTCCTCGACGATCGCGCCGAGCTTGCGCAGCTCGCAGGCGCCGGCGGCCAGGCGGTCACTCTCGTGGTGGCGCAGGACCTCGACCCCGTGGATCTCGGTGCGACCGCGGGCGTGCAGGGCCAGCACCGCGGCGGTCAGGGTCATGTCGGGCATGTCGCCGAGGTCGAGGACCGCCCCGTGCAGTGCGCCGGTGCCGGTGACGGTGGTGCTGTCCGCGTCCTGCTGGACCGCCGCGCCCATGCGCGCGAGCACCTCGCAGAAGCGGGCGTCGCCTTGCACGCTGAGGCGACCGAGCGCCGGCACGGTGACGCGGCCGCCGAAGATCGCCGGGAGGGCGAGCAGGTAGCTGGCGGCGGAGGCGTCGGGCTCGATCGCATAGTCGCGGGCGCGCAGCGGCGCGGGCCTTATAGCGATCGCGTCGGGGCCGTCCCAGTCGGCGTCGCCGCCGAAGTCACGGAGCGCGACCAGGGTCATGTCGACGTAGGGCCGGGCCGGGGTGCCCTGCTCGAGCACGATGCGGGTCGGGGCGTGCGCGAGGGCGGCGGCGAGGATCAGCGCCGAGATGAACTGCGAGCTCGGCGGTCGCGGCAGGCGGAGCTCCCCGCCGCGCAGGCGGGCGCCGTGGATCTCGATCGGCAGCAGGTCGTCGTGGCCGAGGCACACGATCGTGGCGCCCTGCTCGCGCAGCGCGGCGAGCAGGCCCTCCATCGGGCGCTCGCGCATGCGCGGGCTGCCGTCGACGCGGGTCACCAGCGGCGCCGCGGCGAGCACCGCGGTGAGGAAGCGGGCGGCGGTGCCGGCGGTGGCGACCTCGATCGCGGTCGCGGGGGAGTCGAGCCGGTCGGGCGGACCGCCGGCGCCGACGAGGCTGACGACGCCGCGATCGTCGCTGATCGCGGGCGCGAGGCCGAAGCGCTCGAGCGCCCGCAGCATGACCCTGGTGTCCTCGGAGTCGAGGCAGCCGCGCAGCGTCGAGCGGCCGCTGGCGAGCGCGGCGAGGATCAGCGCGCGGTTGGTCAGGCTCTTGGACCCGGGCGACGAGAGGGTCGCGGACACCGGGGTCGGCGGCGGGCGCACGCGGATGCTCGGGGATGGCTCTTGAGACATGTCGACACCTCTAGCGAATGACCTCGAAGGCCACGCGGCCGACCAGCTGGTCGTCCTCGGTGACCACGTCGATGCTCCAGCGCCCGCTGATGTCGGCGGGGAGGTTGAAGGAGCGCAGCGTCGAGCGCAGGCGGACGGTGCCCTGCGGGGGCTCGCCGCCGGGCAGAACGGGGCCCTGCTGGACGGCGACGCCCTCGCGGCGCCACACATGATAGAGGTTGTCGCCGTGGCCGCCGGGGATGACGACGTCGGTGAGGGCGTGCATCTCCTGGATCAGCGACTCGTGCAGCGTGCTGACCTGCATGGTCAGGCGGCCGTCGGGGAGCAGGCTGGGGCCGACCGCGCCGGTGGCGATGTACATCGGGACCGGCGGGATGACGTGCCGCGCGAAGTAGGCGCCGAACACTGACGCGCCGATAAGGCCCAGCAGGGCCAGCACGTAGGCCGGGCGCAGCAGGTTGCGGGCCGGGACGTGCATCGTGAAGAACACGATCGCGGCGATCGCCGCGGCGGCCATCAGGGTGATCAAGGTGCGCGTGTCCGGCAGCAGCGCCGGCAGCACCAGGTTCAGGCACGCGAACAGGATGAAGAAGTAGACCGCCGAGGCCGGGGCCTTCCAGCGCATCAGGAACTGGTCAAAGACGACATCGACGGTCGAGAGCACGGCCAGCAGCCCGAGCGCATACACGAAGAAGCGGTTGCCGTCGTCGAAGGTCGCCGTCTTGTAATAGAACGGCACCAGGAAGAAGAGCATGCTCTGGAACAGGTTCTTGAGCGCCAGGGTCATGACGTAGAACCGGACCTTGGACTTCGTGTCCTTGATCTTGTCCTTCTGACCGCGCCCCGTGCCGAACAGGCGGAAGAACAGCACCAGCACCAGCCAGCCGAGGCCGAGCAGCACGACCATCCAGCGGGCGTTGTCGTAGCCCTTGCTGGCGTACATCACCACGAAGGCGCCGAAGGTCAGCGCGTACGCCGAGTGCAACCACCACAGCTTGCTGCCGTGCCGGGCCATGAACGCCCGCACCTTCGCGAAGCGCTTGAGCGCCGCGAGGTCCTGCTCGGTGATGCCCTCCGGCAGGCCAGCCGCGGCCGACGGCGGCGCGCTCGGGTCCGGGTCCGCGCGCGCGAGGTCGGCGGCGGCCTCCCGCAGGTCGGGGCTGAGCGAGGCGACGAGGGTCGTGCTGGGCGCGCCCGCGACGGCGCCCGGCGGCGGGACGTTCTCGGCGGGCGGCCCGGACGGCGGGTCGGCGACGGCCATGGTTCGGTCAGAGGCTGGTGGCGGTGGTGGTCGCGGTGGTGGTCGCGGCGGTGGTCGCGGTGTCGGTCGCGGTGTCGGTCGCGGCGGTGGTCGCGGCGGTGGTCGCGGAGGCCGATGAAGAGGAGGAGTCGGTGGTGGAGCTCGAAGCGCCGGTATCGGCGGAGGCTTCGGAGGTCCAGGCGACGCGCTCGGCGATGAAGTTGAAGTACATCCAGACGCCGTCGTTCGGGACGGTGACGGTGTCGATGTCGGAGGTGTCGAGGTTACAGCCGCCGCCGCCGGCGAGCACGCTCCAGGGTGTGAAGGGCATGCCGTTGAGGCTGCCGATCGAGCTCATGGCGACGCTGGAGGGGAGAAAGCCGCGAATGACGCCCTGGACGAGCATCTGCGAGGGACCATCGAGCTGATAGGCGGCGGAGATCTGGACGTTGGAGAGCGGGAGCTGGAGCGTCGGGGCGAGGCCGAGGCTGAGCGAGGGGATCATCGCGCTGACGAGGCAGGGGCTTACCGGCGCGTGCAGTGGCTCGCTGGTGCCGCCCGTGTACAGGGGGTTCAGCGAGCCGGCGACCGGCGCGAGGCAGGCGCCTCCCTCGATGTTGTTGAAGCCAGCGGTGATGATGCTGGACGTGGGCACGTCCTTGTCGGTGCAGTTGACGATCGTGGCGCCCGGGACGCACACCGCCGGCACGATGTCCATCGTCGTGTCGAGCTGGACACGCGGGTCCAGGGGGTGCAGCACCAGCGCCGTGTTGGTGTCGAACTGGGCGATGTTCTTGGCGAAGAACTCGTTGTAGGTCGCCGTCGAGTCCTGGCAGAGCACCATGTCGCCGCTGTACGTGTGCGGGTCGACGAGCGTCAACTTGATGATCCGAAACGCGGCCGTCTCGTCCGGGTCGACGAGCCGGTCGAAGAAGTCGCCGCCGTAGCAGGCGGGCACCAGCGCCGACATCGCGAGCAAGGTCGTGAGCGCGGCCAGCGGGCGCCCGGACCTCGACCGCCGGGCCAAACGCGAACGATACGACGGTGCGCCTGGACGGCGCTGGGTGCAGACCTGGGTCACGGCGGGCCGCCATAATAGCCGATCGCTGGCGACGCCCGGACGCGCGCGCCGGGAGAATCCTCCCGCCGCCCGCCGACGGTTGCCAGGCAGGCGGCGCTGGCCCACCATGGAGCCGTGCACAGCCCGCGATGGATACGGCCCCAGCGACGGCCACGAGCCACAGGCGCGGGCGCGACGCTGGCCCTGCCGGGCCTGGCCCTCACAATTCTCGTCCTCGCGGCGTGCCCGGACCGGCCGCATGGCAGCGATGAGACCTCGAGCACGAGCACGGGCGATACCGCGGAGCCGAGCGAGATCCCCGCGGTGTGTCAGCGATGGGTCGGCTGCACCTCGGAGATCGACCCGAGCACCGCCACGATGATGACGGCGAAGTACGGCGAGGATGGCAGCTGCTGGCAGCAGGACGAGGCCGAGCAGGCCGGCTGCATCGCGTTCTGCGACCACCAGCTGCGCAGCTACGGCAAGGCCTTCCCGGACCTGATGGCCTGCCGCTTCGACGACATCGTCGGCACGGTCGAGTTCACCCTCGGCGAGGCCGTCTTCGACTCCGCCGACCCGCTGGCCCTGCCGACCTTTCGTGCGCTCGGCGACGGCGACGAGCTCACGGTCGTGCGCGGCGGGCAGGGGTTGTTGATGTTGCCGCTCGGGGTGCACGGCCGCGGCTTCGAGGTCCCGAGCGACCCGACCGACTGGGACAACCCGCGCACCCCGAAGATCGACCTGTGGGTCGACATCGAGGGCTTCAACGTCGGCATCGGCGGGCACTTCGCCCAGATCAAGAACTATCCGATCGGCTTTACCCCGGTCGGCGGCGACGGCACCCTCGAGCACCTGTACATCACCGTCTTCGTCCCCGACATGATCGCGGACCCGAGCGCGCTGTTCGGCAAGACCGGGCTGCTGCGCGCCGAGCTGCAGGCCTTTCAGCAGCCGACGGCGGCCCTGACGCTGAGCTTCGTGGTGGCCTCCGAGCTGCAGGAGTTGTAGCGTCGGGGGCATGAGCGAGCGCGCGTTCATCCCCGTGCAGGTGGCGGTCTTGACCGTCTCGGACACCCGCACCCTCGAGACCGACCGCTCGGGCCAGAAGGTCGTCGACCTGCTGACTGGCGCCGGCCACCAGGTGGTCCGCCGCGAGATCGTCCGCGACAACCGCGAGCAGATCCACGCGGCCCTGGCGGCGCACATCGCCGACCCGGAGGTCGATGTCGTGATCACCACCGGCGGCACCGGCGTGACCCCGCGCGACGTGACCCCCGAGGCCCTGGCCCCGCTGGTCACCAAGCCGATCCCCGGCTTCGGCGAGCTGTTCCGCTGGCTCAGCTTCGCGGAGATCGGCACTTCGACGATCCAGAGCCGCGCCGAGGCAGCCCTGTGCGGCACGACCTACGTGTTCCTGCTGCCCGGCTCGACCGGCGCGGTGCGCCTGGGCATGGAGGAGATCTTGCTGTCCCAGCTCGACAACCGCCACCGCCCCTGCAACTTCGTCGAGCTGCTACCGCGCATCCACGGCGAGCGCGAAGACTAGCGAGCGCGAGGACTAGCTGAGCCGCTGACCGGACACCAGGTCGTAGACCTGGCCCGGCATCGCCACGCGGAAGCCGGCGGCCTCGACCCGTTCACGGTTCTGGTCGAGGTTGTCCTCGTGGTGCATGAGCACCATCTTGTGGCGCACCCGCTCGGGCAGGCTCTCGAGCTTGTCGAAGTAGCCGTGCACCTGGCCCGGATAGTCGACGAAGGTGCAATCGTGGAAGAAGATGCTGGTCCGCGGCTCGAGCGCCTTGAGCAGCTCCGCGTCGACGATACAGTCGCCGCTCCACCAGGCGATGCGCTCGGAGCCGGGCTCGTCGTCGACGCTGATCTCCAGCGAGCAGGACGGCTTGCCAGGGACGTGCAGGGTCTCGCGTGCGACCAGGCGCAGGTCGTCGGCGGCGAAGTGCTCGGCGTGGTGCCAGGGGTTGTGGCGCCGGGGCTCGCAGACGGCGGCGGCGATGACCTCGAAGTAGTGGTCGAGCGTGCCGGCCTGACCGTTGCCGCGACCGTCGCTGATGTACCGCAGGGACGGCGCCAGCGTCTCCCAGATCTCGGCCCGCACGGCGCTGTGGGCGATCAGCCGCGGCATCACGCCGCCGAGCGAGCTGGCGAGATCGGCGCCGCGGCTCTCGAAGTAGCGAATGAAGGCGAAGTCCTCCATGCCGTAGACGTGGTCGCCGTGGACGTGGGTGACGATCTGGCCGGAGATGTCATGCCAGACGAAGCCGGCGGCGTGCAGCTGGTCGGGGGCCTGACGGCCGCAGTCGATCAGCCAGCGCTGACCGGAGCGCAGCGTGACCATGGAACACGTCGTGCCGTAGCGCCGCGAGAATGCTCCGCCGGCGCCGAACAGGCGGAGTGTCATGGTGTGACTGCGATTCGACACGCGAGCGGCTCAGAGGGCGGCGGGAGAGCGCCGAGTGGCGCCCAGTTCGATGAGTTTACAAGGTCCAGGTCGAGCCTTCGGCCGTATCCTGGGGGGTGACGCCCAGCAAGCCTAGCTCAGCTCGCAGGCGATCGGCTTCTTTCCAGTCTTTTTTGGCGCGCGCATCCTCCCGCATCCGCAGGAGCCGCTCGACCTCGGCCACGTCGAGGCGCTGGCGCGCGGCCTTGCGGTCCCGGCGCTGGCGCAGATACGCCGCGGGATCCTCGGCAAACACGCCCAGGTACTGCGATACGACCCGCATATCGCCGAGGAAGCGGGCCAGAGTCGGGCGCCGCGCGGCGATGTCGGGCTTCTTCTTGAACTCGAGCTGGCGGTTCACTTCGCGCAGGGACTCGCTGAGCGCGGCGATGGCTGCGGCGGTGTTCAGGTCGTCGCGCAGGGCCGCGACGAAGGCCGGCAACATGCCCGCGATCGCCGGCGAAACATCGTTTGAGCCGCCGTCATCGTCATTGCTCGTGGCCGTGGCGAGCGCCCGCTGGCAGCGGGCCAGGGTGTCGTAGACGTAGGCGACGCGCTCGTCGGCCTCCTCGAGGCCGGGGAAGCGGACCTGCGCGCGCAGTCGCGCGAGGTCGAGCGGGGCGGCGCAGCTCGGGCAGGCGCTGTCGGGCTTCTGCTGCTCCGGGGTGAGGAGGAGGCCGCAGCCTGGGCATGGGACCTCGACGTCGAAGTTGAGGCCGGACCGGTAGTGGACGCCGAGGAGGAAGTAGCGCAGGGCCTCGGGGAGGTAGAGGGCGAGGACCTCGCGGATGGTGAAGAAGTTGCCGAGGCTCTTGGACATCTTCTCGCCGGCGAAGTCGATGAAGCCGTTATGCATCCAGTGGCGGGCGAAGGTGCCGGGCCCGCAGGCGCCCTGGGACTGGGCGATCTCGTTCTCGTGGTGGGGGAAGATGAGATCGCGGCCGCCGCCGTGGATGTCGAAGGTCTCGCCGAGGTGGCGCAGGCTCATCGCCGAGCATTCGATGTGCCAACCCGGACGGCCCGGGCCCCAGGGGCTGTCCCAGGTCGGCTCGCCGGGCTTGGCGCCCTTCCACAGCACGAAGTCGAGGGGGCTCTCCTTGCGCTCGTTGATCTCCACGCGCGCGCCGGCCTGCATGTCGTCGAGGTTGCGCTTGCTGAGCGCGCCGTAGCCGGGGAAGCGAGCGACGCGGTAGTACACGTCGCCGTCGGCAGCGTAGGCGAGGTCGGCCGCGAACAGGCGCTCGATCAGCGCGACGATCTGCGGGATGTTGTCGGTGACCCGCGGCTCGATGTCGGGGCGCAGGCAGTGCAGCGCGTCGAGGTCCTCGTGATACGCCGCGGTGTACTTGCTGGTCACCGCGTCGACGCTGATGCCCTCGGTCGCCGCGCGACGGATGATCTTGTCCTCCACGTCGGTGATGTTGCGGACGAACACCACCTCGACGCCCGATGCCCGTAAGAAACGGACCAGCACGTCGGGGACCACCGCCGCGCGCGCGTGGCCGATGTGGCTCAGTTCGTAGACCGTAGGGCCGCAGACGTAGAGCTTGCAGCGGCCGGGCTCGAGCAGCTCCAGCGGCTTCTTGCCGGCGCTCAGGGTGTCATAAAGGACGAGGGGCGAGGCTGCAGACTCCGTCATGTGGCGAAGTCGCAGTGTGCCTCATGCCTGCCGACGACGCCAGAGCTGCACCAGACCGGTCAAGTTCCAGCCGACGACCCCGAGGACCACCAGCCACAGCGCGAAGGTCGGCCACTGGTCGGCGGGCTGCTCGTCGACGATGATGATGTAGCCGCCGGGGTCGACGCGCACCGGCTCGATGCGGCTGACACCGCGCAGGCTGGCAGCGGCGACGGTGAGGCGACCGTCGGTGAGCGGCCGCGGGAGCAGCTTGCCGTCCTGTTCGATGAAGCCGGGGCTGGTGTCACCGACCGGGAAGCTGAGGCTGTCGCCGTCGCGGCGCAGGGACGTCGCGGGGACGAGGTAGGTGGTGAAGAAGGGGACGACGAGGACGCCGACGCGGGAGTCGGGCTTGTCGGGCTGTCCCTCGGGTGGGAGCGGGGCGGCGGCGGCGGCGAGCGTGGTTTGGGCGGCGGCGCGCTGGTCCGCGGGGATGCGGGCGAAGATGGTGTAGAAGGCGGGCGAGGTCTGCTCGCGGGGGGTGAAGTGGGGCACGCCGAGGGTGCGGACGACGGCCTCGGCGGCGGCGAGCGAGGGGAAGCTGTTGCGGCCGAGTTGCAGTCGGGCGTCGGGTTGGTCGACGCTGAGGCTGAGCTGGTCGTCGGGCTTGAGGGCGCCGGAGTCGAGGGCGGCGAGCAGTTGCGGGGTGCCGAGCTCACGGGTCTCGACGATGTGTTCGCCGTCGAAGTACTGCTGGACCCACGGGAACATGCGCACATCGGCGAGGCGCCGCATGCGGCCGGTGAACTGGCCCTCGAATTGGTTGGAGGCGGCGCCGGTGCGGGGGACGGCGGCGAACAGGCTGCCGCGGCCCTCGAGGAGTCGCAGGTAGCCGATCGTCTTCTCGCCGAGCTTCGCGCGGGCGGCGTGCTGGACGTCGGGGGTGCCGCGGAGGGTGACGAACTGCTCGCGCAGATCGTCGTCGAGGCCCTGCTCGACGAGGGTGGTGGCGTCGCCGAGATCCCGCGGGCTGCTGCCCTGAAGGAAGTAGCGGACATCCCCGAACATGGTGACGAGGAGGTAGGTGCCGAAGATGGCGACCGCGACGTCGATCAGGGGAGAGCGACGGCGGCGCGGCGCGGGGGGTGAGAAAGATTCGTCCGTCGGGTCAACCACGGGTGCCTCGTCTTATCACGGTCCAGGGCTGGGACTAATCTGCGGGCCCGAGGTTCCCACCCTCGCGCCGGAACACCCAGACTTCCCGGGTGACCTCGACATCCTCGGCGTCGCGCGCGGTGACCAGGATCTGGTTGCTGCCGGGGACCAGCGGGACCCGGGCGGAAAAGCTCATCTGCAGGGCGCCGTCGCCCTGGCGGGCCGAATTGGCCTCGTAGGCGACCTTCTGCTCGATCTGGCCGACGCCGGGCGGCTTGACGGTGACCAGCACGTCGTGGACCCGGACCGGGTGGCGCGCCGTGCCGCGGAGCTCGACCTCGGCGTCGCTCGTGACCTGGCCGGTCGGCTCGATGACGAGCACCGGCGGATGAACGAGCATGGCGGCGCGCGCGGCCTGCTCGCTGGTGCCCTTGCCGTCGCCCGACTTGAGCAGGTCGCCGGGCAGCCAGAATCGGCGGCCAGGTCCGGCCGAGACCGCGCTCCATCCGCCGAGCTGGCCGAGGATCTCGACCTGGGCGCCGGCCGCGAGCTCGCCGACTTGCCGCGCGTGGCTGTCGGCGGCGTTATAGACGCGAACAGGCTCGCCGCCGACCCGCAGCTTCGTGGACTCCGGGACGAAGTTCGTGCTCGGCGGGAGAATCCCGAGCTTGAGCTTGTGGCGGACGCTCTGATGCAGCGCGACGTCGGCGACCACGACGTCGAAGGTGACCGGCAGGGCGGGGTCGGCGCTGGGATTGACGGTCAGGCCGAAGCTGCCGCGAGCCTTGCCGCCGACGGGGACCGGCCCGAGCTGGACGAAGCCCTCCTCGAGCAGGGTCTGGGCGCCGGAGAGGTTGCGGATGAGGGCGCGGGTGTCGGCGGCCGGGCCGGGTCCGGCATTGCCGACCTCGATGGCGAACAGGACCTGCTCGCCCGGCTGGAGATTGCCGTCACCGTTGCCGCGAACGGTAAAGGGCACTTCGCCGGGATGGGCGACGGCCGTGGGGCGAGCCGGGGCTTTGCCGGCGAGGGCCGGGTCGTCGACGATCCAGTAGTCGTAGGTGAGGTGGGGGCGGGTCTGGCCGACGATGTCGAAGCGGACGAGGGCCTGAGCGTCGGGGACCTTGTCGGGCTCGCCGGCGTGGAGGTCGACGCGCAGGGTATCGGTGAAGCTGGTGTGCCAGCCCATCACGTGAAGGCTGAGGTCGCGGGTTTGGGTCTGGCCGGGCTCGATGTGGCCGATCAGCAGCTCGATGCCGTCGAGCTCGTCGCGCGGGCAATCGGTGAGCACATGGACGCGGTCGACGGGGGTGGGACCGTCGTTGCGGACCTCGACCCGCAGGGTGAAGGGGTCGCCGGCGCGGATCTCCCCGGGCTCGACGATGCGGGCGACGAGGGCGAGGCTTGGGGCGGCGCCGACCTGGCCGCCGACCTGGCCTTGCCAGTCGATCTTGGTCGCGGCGATGGCCGCGGCGATCGCGGTGTCCTCGGCCAGAGTGAGGTCGCGGGCGACCGCGGCGAGGCGCGCCTGACGGGTGGCGGTGTCCATCTCACCGACCAACTGCTGGGCGACCTCGTGGGCGATGCGGACCTCGGGATCTCTCAGGGCCGCCGGGCCCTCGCCGGGCGCGCCGAGCTTGGCTGGGCCGCGGGGGCTGGCGAGGTAGCGCAGCTGCAGGCCCTCGGCGGCTCCGGCGACGGTTGGCTTCTCGTGCTTCGCGGACGGGAGGTGCGCGACCTGGGTGGACTCGCGGCGTCGCTCGAAGCGCTCGCGGTCGTAGTAGTTGGCGACGCTGGCGATGTTGCTGAGCTCGACGGGGAGCAGCAGCAGGTCGGGCTGGACGCCGGCGGTCTGGATCGAGCGGTCGCCGGCGACGAGGTACTCGGCGATGGTGATCTTGAGCGCGAGCTCGCTGCCGTAGAAGTTCTCGGGCTTGACCAGCTGTACGGTGCCCTTGCCGAAGCTCGGGCGGCCGAGCACGAGGCCGCGCTCGAGGTACTTCACCGAGCCGCTGACGATCTCCGAGGCGCTGGCGGACTCCTCGTTGATCAGGGCGACCACGGCGGAGGACAGCGGCAGCTCGAGGTCGGGCTTGGCGGGCTCGAACTCGCGGCCCATCGCCGAGCGCACGATCACAAGCTCGCCGCTGGCGACCAGGCCGTCGAGGACCTCGACCGCCTGGGTGAGGAGGCCGCCGGTGTTGTCGCGCAGGTCGAGGATGACGCCGCGCAGGGCGGTGTCCTTGGGGGCCAGCTTCTTGAGCGCGACGCGGACCTGCTCGCCGGTGTTCTCCTGGAAGGTGAGCAGGCGCAAGTAGGCGATCTGTCCGGGGAGGAGCTCGGCGGTGACGCTCTCGACGCGGATGATCTGGCGGGTGATGGTGAGGGACAGGGTCTGCTCGCCGCGACGGACCTTGACGACGACCTCGGTGTCGATGGGTCCGCGCAGGAGCTGCTGGGCGTCGGCATCACGGAGATTGACGGTCGACTGCTTGTCGATCTGGAGCAGGAGGTCGCCGCTCTGCAGGCCGGCCTTCTCGGCCGGGGAGCCGGGCAGGACCTTGACGATCCGGATCCTTCGATCGTCCTCGCGGATCTCGGCGCCGATGCCTCCGAACTGGCCGCGGGTCTTGACGCCGAGGTCGCTGTGCTCCTCCGGGGTCAGCAACAGCGTGTGGGGGTCGAGGGGGGCGAGCAGGCCGTTGATCGCCACGTACTCGAGCTTGTGGGTGGCCTCCGGCTCGAGCTTGAGCTCGGCCTGCGCGAAGCCGAGGATCATCTCGAGGCGGTCGGCCGCGACCGCGAGGTCGTCCAACCCCGCCAGCGAGAACTCCTGGCGCGCGGAGCCGACGGTGATCGTCACCTGGTCCCCCGCGACGGCCGCGAAGAATTCGGGCGTGTGCAGGCCGAGATAAGTGAGCGCCGAGACCAGCTGGACCCGCGGGTCGAGCCGCTGCTTGTCGAAGTACTCGTTCTGAATGATGTACGCGGCCCACACGGTCAGCGGGAAGCTGCGCTCGTCGAGGCGAAGCAACGCCCGCAGGTCGGGCTCGTCCACCTCGGCCTCCGTGAGCGCCTCGGGGCGCGCGGGCTTGTCGGTGGCGCCGGGCTCGGATGGACCGCAGGCCGCGGCCTGCCACCCCAAACAGAGACCCAGGAGGAGGCGGCGCGAGCGGACCATGCGGGCGCTAGCATAGCCTTGGCGCTCACGGTCGCGGGCACCGCGGTGGGGGCGTCGCGGAGACACCGCCGATTGCAGGCGCAGGAGCGCGCGCAACGCGGCCTGTGGTCTGAAGTTATGAAAGATAGCTGTGATGACATCCATCACAGCTATGCCCCTCTTGGACCGAACTCAAGTAGCCGAGATCGCTTCGCTGCAGGGTGGCATGGGATCGGCATGTCAAGTTTTCCGCGTGCGCACCCTTTTCTTCGCTCTCGCCCTGCTGCTCCCAGCCTGCGTCGACGCGCCGATCACGGAGGCGCATATCGCCCCGGACGGGCAGCTCCGGACCAATTTGGAGCAGTCTTCGTTCTCGGCGCAGCCGCGCCTGGCGATGGGTCAGGCGGTGCAGGTGGCGGCCGTGCTGGCGGCGCAGCCCGAGGGCGCGCTCGAGGACGCGGCGGAGTTTCCGGTCAGCGCCGGGGCCGTGCACCTTCACTTGCGCGCGGACAGCTTGATGGAGCCGCGGCCGGTGACCTTCGTGTGGACGCACGGAGGCGCGCGTGAGGAGGTCGCGGGCGTGCTCGCGCCGACGACGACGCTGACTCTGGCGGCCAGCCACCCGATCTCGCCGGAGCAGGCGGGGCAGTGGGAGGTCGAGGTGTTCAGCATGGATGCGACGGGCGGGACCGGCGAACTGCTGTTCCGGCGCGAATTTCAGGTTCTCTAGACGCTCTTGCTTGGTGGCGTCGAGTCGTGCGACGCCCGCGGTTTCGACCGCGGGCGTTTCTTTTTGGTGCTGGCCTGATGGGGGGGTTGCTCGTAGCATTGCGGCCCATGGAACAACGGCAAAGCCCCGGGGGCCTGACCCTCGAAGAAGTCGATGTCTTCGCCCGCGGTTTGTATTACCTGGCCAGCGTCGACAACCACCTCGACGACCGTGAGGTCAAGCTGATCGAGGAGTTTCTGACGGAGACCGGCTCGCAGCTGACGATCGCCGAGCTGAGCCAGCGCCAGTTCAGCATGTACGAGGCGGTGCAGGTGCTCGAGACCACGTACATGCGGCGCATCTTCGTGAAGGCGGCGATCGCTCTGGTCTACAGCGACGGCGTGTACTCCGACGAGGAGCGGCGTGCCCTCGGGACCGTGGCCGACGTGTTCGGCCTCAGCAACACCGAGTTCGGTGAGCTCGAACAAGAGGCCCGGCGCCAGGGCCTCCAGTGACCTCCACCCCCCGCGAGCAAGAGAACGGAAGCTGACCATGGGCATTCTAGGGTTTATCAAGAGCCAGCTGATCGACATCATCGAGTGGATGGACAACAGCAATTACACGCTGGTCCACCGCTTCCCGGACGAGGACCACGAGGTCAAGAACGGGGCCAAGCTGATCTGCCGCGAGAACCAGGCGGCCATCCTCGTCAACGAGGGGCAGATCGCCGACATCTTCGGGCCGGGCACGCACACGCTGAGCACCCAGAACGTGCCGGTGCTGTCCCGCCTCAAGGGCTGGAAGTACGGGTTCTCCAGCCCCTTCAAGGTCGATGTCTACTTCGTCAACCTGAAGCAGTACATCGACCAGAAGTGGGGCACGGCCAACCCGGTGCTGATCCGCGACCCGGAGTTCTCGGTCGGCGGGCGCCCGGGTCGGGTGCGCATCCGCGCCTTCGGCTCCTACAACTTCAAGATCTCCGAGCCGGGCACCTTCTTCAAGGAGCTGGTCGGCACCCAGGGGATGTACACGACCGACGAGATCGAGGGCTACCTCAAGCGCATGCTGGTCGGCAAGTTCACCCAGGCCGCCGGTAAGTCGGAGATCTCCGTCGCCGACATGGCCGGGCACTACAGCGTGCTCGAGAACGTCGTCAAGGGGGACATCGCCGAGGAGTTCAAGAAGCTCGGCCTGCTCCTCACCAGCTTCGTCATCGAGAACATCTCCCTGCCCCCGGAGATCGAGAAGGCCCTCGACGCCGCCGCCGCACAGTCCGCTCGCGGCGTCGACAACACCCTCGCCTGGGAAGGCATGCAGGCGATGCGCGACGCGGCCAAGCAGCCCGGCGGCGGCAGCGGCGTCATGCAGGCCGGCATGGGCATGGGCATGGGCATGGGCATGGGCAACATGATGGGCAACGTCATGGCCGGCGC
>Ga0075152_10001848_pt1 | contig 15239 bp, 8 predicted proteins | sample JI61114C2DNA_FD_70964 | JGI IMG/M metagenome (GOLD analysis project Ga0075152, IMG submission 70964) | Wastewater effluent complex algal communities from Wisconsin, to seasonally profile nutrient transformation and Carbon sequestration -... | ecosystem: Engineered > WWTP > Effluent > Algae...
AGACAAGCGGGCGCTGCCGGAGCGGGGCTGGTGGATCGGAGGGAAACCCCTGGAAAGCGGCAGCGGCTGGCAATGGGTCACTGATGAACCCTTTGAGTACACTTGCTGGTCCCTGGCGAAGCCGCCCGCCGCCCGCACACCGCGCCTGCGCCAGCATAACAACGGCGGAGGCGGCAGCCTGTCCGCATGGTCGCCCGTGCATTACTCAAATCGCTGCGGCTATCTCGTGGAGTGGGACGCCGTCAGCCCAGACCCGACTACAGCGCCCACCGTCACGGATCAAGAAGTGCGCAAGCTGGCAGCCTGGCTCTTCACACTGCCGCTTTCTTCAGATCCAGCTTCATCTGAATACAGTGGTCCTGATCTTCTGCTCAAAGGTGATGGCCGCAACCGACGGAAGTTTTCCGAACTGCCAGCCGGGCCGTTTGTCATCGGACGTGTGCGCATCGGCACCCTGCATGTGGATGCTGCTGCGCGTGAGCATTTGGAAATTCTCTCCCGCGTTCACAGCATCTCCGACCTGCGAATCCAGGCGGTCGATGATGCCAAGGCGCTGTCATGCGTGCGCGACCTCACGAGACTCTACACGTTTGTCTTCAAGGCAGCGCCACCGGGCCCGCTGCCATTGCCAGATGCTGAGCTGATCCATCTCGAACGATTGAGCGCCCTTCATTCCCTGAGGATCGAGGGCTGGAGCAGCTTCACGGGACGTGGGTTGAGCCTGATCGCTGACAAGCGCAGGCTCTCGGCACTCTCGCTCAATCTCTGTCCGGACCTGAATGATGAAGGGCTGGCCCAGGTGGCGCGCTTCACGGGGCTCACAGCACTCTCACTCACCGGCACCACCAAGATTACCGATGCAGGCCTGCAGCAGTTGAAGAAGCTGCGTGGACTCAAGACGCTCACGCTTGCAGGCACTGCGATCACAGCCAAGGGCATCGCCGATCTGAAAACCGCGCTGCCAGAGTGCGCAGTCAAAGTGCTGCCTGAGCCACAAAACTAGCCGCCTTTGCCAATCACTTCCATGAGGTGCGCCAGCTCAGATTTCACCTCAGCAGGGTCGTTCACGGTGTGGGCGATCTCTTCTTCGATGAGCTTGCCGTAGCGCTTTCTCATGCGGTGGATTTGCAGGCGTAGAGTCGCTTCGTTGATGTGGAGACGCTTTGCAGCCTCGGCATAGGGCGTGGCGTTGTCACCCAGCGGCAGGAATTCCCGCAGTTGCTCGAACGCCTCCAGATTGTCGGCCTTTTGGTAATCCTCCCGCAGTTTTGTCTCAGCGGCATTGAGCACACTGGCGGCCCAGGCCCGGTCAAAAATGAGATCAGTGTCGTGATGACCAGGGGGCTCACAGGAGTAGAGCTGCTCAGCCAGCACATCGTCAAAGGAAATGACATTGTGAGCACCACCGCCGCGCTTCTCGGCATTGTCATGGCGCAGTTGCTTCGAGATGATCTGCCGCAGCATCGCCAGCATGAAAGTGCGCAGTTTGCCCTTTTCCTCTCGGGCGGCCTGGATGGTCTCACGAGTCACCAGAGTTTGAAAAAATACCTGCGTCACGTCCTCCGCATCTGCCGCTGAGAAGCCTTGGCGGCGGGCAAAGGCATAGATGGCATACCAGTAAGTGCGGCAGATCTCCTCCAGCGCCAGCCGGGCATCCGCTGCAGTGCCAGCCTGCACCTGACGCACGAGCGTCCAGCGGGTGGAGGGGAAGTCGGGACTGGGAGATGGGGCGGACATTAATTTCGCAGGGGATGAAACAATCAAAGACTGCCGGGTAATGGAAACATCAACCACTCCTAATCCTGCATGAAAACAATTCGAATCCTTCCATTTCTGATCATTGCCAGTGCGTTCTGCAGCGGAGCAAGCCTGTATGGTGCTCCCTTCATGAATGGGAGCTTTGAAAGCCCGGGACTGCCGGGCGCGACCACGAGTGAGGCGCTGATAGGAGGCGACATTGTGGAAGGATGGGATGTCCCCATTTCAGGCGGGTTGGCTTATGTGAAGAATGGCAATGCCGCCGGGACCGACGCTCTGGCTGGCACGCACTTCGTCGAGTTCGGTCTCGCCGGGGAGACTGGTGGACAGTTGTCACGGACCTTCACCACGGTGACAGGCATGACTTATGAGGTGGTATTTTGGGTCACCCAGACGCAGGGGGAAGACCCCACAGATCAGGCGGTCGCGGTGGAGGCATTTGATGAGGATTTCGGCCTGTCGTTGGCCCCTGTGGTGGAGACTTCCATTCCGCCCCATGAAAACCAATGGTCACAGGGCACTGCGTACCGTTTCACAGCCAGCTCCACCTCCACCCGGCTGACATTTACGGATGCCACCGTCACCGCTGGCCTCCCGGAAAATTGGGCGCTGGACGGCGTCGTTGTGATTCCTTTGGGCGGCGGAGAAAGCGGAAAGATCGTCTATCAGCAGTTCACCACTGCCTTCGTCAATGACTCGGACGGACGTGGCGTGGAACTGGTGCTCATGGACGCAGGCGCAGGCAACCGCACAGTCCTAGCCGGTTCGGAATTTTCCGATTACGGCTATGCTGCCCTCACCGCTGATGGAGCCCATGTGGCCTTTGTGGCAAAGCAGGGGCTGGATGGCCCGAAACTGTGGGTCATGAAGGCGGAGCCTCTGGACATGGTGGATAATCCCGCAGTGATGGTGCGTGAAAATGTCAGTCCGCTGAGTCGCATCTGCTGGTCGCCCAATGGCAGACGCCTTGCTTTTGCAGATGCTTTTGACCCGCAGATTTATGTGCTGGAGTCAGTGGATGGCGGCGGCAATATCACACCTGAAGGCATTTCCAATATGGCCGTGAAGGTGACCAGCGTGAATTCCCAGGCGCAGAATCCTGCCTGGAGTCCGGACGGGAGGTTCCTGGCCTATTCGGATAGCCAATCCCTCTGGGCGCTGGAGATTCAGAATGGCACTGGGACGCTGACACCTGAAAGTGCGGAAAGCAACGCTCCGAAGAAAGTGACAGGCGGCATTTTTGTCGGCAACGACTTCCCGGCATGGAGTCCGGATGGCACGCGGATCATTCTATCTTCCCTGCTTCCAGCACCTCCTGGCATTCCGGACAAAACAGACATCGCCTTTCTCACCGTGCGCGAGCTACTGGCGGCGGGCGGGGACATCCTTCCCGTGGCTGACAACGGCTTCAATGACGGCAGGGTATCGCTCTTCCGCGACCAATCCGGGGGATGGAATCCAGATTACGTTCACGAGGCGCCAAACTACGTCTCAGAACCTTCCTGGAGCACGGATGGCAACCGAGTTATCTATGGCTATCGGTTCGCAGGCGTGCCGGAGCTGAACACTCTGTTTTCGATCAATCCGGCGCTTGAGGAAGTGATCACCAATCCAAGCGTGGCTCTCACGGAGATCACCAACTTTGGCACAGGCGTGCCTGGTGGCAGACGCGCCTCCTTCCAGCCTGGCCAGATCAGCGGTCCGCCCGCTGTGCTGCCAGTGCCGGAGGACTTTTTCATTGTCACTGGTGAACCCGGTGATCCCTGGACCTTCACGGCCACCCTCGACTCGGCAGCGGAAGGTCTTTTCTTGCGGGTGCAGAGTACACTGACCCCCGATAATGAGGGGAGCTGGACCGATCTTCCGGGCGGAGGGCAGATGACGCGGAGCGGCAGCCTGTGGACTTTGGATGCCACCCTCATTCCTGCGGGTACTCGCTTCTTCCGAGTGGTCGCAGCGGCGACGAATTTCCAGGACAGCAAAACTCAGTTCTCCACCTCCTTCGAGGTTGTCTCACCTGGACTCATCCTCTACACGCGCGGCTCCTTTGGCTCGTCGGAGTTGGTGCTGATGGAGGCCGATGGCTCGGACAAAATCGTCCTGACCGACAATACCTTCAGCCCTATCCGCTGCGCCATGAGTCCGAATGGCCTGATGGTGGCCTTCACCACGTTTTCAGGGGAGCTTTTCCTGATGAAGGCGGAGCCCATGAACGGCACCACGAACATCCCGGTGAACATCCTCGAAGACTCAAGCTCAGGTGTTCTCTTCAATGCCATCCCGGCATGGTCGGCGGACGGCATCCACATCGCGTATGCGGACTCCAGCTCCCACATCCAAGTGATTGCAGGCCTGGATGAAAATGGCGCTCCGTTGCCCTTCGATGCCTCCACGAATCCCCTTTACGATGTCTTCACCAGTTTCTCCGGCGAGCCGAATCTCGCTTGGAGCCCGAACGGCAAATATCTCGCCCTCACCGAGGGCAGCCTCATCCAGGCTTTCCAGGTCATGGATGGTGCTGGTGACATCATCCCAGGTGTGTCTGCCACGGTCACTCTGACCCTGCCCTCAGACTTCGCCACGCAGAAAAAGTCCGTCGCATGGTCGGCAGATGGCTCGCAGATCGCCTTCGTCGAAGAAAATCCGTCCACCAGTGCTGCGCGTGTGTCGCTGCTCACGGTGGATACGGGCTCCGGTGAGCTGATCCCCGAGCATGCGACCAACAACCCACGAGTGAAGCTGACGACAGATCTCGTCACCAGCCATGCCCCCCAGTATGTCTCCTGGAGTTCCGATGGCACATTTCTGGCCCTGGAAACCGATGACTCAGGCACGCACAGGATCGAGCTTATCAAGCCCGAAGAAATCGACGAAACGCTCAACCCACTCATCCCAGTCACGCTCCCCAGCAGCGGTGGGAATGCCTTCCAGCCAGTCTTTAAACAGCCCAAAACCGCGCTCGCCATCTCCCAGGTCGTCGCTTTCCAGGCGGCGATATATGCGGGCAATGAAGATGACGAAGAACCCATCACCGTCCGCGTCGTCAGAACAGGACTCACCACTGGTGAGATCGAGGTGCCGTTCACCGTCACCGCTGGCACGGCCATCGAAGGGCTGGACTTCACCCTCTCCGAAAGCCCGCTCGTCTTTGCCGATGGCGAGTCTGAGAAAACCATTATCGTCACCCCGCTACTCGATGCTGAAGATCAGGAGATCGATGAAACCGTCGTGCTCACCTTGGTGGCTCCTCTCGATGTGGACTTGGGCGGCATCCCCAGCACCACGGTCACGATTGGCGACAGCGACAGCAGCGTCCAACCCTTCACTCCGCCTTGCAATGAGTTCACCGTGGCGGTGAATGGCAAACTGCTGAAGACGGGCACGGGCAAATCAGGGGATACACTCTCCTTCAAAGCCCGTCAGGAGCAGGGCTGGGCGCTCAGCGATATCCAGGTAAAAGTACAGTACACCACGAATCCCAAGGACGCGGGCAGTTGGCTGAATCTGCCAGAGCCACTCCTTTCGCGCTCGACCAACACCAGCCTGACCTGGGTGGGCAACACCAAAAAGTTCCCCGTCGGCAAGCTGTACTTCCGCACGCGCTCCTATGCCCTGAAACACCGCAGCAATGCGGGTCCCGTGGTGGGCCCCTTCACCATCAGCGCCGCCCCCGTGCTGGAGCTGACCATGACCGTGGACACGGATTCCGATCCCACCGGCCTCACGGTGAAGCCCAGCGAGTTCATCAACTACCGCATCAAATGCAAAAACATCGGCACCGCCACGGCCACCAAGGTCCTGCTCAACAGCCGCCTGCCCAACCAGAGCACGCGCTTTGATTCCGCCAGCCATGCCATCGCCCCTTACTTCAAGCTCGTGAAAGACAACAAGGGCGTCACGACGGACGTGCAATGGAATGTCGGCAACATCAATGCGGGGGCCGAGGTGAACGAGTTCCTGACCGTGCAGGTCAACAGCGTCGAACAGATTGATTACAACCGTCTCATCCAAAACGACCGCCTGACCTACAAGATCGGCACGGCCAAGGAGGTCTTCATGCCGACCTTCCGCACCATCGTCACCCCCCCGATCAAGGTCACCATCGCCAAGGACAAGAGCATCGTGGTGGCGGGAGATCTGATCACCTACACGCTTACCGCCACCAATGAGGCCAGCTACACCATCAACGGCGGCAAAGTCACCGACCAGGTGCCAACCGGCACCCGGCTGATCAACGTCGCCTATGGCAGTGGCAACGGGAATTACCTCGGCACCAACATCATGGCGAGCACGCTGACCGACACGCCTATTGGGTTGAACGAGCCCGGGTTCACAGCCTACAACGGCATGTTGACCTGGAATATCGGTGACGTCGATGCTGGAGGCGTCCGCCAGGTGCGTTTCACCGTCCGCGTGGCCTACGACCTCTTTGAGAAGCTCACCAGGAATGGCGAGTCCTTCAATGTGCAGATCCAGAACCTGAACTTCGATTTCACCGGCTCACCCTCCGGTGCTGGCGGCACCATTGCGGCACGCGGAGGCTACATTCCCTACGCCGAGATCGCCCGCACTTTTGTCTCTGCCGTGCCGCCCACCTCGCGTCCGGAAATCGGTCTGCAAAAACTGGCGGTTTCTGACACGCTGAGCAAGCTGGGCAGTTCGGACATTGCCGGCATCTTTTTCAATGGCAGGCGCGGGATCGAGTATGACCTCGAGACCTGGAACTATGGAACGGCCGCTGCCGAGGAGACAGTCATCTACGATGGCGTGCCTTACGAGACCGAGATCAACGCGGACAACGCTGTCATCGGCCATGGCGCCACGGGCACCTTCACCTCGGAATTTCCACACAAGTTGACGGTGGGCCAGAAGGTCAAGTTCACCTACCTCTCCGACGGCAATGGCATCGGCCCCTTACCTGCGGTGGTTCCCGGCCTGGCCGTGAACACGATCTACTACGTGAAGACCGTGCCCTCGCCCACCCAGTTCATCCTGTCCAAAACCGCGACGGGCGCGGCGATGACCTTCACGAACAACGTCACCGCAGGTTATCTCCGGCGCTTTGTCTATGACTCGGATGCCTTCATGCGCAAATTCAGCCTCAATGGCACACCGCTGAACAGCTCCGCCGACTTCCACTTTTACGACGTCAACGGCAAAGAGCTGCTGCCAGGAGGCGAGGTCTTCATTGATCGCAACAACGACGGCATTATCTCCACGGCAGGCAAAAAAGACCTGGCGGACTTCAATGCTGGGAAATCCGAGTTCGTGGACATGAACGGTAACAAACTATATGACGGACCCGAGGCCATCCGCACCTTCTCCTACCGCATGGGCACCTTGAGCCCGATGACGGCCCCGAACAAGGCGACATTGTCCTATCGCGTGCAGCTAGGGTCCAAAGTCGCGCGTGGGGAATACATTGCCGCACTGAACTCTGCGGTGCACAAAAAGGGTGCCGGGCTGGAACTCACCTGCCCGGACTTCTACTATCCAGTGATCGGCACTCCGCCCATGGAGTTTGCGAAGGTGGTGGCCAAACTGCAACTCGTGATGGAGCGGCCTGATCCACTCGACGTCGGCTTCGTCGCTGGCCCACCGGGCGACCCGCGTGCCGTCTATCGGATGACGTATAATCTGACCTTCACCAACAAAGGAGACTTCTTCGCCAACGACGCCAAAATCCGTATTCCCCTTCCCCCGGGATTCACCAGCCCCAGCGGAATCCAGCCCCCTGAAGCACGCAATGCCACTTATGACGCGGTCATCACCGGCTCAACAAAAACAGCTGTTATTGATGTCGGGGAAGTGGCTCCCAATCAAACCGTGACACGTCAGTTCATTTTGGACATGACCAACCCCATCCCGCCCGCCCTCTTCGTCAAAGGGCTGCTAAAGAACTACTATGCGCTGATCGCGCCTCGCGTCGTCGTCACCAAGGCCACCGCCACCTCGGTCCACGCCCCACCTCCCTCAGGAAGGAAAATCGCCACTGCCTTGGAGGAGGTCAAGGTCCTGAAGATGGCCGCGGACGGGACTTACTACATGGCGACAACGGTCCGGGAGACTCCGACGTCCGAGCGCGTTTTCATCGGACGAGTATCTTATTCCGCAGTCCAGGAAGGCAAGGAGTGCGATTTCTTCATCTTCTTTGGCAACATGGGAGACATCATTTCGGGAGCGGGAGAAGTGGCGATGCAAGTTCCCTACGGTACACGGCTCGTCTCCGCCGACCCGCTCTCCTATAATCCGGTGGAGGGCGACAACTCCCAGACGAGCAACTTCTCCCCCGGCTATTTCAAGATCGAGCAGATCAAAGGCAAGCGCCGACTTGAGGACGGCACCATCGATGTCGTGCGTTGGAAGTTCGCCAACATCCCGCCCGCCGCCGTCTATTGCGTGAAAATGACCGTGCATGTGAACCAGAACTTCCCCAATTCGTCCATCGTTGACAAGTCAGCCTACATTTCCGTGACCAAGGCCTCCAAATCCGCCAGCCCCATCACCATCAAAGTGCAAAAGGACAGCAGCGGGGCGGTGGACTGGTGGCAGGGCGTGGGGGACATGATGTACAACATCGGCAACTTCCTCGATGAAAACCTGCGGCTTCTCTTTGGCGACTTTACCAAACAGATCACCCTCAACTCCCATGTAATCGGCCTGGGCGGGGCCGATTCTTTGCAGATGACCAACGGCACCCTAGTCCTGCCGCTCGGCAGAGGCCGAAGCCTCATTATCGGACCTCATAATCTCGTCTCAGGCAAGGTCCCAGGGAAGTCACTCATGCTCTATGGCGATTCTCAAGGAGGCATTGCCATGGCAGCGGGTGCCGCCTCAAGTCAGCAGGTGCTGGTGGGCGGCAGCATCAATGCCTACCGAAATGTCCAGGAAATCCTCAACCAGCTTCCTACCGTCAACAGCATCGTGGCAGCCGGGGGCGGCAATATTGTGGCAGCGGGAGGTGGCAACATCGTGGCCGCAGGGGGCGGTAACAACAAGCCTGGAAACATTGCCACGGTAGTGGCCAATGACGGTGCCGGGCTGCTTCCGTTGGGGACTGTTATCTACACCCCGGTTCCAGAGATCGTCGCGGGCGGGGGCGGTAACATTGTGGCCGCAGGCGGTGGCAACATCGTGGCCGCAGGCGGTGGTAACATCGTGGCCGCAGGCGGTGGCAACATCGTGGCTGCCGGAGGTGGCAACATCGTGGCCGCAGGCGGTGGCAACATCGTGGAGATCGGCAGCAAGCAGATCCCGCCTGTCGAGATGACCAAGGCCATCAACACGCTCATCGGCCAGGAAGGTGCGAACCTGGCCGATGCGATCCTGCAGAAGGAGATCATTGGCAACGTCGTCGCCAATGACGGTGCCGGCGTCGTCCTCGACCCCGAAACCCTCGCTGCGCAAGGTGCCCTTTCTCTCATTGGCGGTGACGGCGCTAGCTTCCAAGGCGGTATCGGTGATCCGTAACTCGTGTTCCTCCCTTGCACCGCGGCCCCTCCGCTGTACAAAGCCGGGCCATGCCTTCCCCGCAGATCGACATCCGCCATATCGCCAAGCTTTCCCGCCTCGCCCTCACTGAGGAGGAGGCGGTGCATTATCAGGAGCAGCTCACCCGCATCCTCGGGCACATCGACCAGCTCAGCAGCCATACTTTGGATGCTGAGCCCAGCGCCCATGCCATGCCCGTCTTCGATGTCATCCGCCCCGACATCGCCCGCCCCGGATTCACGCAGGAGGAAGCGCTCTCGAACGCCCCACGACGCGCTATGGACCAGTTCCAGATCCCGAAGGTCATCGAGTGATCTCTCCGGCTTCGTCATTCTGATTTCGTCATTCGTCCTTTCCCCTTCATGTCTCTCGCCGCCTCCACCATCGCCGCACTTCGTCAGCGGTTGCTCGCCAAAGAAATCTCCCCGCGTGACATCGTCACCGATGTCGCCAAGGCCATTGATGCGCAGAATGCCAGCATCGGAGCCTACCTTTCCTGGGATCTGGAAAAGGCGCTGAAGGAAGCGGACAAGGCGGATCTCTCCCAGCCACTCGGCGGCATCCCCATCGGCATCAAAGACAACATGAACGTCACTGGCGAGCCCTGCACCTGCGGCTCCCGGATGCTCGCGGAGAACTACACGGCGCCCTATGACGCCGGGGCCATCACAAAACTGCGCGCGGGCGGTGCGGTGCCTTTTGGCAGGCTGAACATGGATGAATTCGCCATGGGCTCCTCCACGGAAAACTCCGCCCTCGGCGTCACGCGCAATCCGTGTGACCTCGACCGCATCCCCGGTGGCAGCAGCGGCGGCAGTGCGGCGGCAGTGGCGGGAAATCTCGCCATCGCCACACTCGGGTCGGACACCGGCGGCTCCATCCGTCAGCCAGCGGCTCTGTGCGGCTGCGTGGGCATCAAGCCGACCTATGGGCGCATCTCCCGCTATGGCCTCGTCGCCTTTGCATCATCGCTCGATCAGATCGGGCCGATCACGAAGACTGTCGAGGACGCCGCCCTTTTGCTGAACCACCTCTGTGGCAAGGACGTGCGTGACTCCACCTCGCTGGATGTCGCCGTGCCGGACTTCACCACCGCCATCGGCAGGGACATCAAAGGCCTCCGCATCGGCCTGCCGAAAGAGTATTTCATCTCCGGCATCCACGCGGGCGTCACCTCCGCCGTGAACGCCGCCATCAAGAAGCTGGAGTCCCTCGGTGCCATCCCCGTGGAGATCAGCCTGCCGCACACCGATGTCGGCGTGAGCACCTATTACATCATCGCTCCGGCGGAGGCTTCGGCAAACCTCGCCCGCTTTGATGGCGTGCGCTACGGCCACCGCAGTGCGGCTGCGGGCGATCTCATGGAGCATTACATGATGAGCCGTGAGGAAGGTTTCGGCCCTGAAGTGAAGCGCCGCATTTTGTTGGGCACTTATGTGCTCAGCAGCGGCTATTATGATGCCTACTACATCAAGGCCCAGCGCGCCCGCACCCTCATCCGTCAGGACTTCGAGCAGGCCTTTGAAAAGGTGGACGTCATCATCAGTCCCACCAGCCCCACGCCTGCCCACAAGCTCGGCGAACTGAAGGACAACCCGCTCGCCGCCTATCTCGAAGACGTCTTCACCATCCCCGTGAACCTCGCCGGACTCCCCGGCATCAGCATCCCCTGCGGCACCGCGGAAGAAGGCGGCAAGCAGCTCCCCGTCGGCCTTCAGATCATCGGCAAGCCGCTGGATGAACTGACCGTGCTGCGCGTGGCGGATGCTTTTGAGAAGGCCTGATCAGGAGACATTCCAGTCCCGGAACGACCCATTCATCTCCTCCCGCAGGAGATGCCGCAGCCTCTGCCGCGCACGATGCACCGCCACGCGTTGGGCACCGGGTTGAGCCACCTCACCTTCATTCAATAAGACAGGGCGGATCTGATCCCAGGTCTTCTCGCGCGTTTGCAGCTTCAGCTTCTCGATCGCCAGAGTGATGCACTTCTCCAGCCAGGGGCGGTCCGCCTCCGTGGCAGGCGTGACATGAGTCGGCGGCTCAGGGACGAGTTCATCATCGAGCGGCAGAGCTTCACTCAATGCCCCGCGCCGCTGGCGATGCGCATCACGCCAGCGATTCATCAGCACGCAGCGGAGCCGGAGAAAAAGATACGATGCCTGAGCCTCGGCAGGCCGGTTTGCCAGAGCCTCCAGCACACCCCGGCGAGCCAGCGAGAGAAAGACATCCTGCACCGCGTCCTCCGCCTCTGCCGATGTGCAGCCGCGCTGGCAGGCCGCCGCATGGAGACGCCTCCAATGTGCCCGGCAGAAGCTGTCGAGCGAGCAGGCGGGGGGCGTGGTGAGCATGGCACGGAGAGTAAAGAAGTGTCGTGGAGAAAGAAGCCTGCCAATTGACTAAATCAGACACGCCGCAGGGGCAATACTCCCAGCGGGTGAGTCCCATTCGCCATTCGGGTTTCGTCCTTCATTTCACCCCATGGAAGCGGCGGCTTGTAAATGCCGTGTGGGCAAAGCGGACCTTTTTTGTTAAGTCTGTGTAAATCTCATCCCCATCCGCTCCCCTGCCCCGCTAGACTCCGCCCCATGTCTCCCGAACCCGCCTCCTTTCAAGACGGCCTCACCCATGTCCTCGTGATTGATGACGACCGCAAGCTCGCCGGCCTCATCCGCGACTATCTCACCCCTCTTGGTTACGCCGTCGAGCTCATCCACACCGGCCCCGAGGGAGCCGAGCGCGCCCTCGCCGCCCCCTGGCATGCCATCATCCTCGATCTCATGCTGCCCGGCTGCGATGGCTTCGAGGTGCTGAAGCGCATCCGCGCCAAGTCGGCGGTGCCCATCCTCATGCTCACCGCGCGGGGTGAAGAGGCCGACCGCATCGTCGGCCTGGAGATCGGCGCGGATGATTATTTGCCAAAGACCTTCTCCACCCGCGAGCTGCTCGCCCGCCTCCGCGCCGTCACGCGCCGCTCCGTCATCGCTCAAACCAGCGCCCCCGCCGAGGCGGCCATCAAAGAGATCGTCGTCGGCAGCGTGCGCCTGAATCTCGATGCCCGCATCGCCACACAGAACGATCAAGTCCTCGTCCTCACACCCGTCGAGTTCGACATCCTTACCGCGCTGATGAAGTCCCGGGGCCGCATCAAGTCCCGCGAGGCCCTCATCGAAAACCTGCGCGACCGCGAGTACGAAGTCTTCGACCGCAGCGTCGATGTCCACGTCGCCGCCCTGCGCAAGAAGCTCGGCGACGACGCCCACCAACCCCGCTACATCCGCACCGTGCGGAGCGCAGGTTACATGTTCATCAATCCAGAGGCGTAGGCTCGGGCAGGTCAAAGCTCACCTTCCTTTAGCGTGTCGGGCTAGCCCATGAATAGCCAGAGGTTGAGGAACAACACCCCTGGTCGATGAACAAACGACCCATCTCATTGCCCACCTCGGGAGGGGTTGCCCAATGGGCCATCGCACGTCGGTCGTGCGCACCCACGACTCTCCGCACCTCCCCAGAAAGCCGGGTAATTGGGCGGAAATCCTTTCCCGTCCTGGCGGCACCTCTTTCCGCCCAACACACCCGGCCTACGGCCAGAAGGCCGCCTCCCCATCGTAGGCTGGGTATGTTGGGCGCGGTGCAGGTCATTCTCGCGCTAAGTCATCTTCGCCCAACTACCCGGCTTCACTGGCGGTCGTCCGCACCCACAACCCTCCGCACCTCCCCAGAAAGCCGGGTAATTGGGCGAGGGTCGTTTTTCATGCTGGCGGCATCTCTTTCCGCCCAACACACCCTCCTACGGCCAGAAGGCCGCCTCCCCGTCGTAGGCCGGGTGTGTTGGGCGCGGTGCAGTCCATTCTCGCGCTAGGTCATCTTCGCCCAACTACCCGGCTTCACTGGCGGTCGTGCGCGCCCACGAACGTTCGCACCTCCCCGGACAGCCGGGTAATTGGGCGAAGACTGTTTCCCATGCTGGCGGCATCACTTTCCACCCAACACACCCGGCCTACGGCCAGAAGGCAGCCTCCCCGTCGTAGGCCGGGTATGTTGGGTGCGGTGCAGGTCATTCTCGCGCTAAGTCATCTTCGCCCAACTACCCGGCTTCACTGACGGTCGTCCGCACCCACAACCCTCCGCACCTCCCCAGAAAGCCGGGTAATTGGGCGAGGATCGTCTTCCGTGCTGGCGGCATCTCTTTCCGCCCAACACACCCGGCCTACGGCCAGAAGGCCGCCTCCCCGTCGTAGGCCGGGTGTGTTGGGCGGGGTGCAGGTCATTCTCGCGCTAGGTCATCTTCGCCCAATTACCCGGCTTCACTGGCGGTCGTGTGCGCCCACGAACGTTCGTACCTCCCCGGACAGCCGGGTAGTTGGGCGGAAATCCTTTCCCGTCCTGGCGGCATCTCTTTCCGCCCAACACACCCGGCCTACGGCCAGAAGGCGGCCTTCCCGTCGTAGGCTGAGTATTGGGCGTGGCGCAGCTCCTTGTCACGAGGCTCGAAACAGATCTTGTTTTCACCAAAGGGCGGCTCCCGAGGCTCGAAACAGATCTTGTTTCCACCCAAGAGCGGCTCCGAGGGCTCGAAACAGATTTTGTTTTTACCCAGGGGAGGCTCCAAGGGCTCAAAATGACTCTTCGCCTGACCAAGACTAGACTCGGATACCACTCACCGAATGTCGGTGAGTAGTGCTTGAGTCTTGGGTGACTCGATTTGATTCCTGTTTCGAGGCTTGGGAAGCTCAATTACTACTCACCGACATTCGTCGATTAAAAGATGAGCCTTCCTTGTCTCAAAAAGGAACCTTTATCGAGACAGAATAGACTCAGTGACGACTCACCGACAATCGGTGGTTGGTAGCAGAAGCTAAGGAGCCTCAGTTTGGAAGCTGTATTGAGGAAGCAAAGACTCAATCATGACTCACCGACGTTCGGTGATTGGTGCTTGAAGATAGTTCGGGGGAAAAGTAGAATCCTTTTGTCCTCGGGGAGACTGCTCTCGGTCGCGCGGGGATCCTTTTTCTGCCGGGGCAGGTGACCGGAGGGGAGCGGGAATGTTTTTTCACCTCCACCCACCCGACCATGGCTGCAAACCCAACTCCGACGAACGATCACCACCTGCTGGTGCGCTGCCACGACATGTCGGCGGGGTGCGAGGCGCTGGAGGTGGAGCTGGGGATCAAACAAAACACGGCGGCGAAGATGCGGGAGGTGGCGGAGACAGCTCGGGCGGCCATGGCGGAGGTGGGTCGGCTGAAGGGGGAACTCGGGCTGCGGAGAAAGGAGTTCCGCCAGGTGGACCGGGAGGGGGAGCGGGTGCTGGGGCGGTGTCGCCTGCGGCTGGCGGCTCTTTTTGGCCCCCGCCATAACATGCATTGGGAGGCGGCGGGCTTCCGGCACCGGACCACGATGGTGCCGGAGTCTCTGGCGGGCAGGCAGGCGCTGCTGACGGGGCTGGCGGGTTATTTGACGCTCTTTCCTGAGAAGGAGAGCACGGACATGGGCACGACGGCGGTGATCTGCGCGGCGACACATGACGCGGTGCAGGCGGCGCGCACGGCGGTGCGGAGGTGCCAGACGCAACTGCGGGTGGCGGTGCTGGCGAAGCGGGCGGCGCTGAAAAAGCTGCGCAAGCAGGTGCGAGGCCTGATCCGGGAGTTGGACATCGTGATGACGAAGGATGATCCGCGCTGGCAGCGCTTCGGCCTGCGGGTGCCTGCGGCGCTCTCGATGCCGAAGGCGGTGGAGGGGGTGACGCTGACGGCGCTGGGCGGCGGAGCGGTGGAGGTGAAATGGCCGCTCGCACGCCATGCCCGGCGCTACCGGGTGCAGGTGCGGCGGGCGGGGGCGGCGGAGTTTGAAAATGTGAAGACGCTGCGGGGACGCGAGACGACTCTCACGGGCCTGCCTGTGGGGGAGGACCTGGAAGTCCGGGTGATCGCCGCGAACAAGCTGGATGAAGCTGCTCCGAGCCCGGTGGCTGCGGTGAGGGTGCTGTGAGA
>Ga0075152_10001849_pt1 | contig 15235 bp, 14 predicted proteins | sample JI61114C2DNA_FD_70964 | JGI IMG/M metagenome (GOLD analysis project Ga0075152, IMG submission 70964) | Wastewater effluent complex algal communities from Wisconsin, to seasonally profile nutrient transformation and Carbon sequestration -... | ecosystem: Engineered > WWTP > Effluent > Algae...
TCATACTGTTATAAACCATTTGGGCACCACCCTTTTCAACCATATCCATGATGGTTTCAGCTTCATATTTAGCTTTGGCTTTTCTGCCCATCAGTTTATTGATTTCCGAAATGTTTTTACCATTCATGCTGGTATCTGAAGGGTAGTTGGCTACTACTGCATAACTATAATTCGGGAATTTATAGCCAGCAAGCTGGGCCAGCATTTCTTTTTTAATTTGAGCACGGATAAGCGGATTATTTAATCTTGCTTTCAAAGAATCATTTCCACCTGCAAAAGCCCAGTCTGGTAAACGGATTCCGAGATTGGTGCTGCTGGCTGTGTATGGGTATTGATCAATAGTCACATCCCATCCATTTTCCCTGGCCTCTTTAACCAGGTTGAGGGTGATGTCTGATTTTCCCCAGTTTGACCTTCCTCCTATCTTGAAGTGTGAAATCTGAACCGGAATACTTGCCTCTTTGCCAATATTAATCGCTTCATTGACAGCTTCAACCGCCTGGTTTTCTTCGTTTCGGATGTGGGAAGCATAAACTCCTTTATTTTTTGCCGCAGCTTTTGCCAATGCGATTACTTCTTCTGTTTCAGCATAGGTTCCGGGAATATAAATCAATCCGGTTGATAAACCCACTGCACCTTCCTTCATTGCCTGATCCACTAGCGCATCCATTTTTTGCTGCTCCTGTACTGTTGGCTTACGATCGTCTCGGTTCATAACTTGTGCCCGTACCGTATTATGCCCGATCAGGCTCGCTACATTAATTGAAGGACCAACTTTGTTCACTTCCCGTAAAAAGCTGCCGATATTATCTGCTGATCCACCACAATTTCCGGTAACGACCGTGGTTACACCATCGAAAATGTAATTGTTTGCAGTAGGTGTTGTAATGATTCCTCCTTCAATATGACCATGGACATCTATAAAGCCCGGAGCAACAAGTAAGCCTTTGGCATCGATAGTTCTGTTCGCCCGGATATCAGCAATGTATCCTGTTTTGATAATTTTCCCATCCTTTATGGCCACGTCACCATAATACCAGGAGTTTCCGGTACCATCGTATATTTTCCCATTCCTTATGATCAGGTCGGCACTCAGCTGGGCCTTAACCATTAAAGAGCTTAGTATTATTGCAGCAAGAGGGAGAATCTTTTTCATGTTTACATTTATTTGAGACGCAGGTAAAATCAATCGTTGATTGCCTGATAAGTTAATGCCCTGAATTTTTCTACAACCTCATTATGTGTTCTTGCCTGTAACTGGCGGAAGAACAGATAAACCATTTTTTCTTTGGGATCAACCCAATAGGAAGTTGCAAAAGCTCCACCCCAATTAAATGTACCAACCTGAGCCGGGGCACTTCCGCTATTTTGATCAGTAACAACACCGAAACCCAGACCGAAGGTTCCACTTGCGTAGGGTACTCCTTCAATTTGGTTGGTAGTCATCATTCTCACCGTATTGCGGCCTAATAATCTTTTGCCATTGTATACGCCATTATTTAACAGCATCTGAAGGAAGATACCATAATCGTACAGTGTTGAACTTAGACCCGCACCACCTGAGTAATAAGTATGAGGCACCAATGGGTAAGCAGGAGTCGCCGGACTGTTTAACATACCACCTGTGGCTTTCACTAATTTCCCCTGTGGAGTTTCAGTATAAAGGTTTACCAAACGATTGGCTTTGGATTGTGGCAGGTTAAAATAAGTATCCTTCATGCCCAAAGGCTCAAATATGCGGGTTCTGAAAAATTCATCCAGACTGACACCGGAGATGACTTCAACTAAACAACCCAAAACGTCAGTATTCAGTCCGTAGGTGAATTTTTCGCCAGGCTGGTGCATTAATGGTAATTCACCCAGCTTGCTCATCGCCTGCAGCAGAGTTCTGTCTTTTACACCTAAGCCTGCAGTGATATTGCTTTTGGCATAGATTGCATTCGCCTCTTTCGAGCCAATTTGTGCATAACCAAGCCCTGAAGTATGAGTCAAAAGATCTTTGATAGTCACTTCCCTTTTTGCAGGAACAGTGGTGTAGGTTGTATCAGCAGGGTTAAAGTTAACCAGGACACTTTGTTTTTTGAACGAAGGAATATACATGGAAACCGGATCAGTCAGCAATAACTTGCCTTCATCAAACAGCATCATGATAGCCACACTGGTAATCGCTTTAGTTTGTGATGCGATTCTGAAAATGCCGTCTTTTTGAAGCGGGGCTTTAGTATCCAGATCATTAAAGCCATTGGCTTTGTAGTAAGCAATTTTTCCATCACGGATAATGAGGGCAGCCCCACCGTTCATGTATCCCTTGTCCACCCATTCATTCATCGCCTTATCGAGGCGCTTCAAACGCTCAGATGAAAAGCCTGCAGCTTCAGGCGTTGAATTCATGATGGTCTGGCTAAAGCCTGAAATACTGACAGAACAGAGCAGGAGAAGGATTAATATTTTTTTCATACGATTATTTGTGGTTTATTTTCAGATATGGACGTGTAAAATATGAAAATAGAATTCATAATACAAAACCCATGAGCGGTTTTTAATATCTTATTTCACCCTGACAAATTCAGTAAGCGGATCTCCGAAAGGGCGGGTACTGATCCGGTCGATTTCTCCCTTATCATTGGTCAGAAAACTGATCCGCATATCCGGAAAACCTCTTCCATCATCCATGGTAATAAACTGATCATAATGCCAGTGATGCAGAGTTGCACTTAAACTTCTGTACTGCAATTGCAGGTCGTTGTTTTTTAGTCCGATAAGGATCTCACCATATACCGGGTGACTGAACTTCCCCGTATAGGCCAATGCCTGATGGGAGGGGAATGTGTTCTTAACCTGTGATGCATTGATTTCATCCACGGTTTTTTTGTTTCTTTCCTGTGAATCAAGATAATCTTTCCTGTATCTCGCACTCCAGTCTGTAATCTCCCTGTTCTGAAGGATATCAATAATTGGCAGATTCATGACCGAACGCAGAGAACCTGCTGATACTGAATTGTGAACAATAAACAAAGCCAGACTATCTTTAGGCAGATAACTTAAATTGGAATAGAAGCCATCAATTGAACCTGTATGACTGATCATTTTGGTGCCTTTATAGCTTTGCAGAGAACGCCCCATAGCATAAATCGAATTAGATAATTCATCATATCGACCTCTTTTGTCGGAAATAGCATTAGGAACTTTAGTTTCCTCAATAGCAGCAGAGGCAATAATCTGTTTTCCTTTATATTTTCCACCGTTAACCTGCATGATCAGCCATTTGCTCATATCCATCATACTGGAATAGATATTGCCGGCCGGTGCAAGTAATTCTGATTGAGCGAGAAAGGTGCGGGCAGTGAGTTTACCTGTGCCTTCAGCCTCAAAATAAGACAGGGAATGACTCTCCGGACGTGTACCAACTCCGGTAAATCCACTGGCATTCATTCCCAGAGGCTTAAAAATTCGCTCTTGTACATTCTCTTCCCAACTTTTCCCACTGACAGACTCAATGGTAAGTCCTGCCAAAGTGTACATGTTATTATTGTAAATATACCCCTCCCTGAAACCAAGTGATGGTTTCATATAGGATATCTTACTTAAGAGTTCTTTTCTTTTAAATGAAGCATTCAACCAGATTCCGTCATAAGATGGGAGACCTGTACGGTGGCTAAGCAGATCCCGCATGGTAACTTTAAAATTTAACTCTGGATTAAAAAAAGTAATTTCAGGTAAATATTGCTTTACGGGTGCATCCAGACTTAATTTACCCTCTGTAGCCAACTGTGTTGCTAATGTTGCGGTAAACAATTTAGTGTTTGAGGCAATTGGAAACAGGGTAGTTTCAGTTGCAGGTAGTTTTTTATCAAGATCACGAAAACCATATCCTTTGCTGTAAATAACCTGATCTTTATGAACGATAACCAAAGCCAGACCCGGAATATTCCAATCGGAAAGTAGACTGTTCACATAAAGATCAATCTTTGCCTTTTTGTCCTGAAATCCATTATTCTGGGCTGAAACGCAGAATGGCAGCAGGAGTAATATTATCAGTAATTTTTTCATTTTATAAGGATCATCGATAATTATTTGATCAGAAGGTCACCAGGTAAGACAGGATTACTAAGTAAGTGACCGAAAACTTCCCATTGTTTCTTCGTATCATTTCTACTTCCGGCCTTTGCTTCCACGTACTGCTTCACCAGGTCCATTCCGTAATTATAATTGATAATATAACTACGGTATTTTTTAATAAAGGAGATTGATTTTAATGCTGTTTCTTCATTATAAAGACAATAGTTGATCATCCAGTTTAAAGCCTGTTTCTCATCCATTGTGCCATTGACTAAGCCTCTTCCGGCCTCATTTCTCGCATAATTAAGCTGCGATCTGATTGCCAGTGCCTTAAAATAAAGGCTTAAGTTTGTGGTATCAAGTCCGGCAACAGGCAATAATGTTTCTTTGGCAAATCTGATCTTATTATCCCCGGGGAAAGCCAGTTCGACTCCATAATTTGCGCTTCCTTCGGCTATGAATGATTGCGGACTGAATAAAGGATATAGGGAAATTTCCACCCATCCTTTGTCGCGGTAGAGATTCTTTTCAAGAAGCATATTATACACATGATGCCCCGGATAACTTTCATGGCTACCAACATCAATGGCACGTTCTAAAAAGATCTGCGTATCGGTATTAATCTGTATAATACTCATATACTGGCCTTTATACCAGTTATAGCCGCTCCATGGTTTATTATTTACATATTCAATACTGAATGATTCTTCAGCAGGAAGTAGGTAATGTTCTTTTGTTTTTTTTCTGGCTTCAGCAATAGTGGTTCTGAAAACGGTATCCAGTTTGTCTTTTGGGATGATGAATTGGTTTGCCAGTTTCTGAAAGCGGGATTGAACATCCCCATTCCCGGGTAATATTTTGTCGAGGGAATCTAAAAGAGCAGCGTAATGGCTTTCAGGATAAACCGGTGCAGCAATACCAAAGAGGTCTTTAGATTCTTCATCAAAACTTTTGAATTCGCCGAAAAATACCCGGATGCGGCGGTCAAAGGCAGTTAATTGTTGAGACATCCAGCCGGCTCTTATTTTGCCGGTATCGCTGAGTTGTGTAGAAATCTCTTTGATTTTATTTTTTAGTCCGGCGACTGAATTTAGCAGGCTATCCTTTGGAAATACATCGGCTTTCCCTGCTTTTGGCTTCAAAGAATCCGGACCATAATAGGCATCTACAAAATCGGGATCGTACTGGCCGATGTTTAATCCAAGCCGCACATAGTCCTCTGCCAGAGCGTTTAACTCTCTATCCTTTGTATCGATTTTCTTTGAGCAGGACATTATTAACATGAGCGGAATAACGATCAGGAGCTTTGTGATTTTGGACATTGACTTAAATTTTCTGGATATTTAATTATGCAAAATAGCAATTTGATTAGTTACAGTGTGCTCTTGAACTTATTTCTTAAATAATCAACAGGTTTCTCTTCGATTCCGTTATTGACGAGGGCAAGTTCCGTCATTTCGAACACAGCGGCAGTATCGTCTTCTTAAGCTTGTAATTTATGCTGTGGAGAAATCTGTTGTTTCAGGCAGAGTAATTCATGATCGGATTTCTTTGCATTAAAACGCCTCTCCCAAACTCAGGTAAAAACCGCTTTGCCTCTTCTCGCCTGGATTTTGTTCTCCAATGGCATAATCCATCCGTACACTTAGGCCTTTTTCGATATCGAAGAAGTATCGGAATCCACCACCAATGCTTGGCTTTAGTTGAATTAGTTTAAAATTTCCATCCGAATAAACATTTCCTGCAGCGGCAAATGCGGCCATACCGAAGCGCGGGTTAAGTCTGAGCCTGAGTTCACCTTGCAGGGCTAATAGATTTTGATCACGGAATCGTCCGGTATAATAGGCACGCATCATTTCATCACTTCCCAGTTGTGGAAGTAGGTAGAAAGGAGTATTTTCTCCATTAATAGACTGATAATCAGCATTTAAACCTAAGGTTAATTTTTTGCTCAGACTTTGAAAGTTGCGGAAATCAACTCGAAATAAGCTTCCTGAGAAATGATCGCCGCCAAAAAAATCAGGAGCAAAAGAATAATTTAACTTCAGGAAGGTTCCTTTTCGGGTATAGGTATTTGTATTTCGGCTATCGAACATTTGTGTAATTCCTAAAAATAGAACACGTCCGCCATCTTTATCAATAATACCCGGATTGGTACTATAAATACCTCCTATAACCTTATCCTCAAAACGCTGCGATTCAAAATTGAAACTCAGTCCGGTATAACTATTTTTAAAAAACATTTTCTCTATTCCAGCATTGAGCCTAAACAGTTTTTGCGTGATGGGGTCTTCATTCACTTGCAAGGTAGAATTACCGATACCATAGAAGTTGAAAGGGAAATTTCTATACCGAATTTCAGAAGTTATATGATACTTGTTTCCAGGTGTCCAGATATCAGATTTTAAAGAAAAATTACTTTGCTTTTTGGTAGTAAGCGTGACCAGCCCAGTAATTCTAGAAATACGGTTTAGGCTGTCCTGGCGATCGGTATAGAATGAATAAAGACCAGCACCCCCAATTTCTACTCCCGTTTCTTGAGCATAACCAAGAGCCGGAATGGGAAGGAAACTGCCTCCCCGAGTAGTATCAGCCTCATTCGAGAGTAGTTTTTTGATCAGCTTCATCTGAGCAAAGCCATTTCCGGAAATCAGTATTAAAAGGCTGAGGGCAAAAATTTTTTTTAAGAGTTCTTTATTCATAAGAGAGCGCTAAGTTAATTATAGTTTGAATAGGATTGAATCTTATTCAAAATCTCAATGGGGAAACGCTCTGAGCTGGCCCTAAATTGCCCTATTCTCTCCTGGCAGACAGGTAGAGAAAGTGTTCGTATTTGCTCGCTAAGAAACGCATACTAAACACGGAGTAAACGCACACTAAACCCTAACAAAACCCACAAATTTTTGCGTTTAGTATGCGTTTAATTTGGGCTTAATATGTGCTTATTTCGAAGGTGGTAATAAGCATTCCATAATTTGGTAAGAAGGGTGGTGGGTAGAGCCCTCTATGACTTTGAATTGTGATTTTGGAGGTGTCTGATCAGAACAGGTTGGAAGGTAGTTTATAGGAAATGGGGTTAAAAAAGCACTGTCATCCCGAAAGCTGTCCTTCAGCAGCTGAGGGAACTCAGTGCTTTTAAATCGGATTTTGGTTGATGAGCACTAAGTTCCTTCACTCTGTTCAGGATGACAGGTTGCAAAGCGCATCAAGTTTGTCATGGCACTTGGATAGTTGTGTGGGGTAGAGCCCTCATTGAAATTTAGAGGTGGGAGATTTTGTAGGTGGCGGGTAAAGCCTGCCATGATAGTTGAGTTGTTAATGATGGGGGTGGCGGATGATCAAGTCCGCCATGACATAGAGTGATTAATAAGGGAGGTGGCGGATCAAGCCCGCCATGACGCGACAAAGGGTTTTATTCTCGCAAAGACGCCATGACGCAAATGGCTACAGGCTATATGTAATCATTTATTTTAGATGATATATTTTGCGTCTCTGCGTCTTTGCGAGAGCTATTTTTCGGCTAGGAGGCGGAATGAGAAAGGAATGTTTAACAGAGAGGAGGTTGCGGATCAAGCCCGCAATGACAGTGTATGGGGGGGGGTAAAAAGGAGATTCCGGCGCGGGGGCCGGAATCTGAACAATAAATAAAATCTGATTTGCAATACCGGATTGAACCAGCACTTAATAAATAGCAGGTAATCTTTGACCTAATTATTTTTTCTCCCGAATCGCTTTAAACTCCGAACCATTCTTCCACTGGGGCATTTTTTCTTCAAAAGCCAATCGTTTACCGACCTGGAAAAATAGTTTCAAATCATCTAAGCCACCTTCAAAGGTCCAGGTTGCAGCATCAAATTCATCTGAAGGACGGTGATAATGTTTCTCAGTGTATTCTTTTTCTCTTTTCTCGCCATAACCGGCTTCTTTGCCGATTACATCGATACCATTGGAGGTATAAAGTGCAGGAACCCCAACTTTAGCGAAATTAAAATGATCAGAACGGTAATAATACCCTGCCTCCGGATGATTTTCAAAGGCGGTAACCCGACCTGCTTTTTCGGCCGCTTCTTTCAGATATTCTTCCAGTTCTGATTGACCTTCACCTACGATGATGATGTCTTTGGTTTTTTCAAAAGGATTTAATCCATCGATATTAATATTAGCTACGGTTTTGGCTGTTGGATAAATGGGATTCTGCGCATAATAGGCCGATCCCCATAGTCCCTGTTCTTCGGCAGTAACTGCCAGCAGAATAATGGTGCGTTCAGGCTGAACTTTCATGCTTTTAAATGCACGGGCCAGTTCAATGAGTCCGGCAGTACCGCTGGCATTGTCGAATGCGCCGTTATAAATTGAATCGGCAGTCTCATCGGCCTTGCCAATACCCAGATGATCCCAGTGGGAAGTGTAAATGATCACCTCATCCGGGCGTTTAGTACCTGTTATTTTACCAATTACATTATTTGATTTGTTAAATACTGTCTTCACAGCAATGCTTGTACTCAGTTTCAGATTCAATGCCAAAGGCTTAAATCCTTTCTTATCCGCCTGTGCGAAGAAATTTGTTGAATCTTGTCCGGCAGCAGCTACCAATCTCTTAGCAGCCGGAAGTGAAAGCCATCCATTTATATCGGTATAAACATTGTCTTTTCCGCGGTCATCGAGTCTGAGTTTGGAGGCGTTCCAGTTATTTTGAACCACAGTAAATGGATAGCTAGCACCCTCGGTTGTATGAACAATCAGGCAGCCTTTTGCACCCTGACGAGCAGCTTCTTCAAATTTATAGGTCCAGCGACCGTAATAAGTCATGGTTTTTCCTTTAAATAAGGTAGAATCTCCGGCAGCAAATCCCGGATCATTCACCATCACCATAACGATCTTTCCTTTGACATCCAATCCGGCATAATCATTCCAGTCGTACTCAGGTGCCACCACACCATAACCGGCAAAAACTACCTCATCCTTATCGAAGCTAACTTTATCGGTGATCTTATCAGTCCAGATGACATAATCCTCCAGGCCTTTTAGTTTAAAACTTCCTTTGGATGTACTTACCTGCATATCCGGCGCGGCGGTAGTTTGAATATTAACCATCGGGACTTCCTGAATATAGCTATCGCCATTTCCGGGTTCTAATCCTGCCGCTTTGAATTGCTTTTGCAGGTAGGCTATGGTTTTAGTTTCTCCTTCGGTAAAGGGTTTACGACCCTGTAATGAATCATGTGAAAGTTCTGCGACATGTAGTTTCAAACTATCGGCATTAAAGGCAGCGAGTCCGTCTTCATCCGAAAGCTTTGGCTTATTCTGGTTGCAGGCAGCAAGGAAGATCAAAGCAGAAAATGCAAGGAATTTAATTTTTGGGTTCATAATGTTAGTTTTTGCTAAAATAGGGATAAAAATGGAAGGGTATTTTAAAAAATTTGATATTTCATGATGGGATGGGGGATGATTTTTATGGTTTTGGATTAGAAGAAGGATGGAGTTGCTTATCGATAAATAGAAATGAGTTATAGTTAATTTTATTTTTTAGATTAGGGTAGATAAGTGGGGATTAATTTTTTATTATAGCTTATACTGTCTCAAGCCAAATTTTGGTAGCTTGAGACAGTTATAGAGCATGTATAATTAAGTTAAATGTAAATGAAGAACTCTGATAACATTTCGAATAGATTAAATGAGGTGAGTTTCACCTTATCAAGAGAGGATATTCTTAAATTAGATGAAGCGGATACAGGACCGATAAATAATGTTATTTCTAGAATCAATCGACATTGCTCAGGTGTAAAATTGTTTGATGACGAGAAGGGTGTCTCAACCGAAATGTTTTATATTAACAATGACAAAGTGTTAAAAGGGGACATAATATGCTTAGACTTAGACGACCCTGATTATTTTCAACTTCTTTTATGCTTTTGTATTTTATTATCAAACAACTATGACATAGACGCTGTAGACACCTTCAATATTTTTCAGACCAAGTTGAGGTCATTATTAGAAAAACGAGGCTTTTCAACTACTACTTCACTAGAATTAAACAGATTTCGTGGTCAACATGCTGTCATTATGGGAACATCACAAAGAGGTATTAAAAACATAAGATTAATAGATAGAGTTGAATATTACAGAGACTTTTTCAATAATAATTTTGACATGCCACAAATAGTTGACCAAGAATATGTCTATTTGATGTTAAACGATGACGAGTCATTTATTAAAATCGGAACAAGCAAAAAGCCAAGTTACCGGGAAAAGACTCTGCACTCCCAGGAACCTAATATTCATATAATAGCCGTATGGTGTTGCAGCAAGACAATTGAAAAAGAGTTGCATGAAAAATTCCACGACAAACGAGTTCGTGGTGAGTGGTTTAGATTGACACTTTCAGATTTAAAGGAAATTGAAGATTTTATGTCTTTGCGGACATGCAGTAACAGTTAATATCGGTTATTAACGTCTAACTTATGTGCCATAAAAGCTGTTCTATAGTTTATATAAATGTGAACATGTATAAAATCAATAATAAATGAAGAAGAAATATCAAAAAACATTTGCATATAACAATCCGAAACTAATAGAGCATTTTTTTTATTTTTTTATTTTTATAATTTTTTCATCTTGTACTAATACCTTATCAAATAGCGATGAGGTAGGCCGACAACCAGACACAGTTTTAAGATTGTCTGATATTCCTAGATATGACACCACGGGGAGGCAATCTATTTATAAACATATTTCGCCTTATGAAGTAAAAGGAATCGACCCACCAGAGAGCGAAGAGGAAAGGTTATATGAAAGATACAATGGCCCTTATAGCCATTTTGAGTTTATAGAAAATGCTCATTCAGATTTATCATCCATGGGATATAAAACTGGAAGTATTGTAGAATTCTCTTTTAATTTACTTCATGACACTCTGTGGGCTAAAAAAGCATTTTATATGCTTAATAAGCATTCTACAAAAACTTATTTAGGAACAGAAAGTGCCTTTTTAGATTCTATAAAAAATGCAAATAGGATTTTAGTAAACTTAAAAAATGACCCAGAATATGTTTTGCGTAAAAAAACAGATCGAGAGTTTTAAAGTATTGTTAAATAATTTAATTGAGATTAAAGGCATACCGTTAAAGACTTTTCTGCAAACAGAGCGAAAATAGACCCACCTGTCCATAGAGTTCCATCGATTTGCGAAATTGATTTTCTGATACAACAGATATTCGCAGCGATCCGTAGTGCATTAACTATAGTCTCGGTCCGTCGACCCCAAAGGTGGTCGCATGTAACAAATCGACATATGCGACCACCTTCGGGGTCGAAAATCACGATAAAGAAAATATTCTATAAACATTTGACCCATACTGGGTCATTAGAAATAATATTCCTATGTAGAGTTTCCAGCGATTTATGAAATTGATTTTTATAACAAAAGATATTAGCTGTTGTACAGTTTAAGCATAGCGTCTCTAAGGATTATTAAATCAATCCCGTACATACGGGACAGACTCGCCCTTACAATGTGTGTAAGTTCCCTAAAAATTATTTCAGTTTAAAAAAACGACATCAAATAAGTTAAAAACAATTAATGTTTTTAAAGGTAACTATATATGAGTTGGGTCAAGAGAATTTACGTTTAACCTATGGTTAAGCGTGGTTTTATTCGTATATTTTTTTGAAACAAATTTAAGAAGGTTTGCCCCCCTATTACTTTTCGGGGTAGTCGACAACGTCCGGAGATGAGGGGGGTCTACTGAGTATGATTTTAGGTATTGTAAAGTAAACCATCTTTAAGCGGGCATCTAAATCTGATATATCAGTATCGCTGTACCATATAGTTTCCGTTTTCTCTTTGAATTTAATAAACCCAATTCTTTTTTTCTCTTTAAACTCTTTGTGGGCTTCTTCTGTTGTGTCCTGCATAAGATGAGCGAGTTTATTCCTGTGAGTTTGGATTGTGGTCATGTTTGCGAAAAATTCCTTGCCAATTTTAGCGTAAAAATTCTTGCTGTGCCTTTTTACCAAGATTTCAAATACTGTCCTCTTAGATTCAAATGATATGAACCTGTCCCCAAGCATCAAGTCTACCATTTCATCACGGGATCTATCATTGTTACAGAAATATCCTGCTATTTGAAAGTCCATTACCTTCTCTATAAATGCAGTTTGGTTAATGAGATTACCTCTCAGATTAGCGGCGCTTTTTGACATTAATCGCAATGTTTGATATGAAGTCATTTTTTTAGGTTTTGGGTAACTAACCTACAAACTATTTTTAAATAAATTTGTCCCGATAACTTCTAATTTGTGATTTTACTCATCCGATGACTCGAGTCATCGGATGAGTAAAATGCTGTAAAGTTTCCAACGATTAAAAATTGTTTTTTCAATAAAACAGAGAAAGCTGTTGTACAGTTTAAGCATAGCGTCTCTAAGGATTATTAAATAAATCCCGTAAATACGGGAAAGACTCGCTCTTACAATGCCAGTAAGTTCCCTAAAAATTAGTTCAGTTTAAAAAATCGACATCAAAAAAGTTAACGGTAATTAATGTTTCTAAATTTGGAAACATTAATTACCTTTGTAAGGTTAAACAGGCTCGTATCGAATGAGATATTTCGAGACAAAATTTTTAGAAGAAGCAAACGAGTTCATTTCAGGACTTGACCGAAAGACTATAAAAAAAATCTTTTACAATATTGATCTTGCTGAACAGACTAACGACCCTAAACTTTTTAAGAAACTTCAAAGCGACATTTGGGAGTTTCGTACTAAATACAATGGACTTCAAGTAAGACTACTGGCATTTTGGGACAAGACCGATAACAAAAAAACTCTGGTTCTGGCAACTCACGGTTTCATAAAGAAAGTGGACAAAGTCCCCACAAATGAAATTAAGAGGGCTGTAAGACTAAGAGACAACTATTTTAAAAACAAACCCCAAAATTAATCCTATGGCAACTAAAGAATTAAAGACCTATACGCTTGCCGAAATGAAAGACAAGTATATCGGCAATGTTGGAACTCCTGAACGTGATGAATACGAATATGAACTTCGTATGGACGTATTAGGGAAAATGATTAAAACTGCAAGACAAGAAAGAAATTTGACACAAGAAGAACTTGGACGACTTATTGGTGTGCAAAAGGCACAAATTTCTAAGCTTGAAAGTAGTGCCAACAGTGCGACCATAGACACCATAATTAAAGTGTTTGGTGCATTAAAAGCAGAGATAAATTTTAATGTTAAAATTGAAGATAACTTTGTTAAACTCGTCTGATTTCGAATAAGTTTAATGCTATAATGCCTATCATTCAGTTAGCTGTAAATCGGCAATCTGTCTAAAAGCCCCACTTTGTTTTCCATAGATTATATTTTAATAAGTATTGACAGTTGATTTTTGCGTACTCCAAAAAATCTTACTGAATATTTATATTGTTACCACTTTTTGGTAACTTAGTTCATAAAATCAAAATTATGGGACGTAATACTTCAATATCATTAGGCAATCATTTTGAAAGTTTTATTGAAAATAGCATTACTGAGGGAAGATTCAATAATGCCAGTGAAGTTGTCAGAGCTGGACTTCGTCTTTTGGAAGAGGATGAAAATAGAATAATTGCTTTGAGAAAAGCAATTAGCGAAGGATTGGAAAGTGGTCGCGCAGTAGATTTTGATCCTAAGAAACACCTTGCTTCTCTCAAAGTTAAAAGAAGAGCAAATGGCTAAATATCACTTTTCAAATAAAGCTGTTGATGACTTAACTGAAATTTGGAATTATACTCTGGAAACCTGGTCTGAAAAGCAAGCTGACACCTATTATAACTTGCTATTAAGTTCTTGTAATGACTTGGCTAAAAATCCTAAGCTTGGTAAACAATATGATATTTTAAACAAAGGAATACTTGGTCATAAATCTGGCGAACATTTGATTTTCTATTGCATTGTCTCGACAAATGAAATTGAAATAGTTAGAATTCTACATGGAATGATGGATCTTAAAACTAAATTATAGGACTCACCTGTCTTAATAGTTAAGCAAATCGGCTCAAAAAATTATCAAATAAATCTCATACACACGATACAGAATCAAGCATTTTTAAATACCCCAAAAGAAATGATCAGACCCTATATTCTAGCAGAAACAAACTGGAAATCAGTAAAAGATACCAACTATGACCTGGCAATCCTCCCATGGGGTGCTACAGAAGCGCATAACTATCATCTACCTTATTCAACGGATGTGATTGAAGCCGATTATATCGCGGCTGAATCTGCAAGAGTTGCCTGGGAGAGTGGTGCGAAAATTATTGTCTTACCCACCGTTCCATTTGGAGTCAATACCGGTCAGGCGGATATAAAACTGGATTTGAATATCTATCCAAGCACCCAACTGGCCATTTTATGCGACCTCATCGAAGTGCTTCAACGCTCAAATATCTTTAAACTCCTGATCCTGAATGGTCATGGAGGAAATGATTTTAGAATGATGGTCAGGGAGCTGGGTTTAAAATACCCAAAGATGTTTCTAAGCACCTGCAACTGGTTTCAGTCGGTCAATAAGATGGAATTCTTTGAAGAGGATGGTGACCATGCCGACGAAATGGAGACCAGTCTGATTCAATACCTGAGTCCGGATTTAATGCTCCCATTGGACGTGGCCGGAGATGGGAAAGAAAAGAGGTACAAAATTAAAGCATTTTCAGAAGGCTGGGCCTGGGCAGAACGCAAATGGTCGCAAATTACCAAAGATACAGGCGTGGGGAATCCCGAATTTTCAACGAAGGAGAAAGGTGAGAACTACTTCAAAGCTGTCACTGTTAAAATAGCTCATTTTCTTGTTGAATTGGCAAATGCGGATGTGAAGGATATGTATGAATAGGGGTTTTGGAGCACTTCTAATTATTGTTGTCTGAACCATGATTCAGATGATTTCTTTGATTATAATGACTATCTAAATCACAAAAATCATATTAATCATAAAAATCACAGTTCAGACAAAATACTTGTTGTCTGAACTATGATTCATGTGATTTATATGATTACTATGAATCTATAATCACTACAATCAAGCTAATCATAAAAATCACAGTTCAGACAAAATACTAGCTGTCTGAACCATGATTCAGATGATTTCTTTGATTATAATGACTATCTAAATCACAAAAATCATATTAATCATAA
>Ga0075152_10001853_pt1 | contig 15206 bp, 15 predicted proteins | sample JI61114C2DNA_FD_70964 | JGI IMG/M metagenome (GOLD analysis project Ga0075152, IMG submission 70964) | Wastewater effluent complex algal communities from Wisconsin, to seasonally profile nutrient transformation and Carbon sequestration -... | ecosystem: Engineered > WWTP > Effluent > Algae...
TTAAAAAATGCCTTGGTTTTAGTGATTGCCAATCACATGAAAAAAAGTTATTTGAGTTGGAATAAAGATACCGTTTCAGACGAAATCATATTTCAGCATTTATTAGAACTTTCAGGTGGAAAATTAAATCTTTCTAAATCAAACGAAGAGCTTTCAAACACCCACGATTTGATGAAAGTGAATAAAAAAGTGTCTAATAAAACACAATTCAGTACAAATAAACCTGGAATTGTTAAGAAAACGAACAACAAAGGACACCTAAACAAAAACAATAAAAATACATTCAAAAAAAATAGTTAATTGCATGGGAACATTTAAAATTGAAGGAGGAAAATCATTAAAAGGAGAAATTACACCACAAGGTGCAAAAAATGAGGCTTTACAAGTTTTATGTCCCGTTTTGTTAACTTCTGAAAAAGTAAGAGTTACCAATATTCCAGATATTATTGATGTAAATAAATTGATTACACTTTTAGGAAATTTAGGCGTTAAAATCCAAAAAAATGGACCTGGCGATTATACATTTCAAGCCGATGAAGTCAATGTAAACTATCTAAAAACAGAAGCATTCAAAAAAGAAGGTGGAAGTTTGAGAGGTTCAATCATGATTGTTGGGCCTTTATTAGCGCGTTTTGGTTGTGGATATATTCCTAAGCCTGGAGGCGATAAAATTGGACGTCGTCGTTTAGATACACACTTTGAAGGTTTTATTAATTTAGGAGCTAAATTCAGATACGAAAGAGAAGACCATTTCTACGGAGTGGAAATCGATGGAAGATTACAAGGTTCTTACATGTTATTAGATGAAGCATCGGTAACAGGAACAGCTAATATTGTAATGGCAGCTGTTTTAGCAGAAGGAACAACTACAATTTATAACGCTGCTTGTGAGCCTTACTTACAACAATTGTGTAAAATGTTAAACTCAATGGGAGCTAAAATTTCTGGAGTAGGGTCTAACTTATTAACGATTGAAGGAGTGGAAACGTTAGGCGGATGTGAGCACAGAATTTTACCTGATATGGTAGAAATCGGTTCTTGGATTGGTCTTGCTGCTATGACAAGAAGTGAAATTACGATTAAAAATGTGAGTTGGGATAATTTAGGACAAATTCCAAACGTGTTTAGAAAATTAGGAATTACTTTAGAAAGAAGAGGAGAAGATATTTACATTCCAGCTCATAAAGATGGATACGAAATTAAAACCGATATCGACGGTTCTATCTTAACGGTTTCTGATGCGCCATGGCCAGGATTTACGCCTGACTTGTTAAGTATCGTTTTGGTAGTTTGTACACAAGCAAAAGGCGATGTTTTAATTCATCAAAAAATGTTTGAAAGTCGTTTATTCTTCGTGGATAAATTAATTGATATGGGAGCAAAAATTATGTTATGTGATCCACACAGAGCCGTGGTTATGGGACATAATTTCCAATCACAATTAAAAGCAACTACAATGAGTTCGCCAGATATTAGAGCCGGAATTTCATTATTAATCGCCGCTTTAACAGCAAAAGGAACGTCAACCATTCAAAATATCGAACAAATTGATAGAGGTTACGAGCGTATCGATGAAAGACTTCGTGCTATCGGAGCTAATATCGTGAGAGTGTAATTTTAAATTTCAAAACTGAAAAACCAAATTCCAATTAAAAAAGGAGTTTGGTTTTTTTTTATTATAAACCAAATAACTACTACTTTGTCAAGCTGAACTTGTTTCAACTTCTAAATTAAGTTAGTTTACAAATGGTAGATTCCGAAACAAGTTCGGAATGACAAACTTTTTTATGGAAACATACATTATAATTTTACTTTGCATCGCATCCTTCGTAGCCGGTTTTATTGATGCAATTGTAGGTGGCGGTGGCTTAATTCAAACACCAGCCGCTTTAATTTTATTGCCTAACGTATCTGTTGCATCCATTATTGGAACGTTAAAAATCCCAGGTTTTAGTGGCACAAGTATGGCTACCTATCACTATTTGAAATCGGCAAAAGTGAATTGGAAGTTATTCTTGGTAATGGCAATTGTTTCTTTTGGATTTGCTTATTTGGGTTCAAGTTTACTCAACATAATGCAAAACGATTTTATGAAACCCTTACTTTTTGTGGTTTTAATTTTACTCTTGCTGTATACCTATTTCAAAAAAGATTTCGGACAATTTCAAGTAGATAAATTATCAAAAAAGCAAACGTACATTTACGGAAGTATCATTTGTGTGTTCTTAGGTTTTTACGATGGATTCATTGGTCCAGGAACCGGGAGTTTATTAATCATGGCGTTTATAGCGGTTTTAGGCTTCGATTTTTTAAAAGCCAATATCTATGCAAAGTTAGTCAATTTGGCTACCAACATTGGTTCCATCACTTTATTTGTCTTAAAGGGAAAAATCATTTGGGCAGTTGCTATTCCTATGGCAATATGCAATGTTACCGGTTCGTGGTTAGGCGCTCGATTAGCCATTTCAAAAGGCAACGGATTTATCCGTGTTTTCTTTTTAATTGTGGTAGGATTGGCGTTAATCCGATTTGGATATGATGTGTTTTTGAAATAAAAAAGCATCGCAATCAAATTTTCAACTTTTTATTTGGAATTTGTCTACGATCTCTTTAGTCACAAATTTTATTATTTTGTTCAACCAGAAAGCTTAAAATAAATGGTTCGATTCCCATTCTGGGTACTGAAAATAATATTTCAAACTTAATGACGGCACAAAACAAAATAGTCAAATCGCTGACTAATTAGGTGGTTTTTTTGTTATATTCGCATTACGTTCTTACAAACAATCCTGATTGCAATATGTTACTATCCTTTTGGAATGCTCGTGCCTAACCGCCACGGCTCTAGCAATAGCTACCGCTATGGGTTTAATGGGCAAGAGAAAGATGATGAGTTGAAAGGTATTGGAAATAGCTATGATTTTGGAGCAAGGATGTTTGACCCAAGAGTGGGAAGATTTTTCAAAATAGACCCTTACACTAATAATTTTCCAGATTGGTCCCCTTATGTATATGCTTTTAATAATCCTATAGCATTAATTGATGAAAATGGTGAATTTGGAGATGACCCCAGAGGGAAATTTTATAAAACAATGGGACCAGCCGCAATAAAAGCAGTAAATGCTATGGATGTAAAAGCAAATAAATATAAAGCCTTATATACATTAGCACAATATCGAATGGAAAATGGTTTCAATTTAAAATGCCCTGGTAATAACCCATTTAATATCAAAGGAAAAGGTGATATAGGTCAAATCCCAATTACTACTCATGAGTATATAAAAGGTAAGAAAATAAAAATGGTGGATAAATTTGCAGCATTTAGTTCATTACAAGCAGGTTTTGAAGGATATTTAAAGCTTTTAGAAACAAATTTTCCAGATGCAAGTAGTGCTTTAACAGATAATTCAAAAACAATTTCTGATTTCGCTGATGGATTAATGAATGGAAAACTTGGAGTTTTTGCTACTGACCCAAATTATCCAAGTAAAATGAAAGATATGTTAAAAGGAGTAATTAGGGATTACGAAAAAGATTTTAACAAGCAACTTGAAACTAATAATGCTGAAATTGCAAAACAAACAGAAATTCTTGCAGACAAAAAATCAACTAAGGAAGAAAAATCAAAAGCTACTTCAGCCATTACAAAGTATAAAAAATCAAACGAAAATATAAACAAAGAATTAAAAACTCTAAAAGAATTTAAAAAAAATGAAGGCATCAGTGATAAATAAGTTAATAATCTTTTTTGTTATAATTACTTTTACTTTTTGTAACTCCCAAGTAAAAGAAAAAGTGCAAAGTAAAGATTATTCAGAAATTTTTATTGAAAGGATTAAAAACCTCGATATTGTAAAAAATAAAAAGCGAGAATTTGAAATTATTAATGGAAAAAAAATAGAGTTTGATTATTATTTGAGAGACACACCTAATAAAGAAAATGTATATTATATAATTCAGGTAGGTAAATCTAATGAATATCGGTTTGAAGTAATTTTTAATTTTTATTGTGATTCAATAACAGATAAAATAAAATTATATGATACATTAAACGATTCATTAATTGAAGTTAAGTAAAAAGGAATAATGTGGATAATGTTTCAAACTTAGTGATGACACACAATCAAAACACTAACTAATTGATAATCATTTAAAAATTAAAAATAATGGTAATGTTTCAAACTTAGTGATACCTCGAAATCGAAACACTAACTAACTGATAATTATATAAAAATTAAAAATAATTGCAAAAAGGATAAGCTGTGTAGTTTATCCTTTTTTGCTTTTTAATGGGTTTAAATCGAAGAAAATGATGAAATAGTAAACCTTGTGTATCAGATTTAGTGATGGCTAAAAAATCAATACATTTCTAATTTATTGTGCACTTTTTCAATCTCTTTGTCAATGTAGGATTGTGCGTAATGGACATAACGGTTAAAGGAGCCACTATTATTACTATGACCACTAACTTTTCTTACCAAGTGCTCTGGCATTCCTAAAATTAGCATGGTGGTTATGGCAGTTCTACGCATCATGTGCGAACTCATTTTATCACAAAAGCGGTCGTTGTTTTTTGAGGTGGTAATCTTTTTGGTTTTACCCTGTTTTTCTCTAGATGTTTCAATAGTTTGTGTGTAACCTGCTTGTTCTCCTATTTCTTTTAAAGCTTTGTTGAAATTAGCCAAATACATACTTCCAAAAAGGGTTTTGCTATCACTTTTTTGCTTGTATTTTCCATAAATGGTAACAGCGTAAGTTGGGAGTTTTATATAGCTATACGTTTTCGTTTTCTTAGATTTAAGTTTTAAATACCATTCGCCGTTAGAGTTTTCAATGTTTTTGTTGGTTATCAAAAAGATGTCAGAAAAACGCAAACCTGTAGTACAACCAAAAACAAAAATGTCTTTTACTTTTTGTTTGGCGGGTGTTAAGCTATTTTCAAATTCTTTGTCATGGATTAAAAACTTTAATTGATCTGGCGATAAAACTAAAATATCTACCTCTTCTTTTCGTACATAAAACTGCTTGTGAAAATCGCCAACAAATATGTCTTTTTCAGATTGCAGGTAATTAAAAAATACTCTAATTACTTTTATATTGGCACCAACATAATTATCAAAACAGCCTTTTTTATACATAAACTCGGTAAAGGTTTTGTAAAACTTTTTCCAGTAGTTTTTTTCAGAAATCAACTCTTTTTGAGTGAGTTTTCTAATATTGCAAACACGCAACTCAAAATTAGTATCGCTACTAAACTGTATCAAATTTTGTAGCACATAACGATAGTTATCAATAGAACCTTTTGTAATGCGTTCACCATTCTTCTTTAAACGTTTGCCATTCTCAGATTCTTTGATAAACTGACTGAATAAAGGTATGAGTGCTTGGGTTGTCTTCATAAGACAAAAATAATGTTTTTGTTGAGAGTAGGAAATGTTATAAAACAACAAAAGTAACTTTTAGAGATATATAGCATGTATTACAAATTCATGCAATTTGGACAAATTTTGCCATCACTAATTTGGTACACGTGGTCTCATTTTTACTCATTTTAAGACTTTATATAACACAAAAAGGAGTGCAATATTGCACTCCTTTGCAAATCAAAAAATTTATTTTTTGTTGATTTTTAGAACTTTAAAATTCTAAAAAGTACGTATCACTAAGTTTGAAACATTACCTATTTTTCAATATTCTATTTTTCTTAATTTAGATTTATTAATATCTGAATAATAAATAATTGATGTAGCATCAAACTCTTTTAGAATTATCAAATCATTAACTTTGCCTAATATTTTTATAGAATAATCCGACAAATTTATTATTGCTATTTTAAAACCTTTGCTAAAAAAACTATTTACATATACTGGTATTATTAATATATGATTGTTAAATAATGAAGGGCCTCCAAATTTATAATCATAAATTTTTGTGTTATTTATTAAAATTTCTCCTATTTCTGGCCCACCTTGACAGATTTCCATCAAATTCACATATTTTAGGGAATTTGAGTAAATTTTTTTTTCAACATTAAAATTCCAAGGAGTCTCTAATTTATCCATTTTTAAAACTTAAAATTTAATTTCATATTTCTTATAGAATTTTGATTCTCAATTAATTTTGAATCAACAATAAATTGGATAGAACCTCCAGGATAAAAACCTCCACTTTGCGGTCCTGTTATGCCAACTTTTATTTGAGCACCTTTAGGTATATAACCAGTAGTATAAATATCTAAACTGTTCCAATCTGTTTTTATTGCTGAAAATGCTCTATTTATAAATCTGTTTTTTCCGATTTTTACACCCCAAAAATCAGGTCGCTTTAAATTCATATTTCCAAATCTTTGTACCGGTATTCTAAAAGGGGCTTTCATGTTTATTCCTCCAAATAAAAACCCCTCAGCGGTTGTTATTTCAGAGCCATAAAAGGATGTTGCTGTAAATGCAAATTGGCCTAATCCATATGACGTTTTACTTAAATCACCACTAGACATATTATTAATCCATCCACCAAAACTTGTAGATGTACTATTATATAGACTTCCTCCAAAATCAGATTGTGCACCATACATTCTTGATGGAATTTCAGTTAAACTAGCTTTACCTTCAGAAACATCTTTTAATGGTTTTAAACCAAACATTTTAGATAAACCACTAATTGCAGATAATGTTCCGCTACCAGAACTTTCCAATTCTTCTGGGCTTGAAAACATAGATAATTTAGGAGAATCAGGCAACATACTTACAAAACCTTCGGAAAAAGATATTAAAGCTTCTTCTGGATCATTTATTAGCTGTTGAAATAAAGATTTTTCATTACTATCTGTTTTGCCTTCTTTATTTGGATTTGCACTAGACTCTAAACCTTCTAATTCAACCGCCATTATTGGAGTGTTTGAACTAAATTGATAAGGAGTTAACTCTGGATATTTCTTCTCAAGCGGGTCAGTTGCAAAAAACCTACCCACTCGTGGGTCGTGCATTCTAAAGGTATAGTTCAGCGAATTTCCTTCACCTTTTAGCTCATCATCTTTTTCTTGCCCTTGGAAGCCGTAGCGGTAGCTATTGCTGCTTCCGTGGCGGTTAGGCACGAGCATACCAAAAGGATAGTAGTTAATTGCTTTATTAATCTAATGCGAATCAACATGAACTGAAATTCTAAAAAAGCAAAAAAAAATTAAACTTGAATAAAATGCACAATTTCTATTTGTCTAAGAACGTATTTTTCAAATATATAACTTTTCATATTCTCAATCAAAAAGTTAGAGAAATAATTCGTTATGTAATCCTACTATTTTTATTCCTCCTCCTTTTAATCGCATAGAAGTCCCATTTACCTCTTGTAAAAAACAAACTTCTAAAACAGCTATATGTATGCATGAATTCATAATGGTAGGGGTAAAGGCAAATGTTAAATCAGCTTCATTGCCATTTTGTAAATCAACTAAAATAGTGTCACTACTATTTTGAATAGGTACTGTAAAATGCTCAAAATCTAATGTAACAACATGCAATTGCAGCTGTACTTTTTGCGTTACTTTAGGAGCTTTTATCTGTTTCGCACAAAAATTAAAAATATTCAAAACACCAACCATAAAATCAAGCTCTAGTTTAAAAGGAAAGAAACTACTAAAATTTTGAGTTTTATCAAACTCAAAGCCTAATAGGGCTTTTTTACCCGCAGTGGTGAGCAATCCAGTGCTAACAGTTCTTTTTCCTCTAGCATGTACTTCATCTAGTTTTAAAATCCCTTGAAACAAACTAACAATATGGTTATGCACATAAGGTATTCGCAAGGGCAATAAACAAGAAGCAATAGCGGTTCTAAAATATTTACCCGCTTTTGCACTATGAGCAAATTCTGAACTATTTTCTCTTACACGTTCATAATTGGCATTTTTCTTAATCTTATCGCCGTCAAATCCTCCCGTTTTTCGTACCACAATTTTTCCATTCAATTCATAAAATGATAGACCGTTAAAACTTCCTGTAAACTGCACAATCCCTTTTAATTTACCCATAAGTAGTGTTTATTAAGTAGTTTCTTAAGCAATTATAACTATATAAAGCATAGTTATAGTATAGATATAGCACTAATATAGTACTAATGATGAATACAAATCTAAGCAATAATAACCACATAGTAATCACTTTAGTAATAGTAAAACAGGTTATGGGTTAAGTTTTTTCAATTGAATCTTAAATGAAATAGGAGAGAAGTGGGTACTTAAAAAAAGACATTTCAAATCGAAATGTCTTTTTATTAGATAATATTGCAGGTAAAATCGGGTAGTTTTATTTCACAAATCAGTAAAAGGGCTAAAGCACTAATTTATAATTCACCCACATCAAAGCAGATAAAATTAAACAATCCAATGTCTTTTAATTGCCTTTTTAGAATACCAAAGCAAAAACAAAGCAATTATTGGAATTATTGCAGTTATTATCATTTCGGGTGTACCATAATTTGAGAAGGTATTACGAGTAAAAGCATCAATGTTTTGAACAATAATGGCTAAAAACGAAATTAAAAATAACATGTAAGCCCATTTTTTTCTTAATAATAACGAAACGCTTCCAAAAGTAGCTGCAAACACGGCAATTGCAAAAGCTGCTGTTGACCAAGCTGGTGTGGCATCCATCATTTGTAATTGCGCTGCTGTATACATAGCTCTAAAAGAATCGGTATTATACGCTTGTTGAATGTATTGGCTTACACCCATTAAATTCCACACAAGTGCAATTACACTAATAATCCAAAAGGAAATAGTTGGTTTTGACATAGTTCATAATTTTATTGGTTAGTACTACTAAGGTATAAAATTATTTTGAACAACTGTTAAAATTTTAATCCAAACATAATTCCATCTCCTTGATAACCATTTTGATAGCTTCTCACATAATCAATTCGTAAGAAACGAACTTTTCCCCAACCAATGTTGTCAAAACCAACTGTAAACTCTTGATAAGGCTTCATGTTTGGTATGTTTAGCTGATGAAAACCACCAATTAGATTCCATTGCAGTTTATTTAACAACGGAATTTTATTCATAATATATCCTTTAAAATTATGTTCAATATGGGTTTCCAAATAGGCATCGTTTGTAGAATGTGTATAATAAGGAAGTAAATTAAACGAGTTCAACGAATTGTTTAATAAGTTAATATGTGTTTGATTTCCGTTGAAATGTTTGTAATCTATGAATGAGATGTTATCGGCATTAAAAAATTTCCCTGCTTTAAATCGTAAACCAAAGTCACCTTTGTTACCAATTGTCTTGTTATAATCAACAGTTCCACTGATTAAATCATAATGATAATTACTATTTGAAGCACCAAAAGCTTTTTCGTAATAGAAACTCAAAATCGGATAGTCATCGTTTTGAATATTGATTTTTCCGTCAGGACGCGAAATGTATTTTTGACCAAAACGAATTCGAGTTCCTAAACTTGCTTTCATAATGTGATGTTTTTCAAATGGTATAGAAGTATAATTGTTAGGCTGTAACGGATCATTTGAAAAATATAAATCATCATTTTTAATAAAGGTATAATCTGTGTTATTAAATAATGCTCTTCGGTTTTCATATAACACTTTTCCAGATGCAAAAATGCCGTTTGTAACTTCTTTTCCATAACTAATTTCTGCAAATTCTTTGTTGTACAACTTCATATAATTGTTTTTAAAGAATAAAGTTGCTACAGAATTTACAATGTTACTTATTGGTTCATTTGGATTAAATTGACTAATTGCGCTTCCGCCAGAAAAACTAACATAAGCATTATTTATAGTATTAAATCGATGATAAAAATTGCCCTTTACACGCAATCTATCTTCGGCAAAGCCATAATTAAATGTGGATGATACTGAAGTAAATTTTCCAGTTTCTTCGTTCCATTTTCTAAATGAAAAGCCACTATCTAAATTGTAACCTTGTACCGTATTAAAACTCAATGAACTCAAATTTGTTAAGCCTTGATAATTAAAATTCCAGTTTTTATAGCTGTTTTTATAGGTGTATCCTGTAATTATTTTTAGCAATTTAAACTTATTGCCTTTAGCATCAATTGAATCTAAATATACTTGAGATTTTCGTGCGTTTTGAATACTGTCTTTTCTTATATAATTGTTTTCTTCTTCTTCAGTTAAAGGCACTGGTCTAGTTTCTGTCCAAAACGAAGTTTCTTTTTTATTGGCATTTTCAGCAAAAGAGACTACTTCTTTACCAAAGGTTTTCTTCTCAAATGCATCTTTAAAAACATAATTAGAAAAAACATAGGTGAATTTACCTGTAAATTTCATTCCAAAAATTCCTGCAATAAAATCCAATGATTGCACGTTTTTTGCCCAAATTTTAGTAGTTTCATTATAACTAAAATTCTGATTAATTTTCATGGTTTCTAAGATTGGTTGTTGCATGCGATATCCTTTGATGTCTAAATCAATTCCATAAATAGCCCAAGAATCTTCAACAATGTAGATATAACCTTCAAAAACCGGTTCTTTATCGCGCTTTGGTGTAACTAAAATTTTATTGATTAATTGATTTTTATCGTCATAAAAAGTGCTTTCTAACTTAAATTTATAATAATTAAAAGTATTGTCGGCTATTGGTGAAATCATATTGATACCAAAATCAACATAATTTTCATAAAAATCATAATTGGTTTTTATAGCAGTATTATAACTAAATCCATTATCATCACCAGCAACTTTTGAAGCAATAATTTCTTCTTTTAAATTGTCTGGTTTTTCAAATTTAATTTTAGAAACCGTTTCAGATTGATAAATAATTCCACTTCTGGTAGAATCTAAGTTGCCATCTAAATCGCCAATTTCAACGCCCATAAATTTCTTTGGAATATCTTTTGCTCTAAAAATTCCTCTTGAATAAAAATCAGCTTCAAATTTATCCGTTTTGGCAGCGTTTTTCTTTTTAGATGCTATTGCTTGACGGATTATTTCGTAAGCTGGGTTTTCTGAGTTCGTAACAACAATATCTTTTAATTCATAATTTTCTTCTTGAAGTGTTACATCAAATTCATATGGAAATTGCGAAATATTTAGTATTTGCTTTTGCGTTTTATAGCCTAAATATTGGAATATCAATGGAACATTGTTTTTTTCGGTTGTATTGATTTCGTATTTTCCTAATTCATTAGTAGTGGTTCCTATATAGGTGTTTTCAATATAAATATTTACAAAAGGTAATGGATTTCCATCAGTATCTTTTACAGTTCCTCTAATTTGAGCAAAAGAAATAATTGAAAAAAGAAGAGTAATTACAAGTATTGTTTTTTTCATGGGACTTTATTTGTATAGACGATATAAAAAATGAAATGGTTGTATTGTTTAAAACGATTGAACGGCTAAATCATAACTCTGCAATCCAAAACCAATGATTACACCTTTTGCATTTGATGAGATATACGATTGATGCCTGAACGATTCACGTGAGAAAGTATTAGAAATATGTACTTCTACAACTGGCGTGGTTATGGCTTTTACAGCATCACCAATACCTATTGAAGTATGCGTATAAGCACCAGCGTTTAAAATAATACCATCATATAAAAAACCAACTTCTTGAATTTTATCAATTAATTCACCTTCAATATTACTTTGAAAATAAGTAAAATCGATAGTAGCAAATTTTGATTTTAATTTTTCGAAATAGGATTCAAATGTTTCGTTTCCGTAGACTTCGGGTTCGCGTTTACCTAATAAGTTTAGGTTTGGACCATTAATAATAATTATTTGCATGAAGTTTGTTTTTGTAAAAATAAAAAAACCATTCGTTTGTAGAATGGTTTTAGTAAAATATTATGAATATAAATTAAAACATATATCCAACAGAAAACTGAATAACTGAATTTTTAACATCAGCATCTTTTTTAGGTTCAGTTAAACCAGCTGCATATCTTCCGGAAACAAATAAGCCATCTGTGATTTTATAACTCAAACCTCCAGCAACAGCAAAGTCAAATGTATTGCTATCTTCTGCACTTACTTCATTACGTTCACTTACCAATACAGAAGCTTGAGGACCTAATTCTAAACTCAATTTGTCTTTTGTTAAGTAAAATTTTGCTAATACAGGTAAAGAAACATAACCTAGTTCATTTTTAATTTGTTCACCAAGTCCATCTAATTCAGATCCTTGAGTAGAATATAATAATTCGGGTTGTAAAGCAAAGTTTTCAAAAAGTTTAATTTCTGCTACAATACCTGCATGATAACTTGTGATGGTTTTAAAATCATAACCTTCAACATCGCCACCCGTATAGTTGGCAAAATTTAAACCACCTTTAACACCAAATTTCAATAACTGTGCTTGAGAAGTACCAATTCCTAGAATTAGAAGTACCGCTAATAAGATTGCTTTTTTCATATTATATATTTATTGGGTTTATATTTTTACTAACGTAAATGTCGTTATTTTATTAGACAAAAAACTTCAATTAACGTATTTTTATAACTTTTTGACCTTTTTTAGTATTTAACTTTGTTAACTATAGCGTTTTAGATTGTTGATAACTCTGAATCTCTGTTTTTGTTAAAATACTACAAACACTCATATTTTGTAACTATTTGATAAACAATAGGTAGGCTTTTTTCGGTTAAAAAAAATGTTAATAACCTAACAAATTTTGTTCGTTTATATAAAAAAATGATATAAATTTGCTGCATTAACTTTAAATTTAAACTAAACATGAAAAAAGTTTTATTTTCTGCAGTAGCATTATTAGCTTTTGGTTTTGCTAACGCACAAGAAGAAGAAAAAGGAAACGGTGGATTCGCTAAAGGTGATGTATTCGTTTCAGGTGCTTTCACATTAAGTTCAGCTAAAACTGGAGATTTCAAAGAGAATTCATTCGAGATTGCTCCAAAAGTAGGTTACTTTGTAACTGAAAACATTGCTGTTGGTGCTACAATTGGTTACCAATCTAATAAATTAGATAATGGTTCTGATGATGTTTCTAACACAGGTTTAGGTTTAGGAGCTTTTGGACGTTACTATTTTACTCCAGCAAGCAAATTTTCTTTATTCGCTGAGTTAGGTGTAGATTATACATCTTACGACAATGAGTATTTCGTTGATACTGATGGTTCTATTATTGTTCCTGGTACTTCGTTTGAAAGTAAAGAATTAGGATTTGGTTTAGGGGCTGGTATGAACTATTTCGTATCTTCAAACTTTTCAATCGAAGCTGGTGTGGCTGTTTTAGGTTACTCTTCTAATGATAATGGAGGAGATGGAGCTGAAAAAACTAACACTTTTTCTTTTGGTGGTGATTGGAGAGCAGTTACTTTCGGAGTTAACTACAAATTCTAATTTGTAAAAAACAAATAAGTCAAAAATCCCGCTTCGGCGGGATTTTTTATTTTTATCTAGTTTTAATTTATTTTATCGTTTAAATTTTGATTTTTGTGTACTTTTCTTACATTTGCTCAAAATTTAAAACTTTAAACATGAAAAAAATATTTTTTGCTGCTATTGCAGTTATGGTATTTGGTTTTACAAATGCACAAAATAGAGAAAAAGGTGCAATTGAGTTAATACCTCAAATCGGTTATTCAAGCGCAAATTATTATGGAGAGAGTGATTTAGAATCTAATGCAATTTCAGGTGTTACTTTTGGAGTTGGAGCTGATTATTTTTTTAATGATAGATGGAGTTTACGTTCTGGATTACATTATCAAAAAATGGGAGCTGAAGGATCTGGAGGTTATGAAGAAAAATTAAATTATCTTACACTTCCAGTAAATGCAAATTGGCATTTTGGCTCTACAAGAAAATGGAATTTGAATTTTGGTCCAAGTTTTAGTATGTTGATGTCGGCAGAAAATAATTTTGGGGATATTAAAGATAGCGCTAATTCATTTCAATTAGGTTTAGCTTATGGAATTGGTTATAAAATTGAAGTAAATGAAAAATTCAGTATTTTAGTTGATTTTCAAGGGATTACAGGTTTAACGGAAGTTCCAAAAGATAGCGATTTTACATTAAAAAATGCTTACAGTTCTTTTAATGTAGGTGGTGTGTTTAAACTATAATTCTGGTTTAATATAGATAAAATCCCGCTTTCGAGCGGGATTTTTTTATTTCAACTAGTTTTAATTTTTTTTATCGGTTATATTTTAATTTTAGTACACTTTTCTTACATTTGCTCCAAATTAAAAATTATAAACATGAAAAAAATATTTGTTGCATTAGTAGTGCTTTTGAGTTTTGGAATTTCGTTTGCACAAGAAGAGACAAAATCGGGTTCTGATATTAAATATGGTGCAAAAGGCGGATTAAATATAGCAAATATAGTAGGTGATGACGCTGGAGATGCTAATGTTTTTATTGGTTTTAATGCAGGTTTCTTTGTTGAAATCCCTGTTGCTGATAAATTAATATTTCAACCAGAAATTTTATATTCAGCTCAAGGTTCAAAGTCTGATGGAATTATTGATGGTTATAATGTTGATGCGACTTTAAAATTTAATTACATCAATGTTCCATTAATGTTCAAATATCAAGTTGCAAATAAATTTTCATTAGAAGCAGGGCCATATATTGGTTTTTTAACAAGTGCTAAATTGAAATTTGATGTTGAAGGTTTAGGTTCAGATACAGTTGATATGAAAGATGATGTAAAATCTACAGATTTTGGTATAGGTGTTGGGATGAATTATGAATTTTCTGATGTTATTTTTGCAAATGCAAGATATCAAGGTGGTTTAACAGAAATTGGCGATTCTGAAGCTGGTGGGAATAGTGTTAAAAATTCTGTTTTTCAAATAGGTTTAGGTTTTAGATTTTAATCAAAACGAAAATATATTTTATTAATCCCGAGAAAAATCGGGATTTTTTTATTGCATCAAATTGCTTATATTTGGAATATGAGCACTTGGCAATCGTATATTAAAGAATATCAAAATTATCTGCGTTTAGAGCGTGGGCTTTCTAAGAATACCATTGAAAACTACACGTTTGATATTGAAAAATTAGTGTTGTTCTTACATCAGCACGATATTGCCGTTTCTCCTATTACTATTACTGAAGAAACTATTCAGCAATTTATTTATGAAATGGCAACACAAGTAAATCCAAGAAGTCAATCGCGTTTAATTTCGGGTTTAAAGAGTTTTTTTAATTACTTAATTTTTGAAGATTATCGGAAAGACACACCTTTAGAATTAATAGAAGTTCC
>Ga0075152_10001855_pt1 | contig 15194 bp, 24 predicted proteins | sample JI61114C2DNA_FD_70964 | JGI IMG/M metagenome (GOLD analysis project Ga0075152, IMG submission 70964) | Wastewater effluent complex algal communities from Wisconsin, to seasonally profile nutrient transformation and Carbon sequestration -... | ecosystem: Engineered > WWTP > Effluent > Algae...
TTCTTGCTGTTTACTCTCTTCTCAGGCTTCTTTACGAATAGAGCATATAAGATCTACTTCCTTACGCAGCTAGGCACCATGATTGCCTACGAAGTAGTTGTAGCCATGCTGAGCAGTGATCGTTCTGTAACAACCGACGGGCTCATGAACCTCGGCTACTTGGGAATCGGAATATTGTATTTACTGTGGATGTCAGCCTTCCTCTTCAGCTGTTGGCTTCTTTGGGGTACAATCAAACACCTTTTTGTGAACTATCTCTCCAAAGGAAAGTTTTTATTGCTTAAACCAAAAACACTTGAGGCGATACAGAATCTGACTCCAGTCCGATAACGAGCATTGACGGGCCGTAAATCCGTCATCTTGGAAGGTAAAAGGCTGACAACCCGAATTGGCAGCCAAGTCAAGCGTAGCAATATGGTGCCTGGCAGTCAAATGCTCTTTCGATCAGCAGACCAAGAGGACCGTATTATCGAGAAAAGCATGACAGGCGGAGTATCAACATTAGGTTTGAAGAGTAACGCGATCCTCAAAAAAGCAACATTAAAACAAGATTTTCCTTTCGAGGCAATTGAAAGTAGAGTGCAGCAGAGAAACGGTAACAACTATCTCGCACCTCCTTCAGTGCAAATGCAGAGTAGTCTTCCTGCTGTTCGAACCTCACCAATTGACTACACAGTCGGTGCAACTCAAAACATTTCGGCATCAGCGGCAAACAATAGCCTGAAGGAAGAGGCTGTAAGTACCATGCGCCTACAAGTTCCCGATTTACCATAACCATAACCGTTTGTCCCGGACTCCCGTTTCCATGTTACTACTGACAAGAGAATCGTCATGAAAGCACTTCCACCTCGAGAAGCCTACTAGCAGGTAGAGTATATTCCCTCCATAACTAACCTTGTCCAACAAACAGTCACCAAAAAGACGATCATAAGCCAAAAGAGCGTAGTCGGAGCAGGTGGTCAGCCTCCAGTCATTGGAATGTCTGCACAGTTGGTACAGGCAGCAACCGAGCAACCCTATACAATTGAGTCATCGTCAATGGGACCTCGAGGCCGAACAGTAGTGCTGAGACAGATCTACGCGCAGCACAATATCTACATCATCCTCAATGAGGTCAATGACCAACTCTGGCAACGACTATCCACAGCTGGAACCAATATTCAGCTGGCCTAGGCAGGCCATCTATTACTTAACGGCAAAACCGAAACGGTGAATCTAAAAATTTAGCAGCTGGCACATCAGCAGCAACAATTGCTCGGTAATAAACTTGTCCTCTGGAAGTTTGTTGGTAACACTGCACTGCTCAGATCACAGAATAACGGTTCACTCTATACCATTCCAAATATCGTTGATCACTCAACGATTATGTAGTTAAATGACCCAAAGTCCAACATCACCTTGGAAGGGCAGACAGTTTATCTCAACGGAGGACAGTTCTACAAACTTCCCCAGCCAACCCATATACCTGCTGGGCATCAAAGGTTAGTCTTTGGTGGGATTGAAGGATAAGATGTTCTCCTTTACGACACCTCAAATGGCCATGTTGTGAGGCTAGAAGAGATGGCTGACTTATAAACTCTGCAGAAACTCTCGAACCCACAGAATGTGATCACCAGTGATGGCTAGACTATCTTTGTCAACGGATAGGACATCTGCGAGGAAGAACCAGAGCCTAATGAACTTCAACCAAATTAGAACCAGTTCAAAGGAGTAGTGTCTAATCTGTCTCCGACTAGTGCCGGCTCATCGAAGTTATAGAGCAAAATTGTTGATCAACGACTGGCAACAACCAAGAACAGTTCGGTTACAGCCAACCACAAATCTGTGAAATTTCTGCTTGCAGCGATACCACCAGCTGATTTTTCACTGAGCGAAGACGCTCTAAACAACGCCGAGTGGATATCCGACGAAATTACTTCCGTGGATCAGATCGGTTCTCTGATGGAGTTCCTCAGCAGTAACTTTTCAGGTTGCAGGTATCTGGTTCACGAAATTACGATGAACACATACCATGAGGCCACACCCCAACTCATTTCCGAGATTAAGACACGCTACAACGCCTGATTTGTCAGTATAGTTTAGCATTCGCTCATTGAGTGCCAATTGATAATTAATAAACAACAACAAATGGAAAACAGCAGCAGACCATCACAATCAAAGCCATTGGAAGTGGAGGATAACGACTCTGACTGGTCGTTGAGTAGTGTCGAGATGCAGGACATCAATATGAGGGCGGAAGAAGAAGCTGAGCTGGATGAGCTTCCCAGTAGGGTCTCCATGTCCGCCCTCAACGATGATATGAGCCAGATGAGCAAGATTCCAGCTCCTGAAAAGCCACATCTGAAGAGCAGCACTAACGTGTTAAAAATTGGCAAGCTCATGACCTTCGTAAACGAATTCATGATTGTCGAGTCCACAGATACGATGGTCTTGGACCTCGACAACTACGTCTTCGACAAGGACAGACGAGTGCTAGGGTTTGTCGCAGATGTGCTTGGACCAATCGACAAGCCATTCTACGCTGTCAAGTTGGAAAGTCTCGATATCATACCAACATTGCAGGTGGGCCAGCCGATATACTTTTCTGAGGGTTCGAGGCTCCTCGGGAAGGAAGTCATTAATAATCTCAAAACACCTGGAACTGATGGCCTAGGAGAAAAGGAGTTTGACTCCGACTCTGATGGCGAAGTTAAAAGCGATAAAGGACCTATCAAACGGCGCTATGAATCGACCACCAACTAATAGGAACCGAAATCCAAGAGATACCAACCTCGACAACAGAATCAACAACAGATCATTCCTGAGATCTACCGAACATACCAACAGCAACCGCCACGACAGCAGTATCAATCACAGTACAATCCGATTCCGATGAACTATCCGTACCCGATGCAACAACTACCCATGCAGCCACAATACAGCATACCACAGTCCCCCATGCCGCAGTCTCAATACCCCATGATGCCAGCCCCAACCAACCCTATAAACCCTGAGCAGCAGATGTACCTCCAGGGCCTCTACAAGCAGTACTACGACCAAATGATACAGTTCTACAACAAGTGATCCTGTTCGAACTGTATAACTTAACCGTTAAAATGGAGCGCAAGAAGGAAGACATTGAGAGTCGCCTCAAAGAAATCCAACGACTGTTGAAAGAGAATGTATAAGAAAGACTGAAAGTAGGTATCGATTGATGATGGACCAGCTGAAGAACAACTCAAACCATCGAAAAAGCCGAACCACGAAGGGCATCGAGTTCATACTGAAGTTAAACCTCAAAGGTCAGAGCAGACCAGTATCCGAGAGGAACTAGCTGAAATCAAATCGTTGTTGCATCAGCAACTGGAAGGGCAGCGAAGGCTCTAGGGCTCAATTGCTGAAATAAAGCGGTACATCGCCGGTTCTGTGGCATTACAGTCGGCAAGAAGTGGCTAGCCAAACCATAGCCAATTCACGTACCACAGCAAGACTTCGAACCATCCACATGAAGAGGCCGAAGGGGAATTGAGCTACTTATAGACATTTACAGCCAACCGTTACTACTGACATCTTGCCCGTGATACTCTTGTCGTTCATGATATCACTTCTTCTTGCGCAATTTACGCTCAATGCTTTTCAGATACTGTGGAGAGAAGTCGCATTCCAGTCTCTGTGGAGGGAGAGTCGCTTGGCGGAGCTCCCGAAACAACGGATCGTCCCATTCATCATCCTGGTGGAGATGTGAACTGCTTCGGCTTAGCAAGTCGCGGCCGTCGCTTATACTGTCTTAATCGTTGAGGCAGCAGTCTACCAAGTATGCGAGTGCCTCAATTCCAAAGGCGTCTTGATACTTTGCAAGTGATTTTGTTCGAAGAATGTTGCGACTGAGGTTGCACACACTTCGTATGAAAGGATCTTGAAGCACGGTTTGAATACAGCGACGATGCAGCCACTCCTCATTAAGCTAAGTCAGAAAGGTCAATACCTCGAATAGGGAATCCACGAGCTGCTTCGCCTCCAAATGCTTCAACAATAAATCAGCTTCGTGCGCGTAGCTACGGATTGCCCGACTATAATCGATCAGTGTGTTGACTATCTCCAGAAAGGCTTAGAAGTTGTGATAAAGTTCTCGCATGCCAATCTCTCTCACTGCTGTGTGCTAACGTTCGAAGGAAGTGCCTCTACGCAATTCGTCCAACTTCTCTTTGAGTATGCTTCGGTACATAATGGCGGTTCTGTCTATCGTCTCTAGAAGAACGCGTTCTAGCGACTACGGGTAGTATACACGGTCCAACAGTCGAAGCTCTTCTCGGATCAGTCGCTCTGCCGAGTAATTATCGATGTAGATGCGGCGAAAAAGCTGCTTGTATAGCTTCTCGTCTTATGTGGCCTGTTCGCTCAGGTTTGTTTCTTCCAGGTCTTCAACGAATTTAGCTTCGCGAAGAGTTCCACGGGGAAGTCCCCCACCTTCAAGTAGGCTCAGCAGTAGCTACTCGGTGGACTCCTTAAAGCTGGTCAGCTCACCTAGGGAGTTGCTCACCGACTTGATTGGTGAGGTCTCCAGCAAGCCGAACCCCTCTGGTTCCAGGCTATGGCTGGAGGCTGGAACGGAGTGCCTCAACTTACAACACATGCAGTACATGGCTTTATATAATTACAATTTGTGGGGCACTACCAAATGTTGGCTTGGACTCATCGCAAATATGGGAGCAAATGCTTTTGTACAAGCAACCGAGCAACAACACCAAGAAACTCTGAGAAATTTATATGCGCGATCACATCACAACTTCCTTCAAAGGGCCCAAAAGCCCTGAGAGGTGGGTACTTCGATAGTGCAGCGCTGTTAGGATGTTTGCATAGCTCCAAGTGAGATCTTCGGCGGAGGTTTGCTTGCCGTTGTTCTTTTCGATTTGCTCGTTGATGTGACCATTATCGTTCTTGACGTACTTCCATAGACGGAATAGAACAGCGTCACCGGCCTTAGCAGCGGCCATTGCAATATCTGATTGGCTAGCTGTTTCAGGGAGATTGAAGAGTAGGGACCACTCTTTTTTGTCCTCGGCTTCCAAAACGAAGTTGTGTTGGGTCATCGCTGTGGCACCCTTGTAAAAGAGTTCGGCCAGAACAGCAGTTAACAGCTGCCATGGATTTCCACCAGCGTACACGTCTCCAGGGTATCTTCCGATGAGAATGCCTGGAATGCCGGCTTCATTGTCCTTCTGGTTGATGGGATATTCATCGCAGAATGTTTTGGCATACTTTCGAATAGTTGCTGACACCTTGGAATCAGTCCATGAATAATAACCTGGGAATGAGGAGAACGCATGAATAACAGCTCCGTCTTGCTGCCTATTGGTGAAGGCTTCCATCATAAATTATCCTGTCCAGTGGCCTATGTTAAGTTTAATAGGTACCGTTCAAACTCGCTTCAATGGCTGCTTTGGTTGAGGAGTATGTGCTGGCCAACGAAGAATCGCCAACTCTTTATGCGAATTTACTGGCAAGACCAAGAGCATAGGCAAAGGCCATTCTGTTCCAGAAGAGGTTGGCATCTCTCAGTTCTTCCCAAAGATCGCAACCTTCACTCTGCCAGTGTTTGACAATCCAATCCAAGTCATACCTAAATAAGCAACGATTTGATACTTAATTGCTCCACCGTTTTTTGATCCGTCTTTCGTCCACAAATTCTGGTAGACGTAAGCGTCCTGCTTGTCATCCAGTAGAAGGTTGGCGAACATTATTAATGAAGCAGAGGTAAGTCCAGGACCGTCAGTTTGTGGTCGGCACCATCCTCCAACGTACACCTCACCGTTCGGAAGTTCGAACTTTGGGTTGATCCTGATGTCGTTTCCATAAGGATCTGTCTCCGATTGTACGTGCAGCACCCAGCTCACGTAGGATTTTAGCTTCTCCTCAACCTTTGCTAAGCTATTGTCGTTGAGTTCAATGTAAGCACGCATGGTAAGACCGGCATCACGCATCCAATGGTAGTAGTAGGAGCCTGCAGGGGCACCCGGGCCAGGAGCTGCAGCTACTCCGCCCTTCCCATCAATGTTGATATTTTTGAGGTATAGGGCATACATCTTATCGTAGAACGTGGAATCGAAGCCTGGTCCTCCACTTTGATCGTAGTTGAACTTGTCGCAGCTGGTGCTAGCGGAGTAGTAGCACCAAGGTACATCATTCCGTTGTTCGTTGCCGGCTGGTTTCCAGCAACACCCCTTACCCTCACATTGCTGTTGGTTGATGCCGATATAGCCACAATCACGCTTCTGCGCATCACTAAGCGTGCAGGACTGGGCTGCGATAACCGCAACCACGAGTGCCAACAGGGCTAACTTTGAACTATTCATGGGATTATTGAATAAAGTGTAATGACGATCCCCCTTAAACAGCTCTCAGCTAAAGCCCGGCTGTAAAATTTGATGCGTATAGTACAAGCTTTAAGTGTTAATAGCGTTATAGCCTACCCGTTTCCATAATTTAGGTTGGAAGATTGATCGATTGCATCAGCAGGTGGTCAGCTACAACATTCGACGACCAGAGCCACCTCTTCAAATCAATTGGTTATTGATGCAGTCAAAGAAGGTTCGCAGTTGGCATCATTCTCCAACAGTGGATAATAGCGGTTCCAGCCATCATCAATTCTTAGCTCCTAGAGATTGTTCATACGGCTCAGCTGCATCACTCCGGTGATCTCCACCAGGTTCAGTAGGATGTTTAGGTAGCTAAGCGAGTTCATACGGCTCAGTCTTCGGCCGCTTTCACTGCTAATTTTGTTTTGATCTGTCATAGTAACCATCGTACGTAATTAAAGTCGTTTGAGACGCGGAAGGCGTACTAGAGCAGCTACTCCTTCATCACATATACAGTTGCACGCTACGTTATCTAAACAACTACCTACATTGAGGTCCACCAAGCCCACCAGTAATGATAGGTATTGGCATCCATCGTCGCCAACCCGGTTGGATTCTGAATCGACTTCCATCTACCTAAGTTAAGCAAGGTGAGGTTAGTTAGAGGCACCAGACACGACATCGCTGATGCGCCGATCAGGCTGTTCCGACCTACATAATGATCGACCACTACTTAATGTTAACTGTTGCAGCGATGTTAGCTCTTCCAGTTCTCCTATATCATCGGCATGGAGCCAACATCCCGCCACTTGTAGGTTTGTCAGCCTCAGGGTAGCAGTGATGCCAGCCATGATACCCTTCCAATCTCCGCAGAAGCAGTCTTTGAAGGTCAAGTGGGTCGTCTATTGAGAAAGAGTCTGCAGCGTCTATGCAGTTATACGGGAGTCCGTGAACCTAACCGCTACGCTCCCTTGAGGCCTCATGGATTAATAAATAGCACTGTTTCACTCCGACGTCTTATCAGAGAAGATTTCTAGCCTCTGCTGTACTATAGAAATTGTTTTCTCCATAAGCTAATCCTTGCCTTGATCAAGAGCACTTTATCAACTCTTGCCTTGGTTAATAACACTCAGCCAAATTATCGAGATTTTTAATTGGGAGCCGACCAATCAAATTAACAGCTCTTCCACAACGTTCTACAAGATAATTTTAAACAGCCCTCCGCGGCAAACTTTATAATGCTAAAGAATGTGTGAGAAATTTGAATTCGGCTTAGAAGGAGTCAAACAAGAAGCCCTCGAGACGATGGCGAGCAGCTCAGACGATGACGGAGCCAGCATACACAGCTTCTCCACCGTCCTGGACTGCTCCTTCCTCTCGAACAGCGGCCTGGAAGATTCGCTTATCGTGGAAACGGAACAACCAGCCGTCCCCGAAGAGCTCCGCCTGATACGGTAGAAGATACAACAGAGCTACCAGCGAATCGCTGAACTCGAGGAACAGATGCACCTTACGGACACTGCTTAACTACTTCAATCATTGGAACACGCCCTTACCAACTGATTGCTACTTTCGATGTGGTATTGTCGATTGGTGGTGCGGAGTGTACCACGGTAGAGTAGTATGAAAAACGGTGGAGAAGCGCGAGTAGGGGAAGGAAGTAATACAGTAGAAGCAGTTTCGGAAGTTTGCCGATTGTAACAGCCTAATAATGGAACGTATGTAGTTGAAGGTATCACAATGCACAGCCCGCAGGTGCCTAAACTACCAATAACATGGTCGACCAATCACCATGCAGCCCAACAGTATTATTAATAAGGGCATCTGCAAGCACATGGACGATGCTAATGATGATGGAAATTGACACAGTTCATAACAAAAGCCTGCTCGAATACGAATAAGAGCAAGGGCCAACATGCTAGCAAAACCACATAGGGTGACGATTCGTGTCGATTGCTAACGTTATTTATCAACCCAACAAGCTTCTTTTATAATTCTTCGAGGGGTTCCCAGCAAAACCGCTGCAATAGTTAATATTGCATTTCAATTCGCACAGTCATCACACGATCTTTTCGATGTCGTCGGCATACTTCAGCATCTTGCCGATCAACTCGTTGGAGTTTATCGTCTGCTTCTTGGCCTTGTGTGAGTCGAAGTAGATGCGGTCGTTCTTGATCTTCCACCGGATTTGCTGGTCGTCGGCCGAGCCTGACTTCTCAACGTTCTTCTGAATGAAACTAGTCAGCTCATCGTTGCTCTTCAGCCTGAACAGCTCCATGGCTTGCTTGAATGTCAGGAAGCTATAGGCCTTTTCACTACTGCGAGTTACCTCAACTCTAAATCAGCAAATTCTGTACCGAAGGGTCTCCTCAATACGATCAAGGAACATCTCGCAGAACTGAATGGGGCAGCTATCCTTCAGGTTGAAGACCAAACGGTAGTTGCCATCCTCAATGCTCTCGTTGAGCTTGATCACATACTCAATGAAGGGGTTCTTAAATTCCTCTTCAGTGAGTCCCTCAAGCTTGGTGTAGAAGTCCTCGATATTGTTGAAGCTGAGCAGGTGAAGCAGCAGAATCGCCTCGAGCTGGTAGTAGTTGTTGGAGACTCGCAGTTCTTTGAAGTTTTGATAGAAGAACTTGAGCTTGTCAATGGCCCTATCGAATTCCTTGATGTCACGCACGGCCAGAGCATAGAAGACATTGTACTCGGCAAAGTCGCCTGAATGGTATTAGCAATACGTGCGGCAGTTAGGAACTCCATTGGCTGGCTGTTCATATTCGCGACGGTGTAGATGTTAAGCTGGATAAGCTACACTGGTACCTTCTGAGCCTTCAGAATCTACTTCACACGCGGATTGCTGTAGTCTTTGCCTTGGATGAAGCTGTACAGCTCAGTATTGAGGGCGATCAGGGTCTGCGTGGTCATGAATTAAAAATTTTTCAAAATGAGATTGCCAAAGACTGTGAGTAAACATCTGCTGAGAGGTTATTGGGCAGGCGATTAGGTAATCGAAGTCGACAGCCAACGCTTTTAGCTGTTCCCACATACTAAGGTACATACGTGAGCGGTATATCAGAGAAATATCTAATTTCCAGCAATATCCTTGTCACATCAGCTAGCCTATGCAGTCCAGTGACAGACACACTAAATCGTAACGCATTGGGATTCTCTTGATAACTATTAATGGATTCGGATCTGCAATCACAGGAGCTGCTTTCAAGTATCCGCTCCAGAAAGGTGCGCATGGTAGTCAAGTATGTCGAGGGCGAGGACTAAGATGTAATTCCGTGAGAAACTCAGGGCAATCTGACCCTAAACGACTATGTCTTCAAGAAGAAGCTTGGCTCAGGCAGCTACGGGGAGGTGTTCCTTGCAGAGAAAACCTGTGAAGGGGTGTCCAAGCTGTTCGCTGTGAAGACCCTACGAAGGAAGACAAAGAAGAAGACCTTCGTGAAAAAGAAGGACATGCTCATGCTTGCTACCAACCGCTTCATGGATGAAGATGTGCGTAATGAGATCGCTGCCATGAAGAAGATTCGCCACTACAACATTGTTGGTATCAACTAGGTGATCTGCAACAACCTCAAGGACGACCTGTACATTGTCATGGAGTACTGCCAAAATGCTCAGCTTATCGAATGGAACCCCAATCTATGCTTGTTCGAGTACACCAACCCCGAGTTGAAGAACACTCTCAACTAGAAGTAGCTTCGAAAGATGGCAAGGGACTGCTGTAAGGGGCTTCAATGCAGTAACTCCTTTATTTATCACAGTATTTCTGAATGGCGCCTTGCATCGCGATATTAAGCCACAAAACATTCTGTTTGACAGTCAATGGAACGCTAAGATCTGTGATTTCGGGGTGAGCAAGCTCATGGTGGAATACAGCGAGGATATCCTGCAGGATATCAAAGGCACGATCTTCTTCCAGTCTCCGTGTGTACTAAGGAACCAAAAACGTATCAAGGGGAGAGCAGCAGATGTATGGGCACTTGGGGTGACACTCTACTGCTTCACGTATCTAAAACATCCGTTCATACATAATGCCGAAAGCAAGGAACTCATGAAGGAGGTTATCAACAGTATTCTCACTGAAGAGTAGACATCATAGATGACATAGACCACGTTTCCCCGCCCATCCTAGTGTTAGCCCTGGCTTCGTCGATCTCCTTAAAAAAATGATGGAAAAAAATCCCGATAAGCGAATAACTATGAAGGAAATTCTGTTACACCCATGGATTAACACGGGATTTTCAATGAACGCCCACGATTAGTTGCTGAAGGACATGAAGATTATGCTGGAGGAGCAGATACTCGACAAACCAGTACTCAGCATCTACCAAATCAGCTTAATCCAGCACTATGTGTATAAATTCCGGCAGCGCAAGATGGCCCGCTAAGCCGAGTAGAAGCGTAACCTAGAAATGCGCTCGAGCGGCATGGGAGCAATGTTACGCAAGAAGACTAGTAAGTTTACATTTGATGTCAGCAAGCCCCTCTTAACTACCAAAATGTACTTCCTTCTTGATGTAGCTATCTGGAGAACTGCCAGTTCATAATTGTCGTGAAGCTGTTTGAAGAGAGCATTCTGAGCTTTGCTTTGTACTTTAAGAAGGACCTTTGGGATGAATAGACAGTGACGCTCGAGAAGCTCGAATAGACCGTCGGAAGGCACCCCAATAAACGTTGGTTCAAGGAAGACCTCTGCACAGAAGTGAAGAAGATGATACGGCTCATTAAGGTCTCCGATAAGAAGATGACCATCAGGGGCTTTGAATGAAGGATTATTAATAACAAATCCTATGGAGACTAGCAGCACTGCTTCACGGGTGTTCGATGTGTTGGCTGAGAACCCAATCACACGAGGGATGACTAAAGTCATGGACAAGCTCCGCTTCCCTAAGGCTGTGCTCAGTGACTTGTACAAATTTGTGTTCGGAGGAACATAAACTAGCCGAGTTCAGAAGGTGCTGTTCCTTGTGGGTAGCCTGGTCCTTCTGCGGAAGATTATTATAGGAGGAGTTGGGCTCTATCGAAGCCTGAAGTGGGTTCCGGAGCATATTCAATTGTATCGGAAATACGATGCTGATGAGCTCAAGCGACGCTATGGTAATGACACTTGGGTACTCATCACTGGCTTCACTGCAGGAATGGGACTTGCCTACGCCAAGGCATTCGCAGATATGGGTTTTAATCTCGTCCTGGTAGGTCGTAACAAGGAAAAGATTAAGTATGCTCTCCGGTGGATAGCTGAGCATAACGATCAGATACTAACCAAAGTAGTGGACTTGGATCTAGCAGCAGATGCCGATACGATCCGAACAACGATAAAATAAGCCACAGAGGATATCGACGTCGGCATTGTTATCAACAATGCCGGAACAAACTGCCTCGGTCTGTGCACTGACATCAGCATCTCCAAGCACATTTATGTCTACAGAGTGAATACTATGCTGGCAGTCGAGGTTTGTCGAGTGTTTGTGCCCAGAATGCGTCGCAGGTAGCGTAGTGCTATAGTGAATGTTGGTTCGGCAATGTCAGTGTTCCCCTCACCGGTTCTGGGACTTTATCCAGCTACAAAGCTCTACATCGAAAAATTCACTCAAGCTTTAGCAGAAGAATATAAAGGCAAGATTGATGTACTGCTGCTGGTACCGTTGGGTGTCACTACTGATATGACAGGAGGCTTCAAAGGTAGAAGTGTATTGTTGTAGGTACGTTTATGGCCACGCCAGAGGAGGTTGTCCGTAGCACCATCATTAATATTGGCAAAACCACGTATAGTTTTGGTCCTTTACTTCACAAGATCTCCGCTACGCTCCTCGAGAAGATGACCCAAGAACAGCGATTTGCTCTTCTTAGCGGAAATTTCATGAAGATGAAACAGGCCGCCAACCGAAGCTGACAATTTGAAACACCCAAAACTTATTTCTATAGAATATTCAAAAGCAGTTCCAAAGATGGAACCATAGTTCTACCTCACCGATATCGACTGCAACCAGCCACCAAAGAGGAAGCTACAGCTTCGAACCCGCATCCAAACACTCAACCAAAACGTCTGGAAGAAGACATTGGCAAGGTTGGCAGAAAACCTCAAAAGTGAGGAGTACTACTAGGGCAAGCGACTGCGCCCAGGAATTAATTTCTTTAAGGTACGCAGCACCACCTAAGCAGATTCTCCTGGAAGCGCATGAAACCAACAGTCCCAGCATCCAATCCGTCAGAGCAAACATTCCTGAGACAATGTGTGCGCAGTCAAACCGCTATAATATCGTGCATACCAAAGCGGGTCAGCTCCATAGGCTCGTTGAAGCCTCTTTTCAGGAGTTTGAGAGGTTGGTTGTACCAGTGGGGTGTCCAAACCACCAAGAAAATCGATACTCACAACCATAATCAACTACGAAGGAGAAACTATCCGACTGGGATCTGTTACATAGTCTTCCCGAGCTGCCACTATTTGTAAGTCGGTTGGGAACAGGAATTAGCTTCACCAAGCATATCATAAACGCCGGAGAGTATCGGCTGAAAGCGCTACCAACCAGCGAAAATGAGTTGTACCAGCGATACGTAATCCCCTATCAGTTCCGAGCAAACCTCGTGCGTTTGCACTTCTTCACTCGAAACAGCCGCGAGCAATAGAAGAGCAAAGGATGGAAGCTGATCAACAATAATGTTATGTTCGATCCCAAAGATATCAAGAAGAGCATAACATCGACAAACCTCACCGTGAACTTCGATCGTGAGGGATCCTTTGAGTGTATAGAAATGAGGGGCAAGTCACTCCAGCAGTATGAGATCATGGCCGAATCAGTAATCACTTTTCTTGAAGAATGCAAGGACATTGTTGTGCGTGAAGCTGTGTTCGATTTCACAGTGGACTTTCAGAAGACTCCGTGGTTATTGGGCTTGAAGATGGTCAGATACGACAGTCGGACATCCCTACCAGTCTGTCTGACCGAGGAGCAGAAAGCTCGACAAACGGAGTAGATAACCTTTTCAGTGACCTGCCGCCTGTGTGGGATATTTTTCCACAAAGACAGTGTCAACAAAATGCTGACCTACAAGCTTCTAACATAGCTCGTTTAGCACTTAAAAAAGAGAAATAAACGACTCTGCGATATCACCCTCACAGATAGTTCAACTCGGTACTGCAAGGTGTGCAACCTGTGCTACTCGTTGGTCGTAGCTTAGCACAACCTCATTAATGTTGAACAGGAGATGTCAATAGCCCAGGGGATAATTGAGGGTGAGCAACTGCTCAGAATCGGAGGTGTACCGCGTAACCGTCAGTACTGTAGTATGCTCCAATGGCGCATGATGCTGTATGTGGAGCAGATCAACGACGTGCAACTACCCTCCTGGGACACCGAAAAGATCGTAATCGCAAGTGTTATTTAGTACTTCCAATTCAAGATACACAACTTCCGCACCAAGTTTCCAGTAAAGACGTTGGGTGGGAACAGCAGGCATTCAAGACTTCCCAGAAAGGAGAGACCATTAATGAGCGCCACTACCCAAACCAAGACATCTGTGATGGAACGAGATGAATCTACATGGTAGTTTACCAAGTCAAACTGCAAAACCATTAGTGGTGACGATCTGTAAAATCTACAGGTAAAACGCATCAAGGTCCAGTACTTCTTCAGTAAGTCTGCGGATATCGCTGGATTTCTCAGCGAAACTGAGCTTAAGTTTAGGCTGACCAGAACAAGCGACTGGAACGACTTCTTTGCAGAGGGAGATAGTCGTACGATTAATCACTTTAACAATAAACTCAAGCAGGGTCAGAGGCACAGTGGAGAAATTCTATTATTTTTCGCAGATATGAAACACGCCAAACTGCAGCTCCACATGGGTTTGGTTTGTGACGGTGCCTATTCAACTGATGGGATTCCTTTGACATAAGTAAACGGCGTGTACTTCCCAACCGAAACGTACTACAACTGCAACCCATTTCCAGAAGTCTGGATGGAGATATTCGAGGATGAGGGTGGTCTGTAAAGCCTCCGGCAAGACTCATAGCAATCCCAGCTGGAACCCTCCTTACTGTAGAAAATCGATTACAGGCGATTCGACTGTCCCTAGGCTAGAAAGGTGCGTCGCATGCTGGCCAGTTGACTTTCCATGAGCAGTTGCTATAATATAATAGCAGATGTCAAGAGCAGTTCCATGGCGAAACAAACCCACACCATTTCTCCTGGAAATGGTGGAAGAAGTGAAGACCTATAAGCTCTATCTTGTTAACTAGTTGGGTCCCACTTCCTTCGTGTTCAAGGACGATAACGAAAACAAGTTCAAAGTATTCCCCAGCCGATGTAGGTTACGATTGGAGGCAAGCTAAGCTGTTCCTGTGGCGTTGTTCAGAATGACCATTGCCTGCATACCCTGTACGTGCTGCTAAAGAAATACAAGGTGGACGAACAGAACCCCATACTTTGGCAGGGTAAGTTGCAACTGATAAGTAGCTTCATACCTAGACAGCGAGTTAGAAGGGCTTGTTCAATACAAATACTCCAGCAAGCGCAAACCGCAAACCACTCATAAGTTTCTGAGGAAGCCAGTCGAAGCAAGTAAGGAGGAGAAGCATGAGGAAGATGACTTTCCGCAAGTAAGTGACGATGACAGCTGCCCTATCTGTTACGAAGCACTCAAGGGTGAGTGCTATTCGCAGTGCCAGCAGTGCCGTAACTGCATCCATACGAAATGTCTGAAGGTATGGGTCAGGCACAAACAGGAATCCGGAGCTTCAGTAACGTGTCCGATGTGCCGTAGTGAATTTCATAACCCAACCGGCCTGATAGCGAAGGACACTGAGAAATGGAACAACCGCTTTCTCATTCACAAAGGAGTCAAATG
>Ga0075152_10001860_pt1 | contig 15168 bp, 20 predicted proteins | sample JI61114C2DNA_FD_70964 | JGI IMG/M metagenome (GOLD analysis project Ga0075152, IMG submission 70964) | Wastewater effluent complex algal communities from Wisconsin, to seasonally profile nutrient transformation and Carbon sequestration -... | ecosystem: Engineered > WWTP > Effluent > Algae...
GTCGAGACGGCGCTCGAGATGCACAAGGCCGTGCAGGCCAATCTTCCCGCCGACATCTTCGTCGGCGTCGCCGCCGTCGCCGACTGGCGCCCCGCCACACGCGCCGCAGGCAAACTCAAACTGAAGGGCGGCAAGGAAGACAGCGTCACGCTGAAGCTCGTCGAGAACCCCGACATTCTGAAATCCGTCGGCACCCGCAAGAAAGACCGTCCGCGCCTGGTTGTGGGCTTTGCCGCAGAGACCAGCGACGTCGAAAAACACGCCAAGGCCAAGCTCACCCGGAAGGGCTGCGACTGGATCGTCGCTAACGATGTTTCCGGCGATGTCATGGGCGGCGCCGACAACGAGATCGTGCTGGTATCAAAAGGCAAGGCCGAACGCTGGCCGCGCATGGGCAAGGCGGACGTCGCCCGCAAACTGGCCGAGCGCATCGCCGGCGCGTTGAGCGGCGCGGCGGAATAGCGCGTGGCAGGGTGCGCATTCGCGCCCTAAATCCACATCATGATCCGCCACATCGTCTTCTTCACGCTGAAGGACCCGCGCGAGGCGCAGGACATCATCGGCCATCTCAAGCGGCTGGGGACGATCCCCGGCTCGACGCTTTTCGAGGTGACGCAGAACCGCAAGGCCGACCTGTTCGGTAACGAGATCGACGTCGTGGTCTACGCCGAATTCCCGGACATCGACGCGCTGCACGCCTACAAGAAACACCCCACCTACATGGACGTGACCAACACCGTCCGCCCCCGCCGCGGACTACGCTTTGCAGCCGATGTAGAGGCGTAGGCTGTGGACGGCGTCGCGGCGGCGCTCGCGCGCCGGCGAAACCCGCGCTAGTCATGCTGCTCCAAGGAGCCGCCCATGACCGTCACCATCCGCGTTGCGCCGCTGCCGCATTTCGAGGGCCTCGCCCTCCCAGCATATGAAACCGCAGACGCAGCCGGCATGGACCTGCGCGCAGCCGTTCCCGATGACGCGCCGATGACGCTGAAGCCCGGCGAGCGCACCATGGTGCCGACCGGCCTCACAATCGCGCTGCCGCCGCGCCACGAGGCGCAGGTGCGTCCGCGTTCAGGGCTGGCCGCCAAGCATGGCGTCACCTGCCTCAACACGCCGGGCACCATCGATGCGGACTATCGCGGCGAGGTGAAGGTGATCCTGATCAATCTCGGCCAGGAGCCGTTCGTCATCAAACGCGGCGAGCGCATCGCACAGATGGTGATCGCGCCCGTGACACGGGCGGAACTGAGCGTTGTCGCGACCCTTGACGAAACACAGCGCGGCGCAGGCGGGTTCGGATCAACTGGACGTTAGGCCTGCGCAGGGCGCCTTGGCTGCTCTGACATTTTCCGACACGCTGGCCGCATGAAAATCGCCGCCGCCATACTCCTGTCACTCGCCGTCGGCGGCTCCGCGCTCGCGCAACCGCCGACGGGCAAACGTCCCGCGCCCGTCCTCCCGCCAGCCGTTCCACTGGAAGTCGGCGCCGTGGTCGACAGTTTCGAGATGGTGCCGGACCGCACGGTGATCTTCGAGCCGACCTCCGATGGCCGCATCCGCATCGTAAGCGCCACCGATAAGGACCGCCTCGCCCCCATGCCGCGCAATCCGGGACAGGTCGCCGTCTCGCTGACAGTGGCGCGGGAAATCGGCGCCGTGATGGAATTCAACAGCGGACTCGACCATCACGTGAGCTATGCCGCGTCTGTCGTGAGCGAAGGTAGCGCGATGCGTGTGCATACCTGCCCTGTTAAGGGCGATGCGGTGTCGTCTGATCAATGGCCAGAAGGCTACACCTCCATCCATGTCGGGCCGCTGATGCGCGTGGACAGCACAGCCTGCTAGGCCTTGCTCTAGGCGTCCATCGGGAACCAGCTGGCGCCGCCTTCGGTTTGCGGACCGCTCACTGCCTCGATCTTCTCGAAATACACCCGGGCGTCTTTAGATCTCGCATGGCCCGCTGGCGGCGCGAACGTGTCTTCGTACCGCAGTAGATTCAGCGCAGCCATTTCGGCGGCTTCGGGGGTGTCCGCCTCCACACAACGAGTCGCGTAGAACCCATGGGGCCTGACGCCGCTTCCGGGCTTGCTTTCGAGCGGAAAATTCTCGCCCCGGACGAGGCAGCGATACCACGGCAAGATCCTACCCCTTCAGCTCCAGCTCGGGCTTCGGCATGTCGGCGAGCAGGAAGTGTTCGGAATCGCTCACCGGCTCTAGCTTGCCGAAATCGAACGCCGAGCGGTCGATAATGACATCGCGCGGCCGCAGGTCGCGCGAGAGTTCGAGCCCTTCGAGCGAGCGGCAGCGCGAGAACGCCACATAGGCCTGGCCGTGCGCGAACATGCCCCGGTCGAAATCGATATAGACCTTATCCAGGGTCATGCCCTGCGACTTGTGAATGGTGGTGGCGTAGGCGAGCCTTAGCGGCAGCTGCTTGAACGAGCCGACGACCGAGCGCGAGACGGACTTCGATCCGGCGTCGAACTCGTAGCGGAATTTCTCCCATGCCTGTTGGCTCACGCGATGCGTCTCGCCCGCGATCCTCACATAGGCATCGTTCTCGCCCAGCCCCTGCACCACCCCGAGCGAGCCATTGACCCACCGCCCCGACGGATCGTTGCGGATCATCATCACCCGCGCGCCCTGTTTCAGTTCGAGCACTTCCTCGGTCGGAAACGCCTTGGGTTCGAAATTGCCTTCGAGCGACGCCGTATAGTTGCGCGCGGGCCCTTCCAGTTCGGCGAGGCGCATCTGGTTGATGCGCCACGCGGCGGCGTTGTTGGGCGTGAGCACCACATGCGTCTGGCTCGCTTCGGCCGGCGAGCGCGGCGAGACGCGGGTGCGCAACACTTCCTGGTCGGCTTCCGAGAGGCGCGCATTTCGTAGGCCGTTGAGGATGCGGATAAACGCCTCGTCCTCCTGACGGAAGATGCGTTTCAGGGCCGCGAGCCGGAACTGTCCCGCCTGAAAGCCCGGCGCCTTGAAGAACCACGCGCCGCCGTAAGTGTCTTCCAGAATATGTTCGACATCGCTTCCGACGACAGGCGGAAGCTGGTGCAGGTCCCCCGACAGGATCATGCGCACGCCGCCAAAGGGCTGGCGGTTGCCGCGATTGAGCCGCAGCGAATTGTCGATCGCCTGCATCATGTCCGCGCGCACCATGGAGACCTCGTCGATCACCATGGTCTCGATCGCCTTCACCACGCGCTGGTTGCGAATCTTGCGCGCATCGCCCGCATCCAGCAGGCGCGGCGGGAAGTTGAAGAAGGAATGGATCGTCTGCCCACCGACATTCACCGCCGCAAGCCCCGTGGGCGCAAGCACGATGGCCTTCTCGAGCGAGTTGAAGATCAGCTGGCGCAGCAGTGTCGTCTTGCCCGTGCCAGCGCGGCCAGTGAGGAAAATGTTCCGCCGCCCGCCCACGATCTCGTCGACGAGGGGCTGGTAGACATTGGATGTGGGCTCGCCGGTCACCATTGAATTGAGGGGCATGCCATGATTTGTGCTCCCCTCAAGGATGATGCGCGCGATGAGTCTAACCCCCCAGCAGCTGGAACGCTACGCCCGGCACATCATGCTGCGCGAGATCGGCGGGCCCGGGCAGCAACGCCTGTTGAATGCGCATGTGGCGCTGGTGGGCCTCGGCGCGCTGGGCGGGCCCGCGGCGCTTTATCTGGCGGCGGCGGGCGTTGGAACGCTGCGCCTGATCGATGATGATTCGGTTTCGCTCTCGAACCTTCAGCGGCAGGTGCTGTTCGCAACCGGCGATGTGGGACAGCCCAAGACTGAGACTGGCGAGCGCAGGCTCACCGCGATCAACCCCGACCTGAAAGTCGAGACCCGCGCAATACGCCTGTCGCCCGACAACGCGCGCGAGCTTCTGGCCGGCGCCGATATCGTCATCGACGGGTCGGACAGTTTCGCGACACGCTTTGCCGTGAACGCCGCGTGTCACGCGCTCGCCCTGCCGCTCGCATCCGGCGCAGTGGGGCGATGGAGTGCGCAGGTGTCTTGCTTCAAGTCCGGCCTGACAAAAGGCCAGCCGCTGGCCTCGCGCCTGCCCTGCTATCGCTGCCTCGTCTCCGAGATGCCCGAGAGCGAAGAGACCTGCGCCATGGTCGGCGTCGTCGGTCCGCTCACCGGAATTGTCGGCGCGCGCTTGGCTCTGGAAGCCGTGAAAGAAATCACCGGCGCCGGCCAGAGCATGGCCGGGCGTCTGTGGCTGTTCGACGGGCTGAGCGGCGATTCGCGCACAGTGACGCTGAAGGCCGATCCGAAATGCGTGGTGTGCGGCGCCTAGCCGCTACTTCTTCAGCTCGTTGTAGATCACGGTCACATACGCGTCGTCGGTGATGAATGCGCCGGGGCCAAGGAAGCGGGCGTTCCACTGCGCCAGCGGCTTTGCAGCGACCGCCTCCTCCAGCGTCTTGCCCTGCGTGACCAGCGCATCGACGGCGGCGCGCGCACCGCGATGCATGTCGAGCGCTGCCTGAAGATCGGCCTCCGTCGCGAGCTCGCCATGGCCGGGGATCACCTTCGTGTTCGGCCCCGCGATCTCGACCGCCTTCGCGATCGCCGCGATGAAGCCGGCCTGTGTGCCGCCCGAGCCGGTGTCCACGAAGGGATAGCGGTCCTTCATGTAGGTATCGCCCGTGTGCAGCACGTCGGCCTCGACGAAATAGATCAGCACATCGCCATCGGTGTGCGCAGGCGCGGGTGCGGGAATGGCGCGGATGGTCTGCCCGTTGAGATGGAAGTCCACGCCCGCCGTGAATGTGACCACGGGCCATGCGATCTTCGGTGCAGGCTCGGCCTGCGCCGTGCGGCCCGTAGTGACCAGCTCGCCAGACAGACGCTTGCGGACGTTCTCGTGTGCGAAAACCGTTGCGCCTGCGGTCGCGAACGCGGCGTTGCCGCCGGCATGGTCGAAATGCCAGTGCGTGTTGACCAGATAACGCGGCTTGCCGCCGGCGAGCTCCTCGATTTTGGCGAGGTTCGCCATGGCGTTGGTGACGTACTGATCGTCGATCAGGAACAGGCCATCATCCCCCGTCAGCAGGCCGAGATTGCCGCCCTGTCCCATCAGCATGGAGACGCCCTGCCCGACATCAATCACGCGGGCGAAAGCCTGGCTGTTGGGTGCGGGCGCAGCAGCAGGCGGGGGCTCAGGGTTGGGCTGGCGCGGCGGCGCCGGCGGATCAGGCTCGCGGACAACGACGAACAGATCCGGCTCGCGCGGCGTGTTGTCCGTGGCGCAGGCCGATAGCCCGATGGCGGCGATGATCGCGGATGCCGTGAGAAGTGTGCGCATGATGTCCCCTTACTTCTTCAGGCCGTTGTAGAGCGTGCGTGTGAAGCTGTCCTCGCTGATGAAGCTCCACGCGAAGCCAGACCAAGGCTTCAGCGGCCGCGCCGCAACGGTCTTCTCGAGCGTGTCGCCAGCCTTGATGCGTGCATCGACCGCGGCGATCGCGCCTTCGAGCATGGCAATCTGGCGCGCAAGGTCTGCCTTGCTGGCGACCTCGCCATGGCCGGGGATGATACGCGTGGCGTCGTTCACCTGCGCGTAGGTCTCCTTCATCACCTGAAGATAACCGCGCACTGACCCGCCGGATCCAAGATCGATCACCGGGAAGATGCCGTTGAAAAACAGGTCGCCCATGTGCAGCACGTTCGGCTCGACGAACCAGACCATCGCATCGCCATCGGTGTGCGAAGCGCTGACATGCTTCACCCGGATGGTCTCGTCATTGAGGTGGAAGTCGACGCCTTGCGCGAACGTGACCACCGGCCATGCGATCTCCGGCGAGGTGGCGGCGGGCTTGCCATCGAGGCCGGTGGACGAGACTTCGCCCGACAGGCGCTTGCGGACATTTTCGTGCGCAAAGATCATCGTGCCGGCGGTGGCGAAAGCGGCGTTTCCGCCCGCGTGATCGCTATGCCAGTGCGTGTTGACGAGATAGCGCGGACCGGCGCCGGCAATCTCCTGGATCTTCACAAGGTTAGCAGCGGCCGAGTTGGGATACTGGTCGTCGATCACGAACACGCCGTCAGGGCCCGCCGACACGCCAATGTTTCCGCCCGCACCGTGGATGACGTGCAGGCCGCCGCCGAGATCGACCGTCTTGGGTGACGGCAGCTGCGCCAGCGCTGCCGGCGCCGCCAGCAAGGCTGCCGATAACATGATCGCCGATTTCAGCATCTGCTCTCCCCAAATTGCTTGCCTGGAGAGAAGGCATGTTGCCGCTGGAAAGCAAGCCTGCGCGGACGTCAGTGCGAGGTAGGCGGGGCTAAATGCTCGCCAAAGAACTGTTCCAGTTGCGTCAGGAAGGTCTCCAGCGTGTCACCGCGAAGATTGTGCCCGGTATCCTCGAACACGATGATCTTCACCGGTTTTCCTGTCTTCTTGAGCGCTTGGTGGAACAGGTCCGACTGTTCGAACGGAACAGTGTCGTCCGCGGTGCCGTGCATCAGGAGGATTGGAATGCGGATCGCGTCGAGATTGCGGATCGGGGACGCCGCCTCCATCGCCGCCTTGTCGCGGTCCGGATCGCCGATCTTGGCAACCCAGTACTTGTAGGCCTCGCTGTCGCGGCCCTCCTCGTCGCGCTCCCAGCGCAGCTGGCGGTTGAGATCACTGAGTCCCGAGGCAGACACGGCGCAGCGATAGAGATCGGGGAACTGAACCGCACCCATCAGCGCGGCGTACCCGCCATACGACTCCCCGAAGATGCACATGCGAGAGCCATCGACGCGCCCCTGCTCGATCAGCATCTGCACGCCATCAACAATGTCGGTCTGCATCGCGCCCCCGAATTGCCGGTTGCCCGCATCGACGAACGCCTTGCCATAGCCGGACGAGCCGCGAAAGTTCGGCTGAAACACGGCGTAACCGCGCGTCGCCAGGTACTGCACAACGACATCGTATGTCATCGCGTCGCGCACTTCCGGGCCGCCATGCGGCATCACGATCAGCGGCGGTTTCTCGCCGTCGACGGGATCGGGCGGAAGGGTGAGATACCCGCGAACATCCAGACCGTCGCGCGCCTTGTAGGCGATCGCCTCGACCTTGCCGAGCCGGTCAGGCGCAAGTTGTGGATTTGCCGTGGCGATGAATTCGTTGTGCATCTTCGTCATGCTGTAGACGTGGAGCGTTCCCGGATCACGCGGCCCGCTCGTGCGGATCAGCCACGTCTGCTGGTCGGCGCTGCGGTCGATGACGCTGATCGAGCGCTCCTTCTCGAAGAATTCCCACAGCGCGTCGAAATGGTTCTGCAGGCGGCCCTCCACGAAGGTCATCTCCCGCGTGTCGTTCCAATAGTAGGCGCCGATGAAGATTCCAGTCGCCGAATCCACCAGCGCACCTTCCACATCAACCTTGTCATGCGCGAACACCTCGGACGCATAACGCTGCGTGACGAGATTGTAGAGATGAACGCCAGCCCGATCCGAGCCCTCCGGCCGGCCTATAACGTAGTAGAAACCCGGTTGCGGGCCCGGGCCGATCGGCGAGAACTCACGCGTCCGGCCTTCCTCGCGGCCAATGCGCGTGGAGAAAGCGTGCTTCCAGTCGATGTTTCCGTTGTCGCGGAACTGCGGGATCATGACCCTCACTTCCGTAAAGCGCCGGTTCGCATCGAATCGCATGGCCGGCCTGCCGGAACGTTCGACAAACCAGGCGATGGTGCGATCATCGCCGCCGGCAATGGTGGTCCATTTCCCGTCGCGCGCATTGATTCGCACGAGGTCCAGCTTGCGTCCGACGCGCAGCGGAATCACGAAGTGCTCGCTGTCTCCCGTCACCAGGTTGATGTCGGATGTCGCGATGATGTTCGCCTGCTCGATCCGCTTGTCGCCTTCAAAGAAAACCAGCGTGTCGTTCAGATCGCGATTGCTGGCGAACAGGCGCGGCACACCCGTGAACACGACCTTCCCGCGCCTAACGTCGACGCTGACTTCGTTGGCGCCAGCCGAATAGACCAACCGATCATCATTGATCCATTTGAGACCATAGACACGCACCTCGCCCAGCCTGCGCACGAAGGGCTTTGATTCCGGATCTTCCAGGTCGCTTACAACAAGATAGGAAACCTCTGCCATGCGGTGGACGTAGGCGACATACCTTCCGCCGGGCGCGAGGGCCGCTTCGCCGACGAGCGGCTCGTCCGTGAAATCCGCAATTGTCGGCGGTGGCCGCCGGGCGGGAATGGCCGCGGCATCCACCGGCTCAGGCTGGGCATCGCTTCCCGGCTGCGGCGCAGGTTCCTGGGCTGCGGGAGGCTCGAGAAAAGTCGCGTCCGCCGGCTCCTGCGCCAGCGCTGTGCCTGGAGCCAGCAGCAGGACCGCAAACGCGACCGCCAGGATTTCCCGCCTCATGACCCACCCCCCAACAACGCCTCGCCTGAAAGAGAGACAAGTTGCAGTGTGAAAGCAAGTGGGGCGTGCCTATCGCAGCTCTTCCGCGACACAGCCGGGACCATCGAAAGTCACGTCCTCGACGCGGCCGGCGCCCATCACGAAGCGCGTGGTGCAGGTGGAGCGGAAAACCTGCGGCGGCTCCCACACCGGATAGGTCTCGGTGATGGTTTCCGTCTTCTCATTGCCTTCCTTGTCGCGGAAGGTGCGCCGCACTTCACGCGTCTCGTCGCGCCAGTAGCCCGAACGCTCGTCGACGGTGGTCTTGGTGTAGCTCCACAGATCGCGCCCGTTCGACATCGGCGCGGAGGCCTGGGGCGGGCCCCACTTCATCAGGATCTCGTCGCTGCTTGCGCCGACCAGCATGCTCATGTGCTGGCGATAGCCTTCCTCGCTGACGCAGCCGGACAGGATAACCAACGGCGCTGCAAGCGAGGCGGCAAGAACGGCAAGGCGGCGGATCATGATCGTCCCCATGGATAAGCCGGATGCAGCATCACCGCACCCGGCTGAACCCATCTTGAATGAGACGATGCGCCGGCGCCAGCCCGCTCTGGCGGGCCCGGCCTACCGAGCCCTGAACTGGACCCGGACGTCCGAGCGCGAGCCGTATTCGGCCGGAATGTTGAAACCCAGCGCATTGCAGGTGCGCAGCGAGGCGCGCGCCTTGGCGATGAAAACGGTCATAGCCGGGTCATCGCTGGGCGCGAGCGCCGGATCGATCAGCACCGGCTCGCCGGCCAGCTTCCCGTCTGCCCCGAAGGACAGCGAGAAGGTCGCCTTCAGGCGATGCGCGTCCATCATCGAGCTGGAATCCGTCCAGCAGCGCTTGTCGACCAGCTGAGCCATTACATGGTCAGCCAGCGAGCCAGACGCTGGCGTCATGCGCGGCGTCGGCGCAGCCGGCGCGACGGAGATCAGGCCGCTATCGAGCGGCGCGGGCGCCGGGATGATGGCCGGCGCCGGCGTCACGGCGGGCGCAGACGGGCGCGGAATGTCGATGGCGGGCGCGCCCCCCGGAAGTGGTTGCGGCGTCATTGTGATCGCCCCGGCCTGCGGCGTCGTATGGGTGCGCGGCGGCAAGGCGGGAGTTGCGACCGGCGCAGGCGTCGCGACACGGGCGCCGCCCTGCATCGGAGCAGACGTCAGGTCGGAGCGGATGAAAGCCTTCTGACCGTTGCGGAGGATCACCTGATACCAGGCCCAGTCCGGCTGGCGCGTGACGCCAACGACGGTGAGCGCAAGGCCCGTGCTGCCCGTTGAGAGAACAGGCGTGTCATTGCCAGTGAACGGCTCGGCGCGCAGGCGCACGCCCGTGCCCTGGATGGTGATCGGCGCGGCAGGCGTGAACGGTTCAACCGTGTAAGCCGCACGCACCGGCGCGGCCGGGGTCATTCCGACAGGCTGGCCAGGTGTCTGGGCGACGGCGGCGCCGGACGCCGCCAGCACAGCTGCGAGGACCGAGGTCAGCACGATACGCATTCAAGGGGCCCGTTCGTTCCATTGCCGCACCGATGGGTGGGGCGTCTGATTGCTGGCCATTTTCCACGGGGAGAACGGCCAAACCATGGCGGGACAACGCCCGAAAGCGCGACCCGCATGGCGGGATCGGGATAATAGCATTGGCGCGGGCAGTCTAGAATTCGCCCTCGGCCGCCTCTTCCAGCGCCTCGCGGTCCTTCACGATGATCTTGCCCGCTTTCAGTTCGAGCAGGCCAGCGCGCGACCAGTCCTTGAGCTGGCGGCTCACATTCTCCCGCGACAGGCTGACGAAGGCGCCAAGGTCTGTCTGGCTGATCGCGAAGTCGATCTGTTCGGCGTCGCCCTCACCATGCCCATGCTCGCGCAGCAAACGCAGGATCCCGCGCGCAAGACGCGGACCCGTCTGGAAGCTGCGGTCGCTTTCGAGCAGTTCGTTGGTCGAACGCAGCCGCGCACACAGGAAGCGGATCACCGCGCCTGCAAGCTCAGGCGCATCGGCAATCAGCCGCTGCAGGTCCGCTCCCATGATCACGAGCGTGTTGACCGCTTCGGCCGCCGTCGCGCTGGCCGTGCGCGGCCGCTCGTCGAGCACCGAGATATCGCCCACCAGGTCGCCCACCGACAAGTAGGCGAAAACGATCTCGCGGCCGGCGGCAGACACCACCGAGATCTTCACCGCGCCCGTCAGGATCAGGTAGGCGCAATCGCCCGCGTCCCCTTGCTGGAACAGCGCTTCGCCGCGCGCAAACTTGCGCGGCTTTCCAAGCGCCACGACCTTGCGAGCGCCTTCCTCCGGCAGGGCGGCGAGGAGCGAATCCCGCCCCGCCAGCCTGCGCAATTCGCCAATGTCGGTCATGTCGTCCCGCCGCCCGAAGCAGCGGGCAGGCTAGCAATGCCGGGCTGCGCCTGAAATCCCGGTTTTGCTGGGGTTTCGAAGTTTCTTGAAAAATTCTGCGCCCCTGTGTTGCGCAGCACATCGGCGCTTCCGGCCCCGGCCTAGAACGTACTCACACCGGACGGATGGCCGCCCGGGAAACGAAGACCGGAGCCCACCCGTGAAAGCCCTCCTCTCCCTCACGATCATGGCCTCGCTCTTCGCCCTCCTCGCCTGCTCTGCCCTCGCCGCACCTGCCAGCCTCTTCGCCTGATCGACCTCAACAGCGCCAATCCTCGAAAGGAACCCGCAAATGAACATCTCTCACCTGATCGCCAACTGCTTCATCGGCCTGGTCGCCGTCATGTCAGTCAGCGCCCCCTTCGCCATGGCCACTGGCCTGATCGTCCCGGCCTGAGCCCCCTTCTCGAAACCCCTCCAAGGAACACTCCGATGAACATCTCCTACGTGCTGGCCAACTGCTTCATGGGCCTGGTCGCCTTCACCTCGGTCGTCACGCCCTTCGCCATGGCCGCCGGCCTCGTAACCCCGGCCTGATCACCAACATGCAGCTTCAAACATGAGCCGCCGCCGGTCCCTGACCTGCGGCGGTTTTCATTTGCGATGCGCGGCTACGGCTGCGCGGAAAGAATTTTCGAAAAATCTTTCGCCCTGTGCTGGGCAGCACATCGGCGCTTCAGGCCCGGGTCTAGAACGTACTCACACCGGACGGATGGCCGCCCGGGAGCCCCGAGCCAGAAGGACCAGAGAGATGACCATCAGCCACACGATCGGAAACTGCTTCATGGGCCTGATGGCCTTCATGGCCCTCGCCGCCCAGGCCGGCCTGTTCAACGGCGCGATCGGCGCGATCTGAACCTCTCACCGACCCAGCAATCCAACACTCCTGAAAGGACACCTCCAATGACCACGCTCGCCAACACCTTCATGGCCCTCGTCGCCGGCCTCGCCATCATCGCCCCGTCCGTCCTGCTCTTCGCTCCCGTCGCCTGAACCCGTAACCCGCCTTCAAAGGACTACTGAAATGACCACCCTCGCCAACGATTTCATGGCTCTGGTCGGCGGCTTCGCCATCGTGGCGCAGACCTGCCTCTTCACCGGCCTGATCGGCCCCGCCTGAACCAGACATGATAAATCGCACAGGATGAACCGCCGCCGGTCACTGACCCGCGGCGGTTTCGTTTGTGGGACGAAGGAATGCGCCCGAAGCGCCTAGAGCATCGCCGGAATGACGCGGTCCGGTGGGCGGTGGCCGTCGGCGAAGGTCTTGATGTTGATGATCACCTTCTCGCCCATGTCGATCCGGCCTTCGAGCGTGGCGGAGGACATGTGCGGCAGCACCACCACATTGCGCAGCGCCTTGAGGCGCGGATTGAGGTTGGGCTCGTTCTCGAAGACGTCGAGCCCTGCGCCGGCAAGCTCACCCGTCTCCAGCGCGCGGATCAGGGCCGCCTCGTCGATCACCTCGCCGCGCGCCGTGTTCACCAGATACGCGTCCGGCTTCATCAGCTTGATGCGGCGGGCCGAGATCAGGTGGAAGGTCGCCGGCGTGTGCGGGCAGTTGATGGAGACGATGTCCATCCGCGCCAGCATCTGGTCGAGGCTTTCCCAGTAGGTGGCCTCAAGCTCCTGCGCGACCTGTTCGCGAACCGGCTTGCGGTTGTGATAGTGGATCTGCAGGCCGAACGCCTTGGCGCGCCGCGCAACCGCCGTACCAATGCGCCCCATGCCGACAATGCCCAGCCGCTTGCCGAAGATGCGGCGGCCCAGCATCCAGGTCGGCGACCAGCCCGAGAACTGCCCCGACTGGATGGCGCCCACGCCATCGACGATCCGGCGCGGCACGGCCAGCATCAGCGCCATGGTCATGTCGGCGGTGTCTTCCGTCAGCACGCCCGGCGTGTTGGTCACCGTGATCCCGCGCGAGATGCACGCCTGCACGTCGATATTGTTCACGCCCGCGCCGAACTGGGCGATCAGGCGCATGCGATCCCCCGCCCGCGCCAGCATGCGGCCGTCGATCCGGTCGGTGATGGTCGGCACCAGCACGTCGCAGCGCGAGGCCGCCTCGCCCAGCTGTTCGATCGTCATCGGCGTATCGGACGTGTTGAGCTCTACGTCGAAGAGCTCGCTCATCCGCGTCTCGACCGGCTCGGGAAGCCGGCGGGTCACGATTACCTTCACCTTGGGGCGAGACGTGGGCATTGCTGCGGGCCGCTTCCTCTGTCTTTTCGGGGTGCTGTCCGGCGCGCCGGCAACCCCCGTGTTGCGGTCGGTCTATCAAAGCGCTGAGCAAGGGCCAACCACTGCCCGGCCTCAATCGCAACACGCGTGGTTAAGCCAGCCTTCACGCACGCATGCTTGTGTCTTCGTTCAAGCCTTCATCCCGCTTCGTGTCTTGAATACAAGGGGTCGCCGCGCCGTGAGGAAAATTCATTCCATGAGCACCAAAAAGCGGCCGGTTGCGCAGATTTTCGGCGCCCTCGGAATCTTCGCACTTGCGGCATTGGCTCCCGCCGCCCAGGCGCAGGAGCAGCTGACGCCGGGAAGCTTCCGCGCCTACGCGGCCGAAGGCATCGAACCCCGCCTGAGCGATTTTTCCGGCCTGCCCGTCCCGCGCTATGCCAGCCTGCGGTTCGACGAGGTCAACGGCCGCTCCGGCCCCAGCCTCGATTACCCCGTGAAGTGGACGTATGAGCGCGCCGGCCTGCCCGTGGTGGTGATCCGTGAGAGCAATGAGTGGCGCAAGGTCCGCGATCCAATGGGCGACGAAGTCTGGGTAAACGCATCCCAACTCGCCGAACAGCGCACCGCCATCACCACCCATGCCGGCGCAATGCTCGAGACGCCGGCGCCGGAATCCCCCCCCGCGGCGCGATTCAGCCCGGGCACAGTGGTCTCCCTGGGAGAGTGCGGAACCGTCTGGTGCCCCGTCACCGCGCAGGGCCAGAAGGGCTGGATCGTGCGCGAGCATCTTTGGGGCGCAGATGCCCTGCCCGAGACACCCGCGACGGCGCCCGGAAATCGCTAGGGAAATTCTACGCACAGCTCGCCCCTGCGGCTTTGCTTGAGCGCCAGAGTCCAGCGTGTTAACCGGCCTCTCCTGTCGGCCGCTGGCCGGCCAGTGGAGCGGCCCATGACTGCTGTACCCCTCGACCCCAATTCGCCTCGCGCGTTTCACACGGCGCAGAGCTCCTACAGCTATGAGGAGCTGCTGAAGGCCGGCCGGGGCGAGCTGTTCGGCCCCCGCAACGCTCAGCTTCCCGTTCCGCCCATGCTGATGCTGGACCGGATCACCGAGATTTCGATCGACGGCGGCGCTCACCAGCGCGGCCACCTGGTTGCGGAACTGGATATCCATCCCGATCTCTGGTTCTTCAAATGCCACTTCCCGGGCGATCCGGTCATGCCGGGCTGCCTTGGTCTGGATGCGATGTGGCAGCTGGTTGGCTTCTGGCTTGGCTGGTCCGGCTCGCCGGGCAAGGGCCGCGCGCTGGGCGTCGGCGAGGTCAAGTTCTCGGGCGAGGTGACGCCGGACAAGAAGCTCGTGCGCTATGAGATCGACATCCGCCGGGCCATCCGTTCGCGCCTGGTCATGGGCATCGCTGACGGAAGCGTGTTCCTGGACGGCGAAAAGATCTATACGGCCAAGGACATGAAGGTTGGCTTGAAGAATTTGGTTGGGTAGAGCTTGCACGCTTGGGTTGTGATGCGCCAGCGTCGCAGCCATCGGGCTGAACAGGCTGGGGCTAGCAGTCGATTGGGCTAACAGGGAGAGATCACGCGATGGCGGCCACTGGCCCCGATCTGCGCAGGGTGGTGATCACGGGGATGGGCATCGTCTCGTCCATCGGCGACACGATCAAGGAAGTCACCGACAGCCTGAAAGCAGGCCGGTCAGGTATCTCGTTTATTCCGGAATACGCCGAGAAGGGCTTCAAGTCCCAAGTCGCCGGCAAGCCGAACGCCATGCCGGAAGATCACATCGACAAGCGCGCCATGCGCTTCATGGGCGATGGCGCCGGCTGGTGCCACATGTCGATGTCGCAGGCGATCGCTGACGCCGGCCTCGACGAGAGCATCATCTCGAACCCACGCACTGGCCTCATCGTCGGCACCGGCGGCCCGTCCACCCGCGCCATCGTCGCGGCGGCGGACTCGACCCGCGAAAAAGGCTCGCCGCGCCGTATCGGGCCGTTCGCCGTGCCCAAGGCGATGTCGTCGACCGCCTCGGCGACGCTCTCCACCCTCTTCAAGATCCTGGGCGTCAACTACTCGATTTCCTCGGCCTGCACGACATCGCTGCACTGCGTCGGCGCTGCGTCCGAACAGATCCAGTGGGGCAAGCAGGACGTGATGTTCGCCGGCGGCGGCGA
>Ga0075152_10001862_pt1 | contig 15157 bp, 8 predicted proteins | sample JI61114C2DNA_FD_70964 | JGI IMG/M metagenome (GOLD analysis project Ga0075152, IMG submission 70964) | Wastewater effluent complex algal communities from Wisconsin, to seasonally profile nutrient transformation and Carbon sequestration -... | ecosystem: Engineered > WWTP > Effluent > Algae...
AAAAAAGCATTTACTATTCATAAGAAAATATACCGTAAGAAGGTTGCTGCAAGTCCGGAAATGAATTTCGTCCTGGGCGATAATATCATGGAGAATACCTTGTTTATAGTTGATGAGGCTTCCATGATTTCCGATCAGGTGCATGATTACAGTCGCCAAAGCCTATTGCAGGATCTGATTTCCTACGTTTACAATGGTAAAAACTGTAAACTGATGCTGGTAGGAGATACAGCACAATTGCCGCCTGTAGGTTCGGCTATAAGTCCGGCACTGAACAAACAATTTGTTTCCGACGAATTTCGATTGAGTGTTTTTACCTATGAACTGACTGATGTAGTTCGTCAGGAAAAGGAATCAGGAATACTGTTTAATGCTACGAAACTCCGCGAGTTGGTCCGAAAAGGAGAAGAGGTCTTCCCCAAATTTAAGATCAGGGGGTATAAAGATATTTTCAGAATGACCGGTGAGCGACTTGTTGAAGGCCTGAATTATGCCTATGATAAGTATGGAATGGAAAATACCATTGTGATCTGCCGATCCAATAAAAATGCAAATGCTTACAATCAAAATATCCGCAACCGGATTTTGTACAGGGAAGAGGAGTTAAGCGGCGGCGATCATATTATGGTTGTTCGTAATAATTATTTCTGGTTGAAACCGGAAGATAATAGTGGCGATTTTATTGCCAATGGAGATATTGCCAGGATACGGAAGGTGAGGAGAACTGAAGAGCAGTATGGCTTCCGCTTTGCTGAGCTTGTCATTGAATTGCTTGATTATCCTGACGAGGAACCACTAAGCTGCAAGGTAATGCTGGATACCTTATATTCTGAAACACCAAGCCTTTCAAATGCCGACAATAAACGCTTTTATGAAGCAGTTTTGCAGGATTATATGCATATCGAAAACAAGAAATTCAGGATGGAGGAATTAAAAAAAGATCCATACTACAATGCCCTGCAGATTAAATTTGCTTTTGCTGTCACCTGTCATAAAGCACAGGGTGGACAATGGCCTGCCGTTTTTATCGATCAGGGATATCTTACAGATGAAATGCTGAATACTGAATTCTTGAGGTGGCTATATACCGGGGTCACCCGCTCTAATAAGGAGCTGTTTCTGGTTAATTTCAGTGATCAGTTTTTTCTGGAGAATTCTAATGCTATTGAGTGATTTATTTTATTTAAAATAGAAGTTAATAGGGATTTTCATTGACTTTAGGTATGAAAGCAGGACGTTAATGAACATAATTATTCCAATCATTTCACAACTTTCTTCGAGGGTGGTCACTATATTATACATCAGATCTTTAGGGCTTTGCTCCAGACTGATAAATATTTTGGCACTTATAATTTCCAGGCCAATAGAACCGCTTAAAAAAATCAGGCAAGAATAAAAGAAGCCTTTAATATAAGGTCTGGGCAAGGCTTTTAGGAATTGAAAATAGTACAGGGAAAAACCGGTCATGAAAATTAATCCCAAAATTACCCAGGGAAACCTCATGTAACCGCTAAGCTGATAAACCCGTACCATGGGGTCGATGGTCATTTCGTGAAAGCCTGCAATTTCATCAATCGATAAGAGTATAAACAGGATTGAAAGTATCTTCCAGCGCATAGTAAAGGGATCATTTACCTTTGACTTCAAATTTGTAATTAAGGCTAATAGAATGCCCGCAAAAAGCAGGTTAATGGCTGAAAAGTAAGTAGGTATACTTTCTTCATCATCAAAGAAGAACTTTTTAAAACCATAAAAATTGGTATGGCCTGCTTCAGTTAAAAAGACTACTACAAGATTGAATGTTAGTTGTATCAGGAAAGCGAAGTATAGAAAATTATTGACCTTTGGGATGTCAATGTAGATCTGGTAGGTTAATTGGGTAGTTTTATGAAAGCGCTTATCACTCTCATCATCTTTTTCCTGAGTCTGCATACATCTGTTATTTTAGATCATTATAGTTAAATATGAGAATTAAACAGTTTGTTATGAATACAAATTATAGATTTTTAGCAATTAAATTCTGTGAAAATGGTCGGAGGAAAAATTTCCTGATTAGAAAATAATTTCTTCTTACGACATTAATGATTTATAAATATGACAGAAAATATTCCCATTCCAATAAGAACGATTCCTTATTTCTTCAATAACTCATTTTGCAATAAACTTTTCAATTCGCCTAATTTTGCAGGAACAGAAGCTGCGAGATTATATCTTTCAAAAGGGTCTCTGCTAAGGTCGTAAAGTTGTTCTGCTTCATCATTGCCATATTCGATATCGACATTAGCATTGTAAGCAGGACCTTTATTCGGTTTAATATACTTCCAGTTACCTTGTACGATACTTAGGGTGCCTGACTGCTCGATAATATGAGCCCTGCCTTTACTATCGTTACCCAGCCAGGTTTTTAGCTGATTCTGACTGTCTGAAGCCGAAGCTACATCGTATTTCTGATTTGTTAGTCCGGCCATAGTTGCCAAAAAATCGATCTGTGATACCAATGCACTGGAGGTTTCGTCCGCTTTTACGGATGGGTGCCTGACAATAAATGGCACCCGTGTACCTGCTTCAAAGGCACTGTATTTTCCTCCCCTTAAGCCTGCGGCGGGCTTATGTTTTCCAATATTCTCTTTTGAGCCATCATGGTATCCGTCATCCACAACAGGCCCGTTATCACTTGTTAAAATAACCATTGTATTTGAACTGAGCTGCAGTGAATCGAGCGCTTTCATAAGCTGCCCAACTGAATCATCAAATTGTAAAATGGCATCGCCCCTGTTTCCCATGCCGCTTTTGCCAAGAAATCGGGAATTAGGTACTCTGGGAACATGAATGTCATGGGTGGAGAAAAACAGGAAGAATGGATTTTTGCTGTTCTTAGCAATAAATTCTTTGGCTTTGTCGGTAATTCGCTGGGCAATATCTTCATCTTTCCATAGAGCACTGGTTCCGCCTGTCATGTAACCGATGCGGCCTACACCATCTATTATGGTATTGTCATGTCCATGAGAATGTTTCATCCTTAAAAGTTCAGGATTTTCTTTTCCTGTGGGCCAGTTACCTATTTTATTGACATAATTTACTTGAATTGGGTCTTTGGGGTCGAGATTTATTACCCAATCATTTTCAACATAAACACAAGGTACCCTGTCGCCGGTTGCCGGAATAAGAAATGCATAATTGAATCCAATGTCCAATGGTCCATTAGTTATTTTCCCGTTCCAGTTAGGGCCTTCAACACCGCCCAATCCCAGATGCCATTTACCCACAACTGCCGATTGATAACCTGCTTTACCGAAAACAGTAGCTACGCTCTGCTGCCCGCCTTTAATTAATGCAGAAGCATTTCCAGGGGCTATCCCGGTATCATTCCGACGGAATGCATAACGGCCGGTAAGTAAGGAATATCGGGAGGGCGTACAGGTTGCTGAAGTACTATAGCCCCTGGTGAATTTCATTCCCTGCTTTGCTAACTTGTCAATATTTGGTGTTTTTATAGATTTTGCACCATAACAACTAAGATCACCGTAACCGAGGTCATCGGCATAAATGAGTATTACATTGGGCTTCTGTGCGAATGATTCTGCAGCCAGAATCAGAAATAATATTAAAAAGCGATACTTCATATTTTGGTGTTAAAATTTGGTCTATACTAAATTAGTTCCTGATGATTTTTGGGTCAATAAATTCCCAGTCAAGTATATGAGGATGAACATGTTCCCGCTTTACAATAGCATTCATCTTTTCTATGATCTCAGGGTTTTTATCTGCAAGATTATTGCGCTCATACTTGTCGGCCGCGAGATCAAAAAGCTCCCATGGACCTTTGGGGTTCTTTCTTACATTTCGTTTTACCCCTTTCCAGTTTCCTATTCTGACAGCCAATTGTCCCCCGTTTTCAGGATATTCAAAATAAAGGAATTCATGTTTTTTCTGCTCTGCTTTCTTTCCCAATAATTCCGGAAGCAAAGATTTTCCATCTGTTGCTGTAATTTTTGAGCCAATCAACTCTGCAAGGGTGGGCATAATATCATATTGAATAGAAACATGATCACTCACTGTATTCGCTTTAATATGATTTGGCCATCGGGCTATGAAGGGTACCCGGATTCCGCCTTCATAGAGATCCATTTTTAATCCACGTAAGCCCGAAACACTGTTGAAAAATTTTGTATCAACCCCTGCCGAGAAGGTTGCACCGTTATCACTTGAAAACATAATGATCGTATTCTCATCCAGTCCGAGTTTTTTTATCCTGTCGATGATGATTCCTACCTGCTCATCAAGATAGCTGACCATAGCAGCGTAGGTTGAGAGTGGATATTTATTGGGTGAATAACCATTTTCGCCATAATAAGGCTTTTCATCAAACTGGCCCACATATTTTCTGACATTTTCTTCAGGAGCCTGCAAAGCCAGGTGCGGCAGGGTATAGGGCAGGTATAAAAAGAAAGGTTGTTTACTATTCTTATCAATAAAGCTCAATGCCTTTTGAGTGAATTTTTCAGGAGCATAATCTTTGCCTCTGAACTTTTCAAAATCGGCGTCTGTTGCAGTTTTTGGATCAATTTTCCCATGAACACTGAATATGTGATTGTTCAATGCATCCCATTTGTCGTTTTCCCAGAGATGGGTAGGGTAAAAATTATGTGCCTGTTTCTGATCCAGAACTCCGTAATAATAATCGAAGCCATGATTCAGCGGACTTCCGGTGGTTCCGGTAACCCCCATTCCCCATTTCCCAACCAGGCCGGTATGGTAGCCTCTTTCTTTGAGCATTTTCGCAATCGTGTAGGCGCCTTCATGCAGGGGCATTTGTCCGCCCTCCAGACTATCAGCAAAACCACCCATTTCATAATTTCCCCTGATGTAAGAGTGTCCTGAATGTTTACCAGTCATTAATATACTTCTGGATGGAGCACAAACAGGTGCTCCGCTATAATGCTGGGTAAAACGCATTCCCTCCCTCGCCATACGGTCAAGATTAGGGGTCTTTATTTTTGTTTGCCCATAGCTGCCCAATTCTCCATAACCGAGATCGTCAGCATAGATGTAAATGATGTTTGGTTTAGCTTTTTGTTCCTGCGCTATCATCAGCAATGGAATTAGGAAAAATAAAACAAACAGGCCTGATGTTCCTAAGTATTGATTTAAAGTATTCCTTGCTGCTTTTAACATTTTTGGGATCAAAATTGAATTTGAATCACAAGATAGAAAAATTGTATCCACATTTTTATTCAATATTCTTTAAGAATTGAAGAAATACTGCCCTCTGTTTTCAATCAGGTAATTTTATTAACTGAGTATCATTTTTTGGTTTTATTATTTAATTTAGTCAGATGCTAAAGATCAGATACTCACTTCTAATTGCTTTGCTTTCAGTTATTTCGATGCAGGCATTTTCTCAACAGAAAAAAAAGAATATCATCGTATTTCTGGTTGATGATATGGGCTGGCAGGATACTTCAGTCCCTTTCTGGTCAAAACCAACCGGTTTAAACGGGATCTATCGTACCCCAAATATGGAGCGTCTTGCCAAACGTGGGATGAAATTCAGTAATGCCTATGCTAATTCAGTATGTACACCAACCCGGGTTAGTCTGGTAACAGGAATGAATGTAGCCAGACATGGAATAACTAACTGGACCAATGTGAAGAAAAATACACCTACCGATTATCCGGACAGTGTTCTGATTCCCCCGGTGTGGAACCATAACGGAATGGCATTGGCAAAGGGAATTAACAATAGCGTAATAGCTACACCACTTCCAGTACTTTTAAAGCAGGCAGGCTATTTCAATATACATTGTGGAAAGGCTCATTTTGCCCCATATGGTACACCTGCATCAAATCCTTTAACAATTGGTTTTGACGTTAATATTGCAGGCACAGCAGCCGGTCACCCGGGAAGTTTTCTGGCTGAGGATCGTTACAGAAGCAATCCAAATGACACTACCTGGGGCGTAAGGGGATTGGATAAATATGCAGATCAGGGTTTAAATCTTACCGAGGCTCTGACCAGAGAGGCCATTGCTACTTTAGAATCAAACAGAAAAAATAAAAAGCCCTTCTTTTTATATATGTCGCATTATGCGGTGCATATACCATTGAGTAAAGACAAACGCTTTTATCAATATTATATAGATAAAGGTTTGTCGGATACTGAGGCCCGATATGCAGCCTTGGTTGAGGGTATGGATAAAAGTTTGGGTGATCTGATGGACTATCTGGACTCTGAAGGAATTGCTGATGACACTTATATATTATTCCTTTCAGATAACGGCGGACTATCAACTACACCACACAGGGGAGGATTAGCTCATACTCAGAATTTACCCTTACGAATGGGTAAAGGATCTTTATATGAAGGTGGAATTCGTATTCCCATGCTTGCCGCAGGTCCCGGCATACGTCCGGCAAGTATAAGCAATCAATATGTAGGGATTGATGATATTTTCCCTACTGTTTTGGAGTTGGCCGGACTAAAGAAGTACAATACTATTCAACAGGTAGATGGAAAAAGTATCAGTCCATTTCTGTTTGATTCTAATAAAATAGACACTGAAAAGATTCTTTTATGGCATTATCCAAATAACTGGACGACTATCAATCTGAAAGGAATTTCCTGGGCTTCTGCGATCCGCAAAGGGAAATGGAAGCTTATTTATTTTCACAAGGCAGCTAAGCTGGAACTATATGATATTCAGGCTGATATCGGGGAGAAGAACGATCTGTCAATACTACAAGCTGAAAAGTTGAAGGAAATGGCGGGACTTCTGACCAGTGAGCTTAAAAAAAGGGGGGCATCAATGCCAACTTACAAAAAAACAGGAAAGCAGATTCACTGGCCTGATGAATTATACGAACAGATCGCAGATTCACTAAAGCTTCGGCAGGTTATTCAGCCTCCGGGAAAGCAAAATGCAGCTTCAAATAATTTTATTCCTACTTCTAACTATCATATTCATCGTCAGAGCTTACAAAACAGTTATCTTAAGTTTAGTCAGCAGAAAAAAGGAAGGGTAGCTTTTATGGGTGGATCGATTACTGAGGGTGGTGCCTGGCGCGGGAAGATAGAAAGCTATCTGAAAGGCCGTTTTCCGGATACTGATTTTGAATTTATCAATGCCGGAATCAGTTCGACCGGAAGTACTCCCGGAGCATTCAGACTGGAGCAGGACGTTCTTTCAAAAGGTCCGATCGACTTGTTTTTTGAAGAGGCAGCCGTAAATGATGAGGTGAATGGCTTTGATGGAAAATCTCAGATTCGGGGAATGGAGGGCATTATTAGTCATGCTCTAAGACGCTATCCAGATATGGATGTAATTATGTTGCATTTTGTTGATCCGCCCAAAATTGACATTTATAAAAATAGGGGTGTGCCTAATGTAATTCTCAATCACGAAAAGGTTGCCGAACGATACAATGTGAACAGTATTCATCTTGCCAGAGAGATCAGTGACCGTATTGTTGCGGGCGAATTTAACTGGAAGGATGATTTTAAGGATCTTCATCCATCAGAATTTGGCCATGAGATTTATGCCCGCTCGATCAGCACATTTTTGGATAATGCATTCGCAAAGGCTGCTACCGGAAGCCCGAAAACTGCAGTCCGAATATTGCCAAAGGCATTGGATAACTATAGTTATGCTTCAGGTCAATACTTGCCTGTTAAGCAAGCCATCAATGTCAGCAATTGGAATTTTGTTGAGAAATGGTCTCCAAAAGATGGTGTTTCGACAAGAAAGCGTTATGTAGATATGCCGGCAATGGTCGCAGAAGTATCCGGTGCTGAAATGAAGCTTGACTTTACCGGAAAGGCTATTGGTATTTGTATTACTTCAGGTCCGGATGCAGGTATGATTGAATATAGTATTGACGGAGCTGCTTTTAAAAAGGCAGATCTTTACACTCAATGGAGCGGGGGCCTACATCTTCCATGGTATGTGATGCTTAATGATGAATTGGAGGATAAAAAGCATACCCTGATTATCAGAACCCTTTCAGAAAAGAATAGCAAGAGTAAGGGTAATGCCTGTAGAATTTTGCATTTTCTGGTTAATTAATGTGAAAGTTATGTGAAATGCGCTTAACTCGACGTCTTATGTTATTATTTAAAGATCGGGAGGTTTTAGCTTTGAATTGAACCGATAGTAATCGGATGACAATTGTGCAGGAGGTTCTAGCTTTCGCTGACAATTGGTATGGAGGTTCCAGCATGCGCTAGAATGACAATTTACATTGGGGAAGGGGAGATTCCAGCCTTCGCTGGAATCGGTTCAGTTGACTTCCAATTTAACGAACCAATCGGCGGTATGATGATGCTTTCAAAGCCAAAGCTAAGTTTTAAGGATTAGAAGAGGAGTTATAGACTGAAAAGTCTCTGATAATCGGCTCAGCAATGCTTTTGCTAATATTTAACCTCAAAGCAGAAACTTCAACTTCCTTAAATTGGGCAATGAATTTATGACCTACACTTGAACCTTTACTAATCAATTGCCAGCCTTTTTTGGTTTTAGCCTCAATACTAAATTCCCGGACCCGTTCACCATGGGCAATATCTTCCATAAGAACCAGGTGGTCAATCTTCTGGAAAGATTTGAATTTTAATTCATAATTCGAACCCTTTCCTGAAACACTTCCGAGAGCTGAAGAAAAGCGTTTTTTGATTTCCATTCCAAATTCTTTCATTCGATTAACATCAGGATCCGGAATAAGGCCTTCAGCATTTGGAGTGATACCTAGAATAAGTGTCGAATTTCTGCCCACAGAGCCATAATACATATCCATTAGGCTTTCAAGAGGTTCTATATGTTCTTCATCATCAGGTTCCCAAAACCATTCATGGCGACCCTTGTGGCCTCGTAATGGAGCATCACTCATTGCCGGCATATAATATTTTCCTTCCGGATCACCCTCTTTGAGTAATTGAAAATCATTTTTGAAGATCTCTTTTTGGTTGGTGGAGTGTGAATAGGGGAATGGGTATGTTCCCCAACAAGGGTAATTAACCTTGCCGCTTTCACTTCCGCCCCAGCGAATATCTGCCCTTTGGGTATTATGATAGAAAATGATGTTTGACTGGTGTTTTTCAACAATTGGCAAAATATTTGGTCCGCCCAGTTCAGGGCCATGTGCTCCGCCATCAAACCAGACCATTGCCAGTTCACCATATCGGGACATCAGTTCCTCTGTCATTTGTTCACATAGCTTATTATAATGTTCTTGCCTGTTTTTTGCGAAAGGAGAATTGTCATTATGAACCATGAAATCATAAACTCCATAATTCGAATTCCAGCGTATCCCGATATAAAGTCCTGGTAAAATGCCGTATTTACGACAGGAGGCAACAAAATCGCGTACTAGGTCACCTTTCCCATCCTGAAATTTAAGAGCCTTCATGGAATAAGGATTCACATCAGATTGGTAAAGTGCAAAGCCGGTTTCATGCGTCGCAGTTAATATCGCAATCTTGCCACCCATATCTTTTACCGCCCTGATCCATTGATCGGTATCTAGTTTTGTGGGATTGAAAATATTGTAATCGGCAATAGGAGTAATCCTGTTTAAGGCCTGATTGTATTTTTTGCCGTCAAAAACATGCAGATCGTAGTGAATTACTGCTGTAAGTTCTGCATCCTGCCAGACTAACTGACTTTTTTTAGGAAGCGGAATATTTTTCTGAGCATAAATGTTGTCGGTTAGGACAAGTATCAGGCAGACTATAATTAAGGAAATTGATCGGTTTGAAGTGTTGAACATCGGTTTAATTGATTTTCTGTTTTCAGCTACCACGGGATTTTTGGTCTTTCTTTCTTCCCCAATCAGGCAGATCAATATTGAGATCGTCGAATGAAGCTGTCATTTGCTGTTTCAGGAGATTTCTCATTTGGATGACCTTTTCACTGTATGCCGGATCTTTTGAAAGATCTTTAATTTCTAAGGGGTCTTTTTTCAGATTGAATAACTGTGTAGTCGTAATTCCATCCACATTATAAACGATCATTTTAAATCCATCATCAGATTTAATACTTCTGCTCCAGTGACCGTAAACATTGTAGATAGATGACCTGACTTTCTTTGATGGATCCTGAATAACAGGCAATAATGATCGACCTTCTACACTTGATGGTCTTTTCACCGCCAGGTAATCTATTATTGTCGGTGTAATATCACTCAGGTAAGTAAATCCTTCAGTTTTCTTATTAACTGGTATACCGGGACCTGACATGATCATGGGCACTCTGATACTGTGCTCATAAAGATTTTGTTTGCCGAGTAATCCATGCTGTCCAACTGCCAGTCCGTTATCACCGGCAAAAACAATTAAAGTATTTTCTTTCAGGCCACTTTTTTCCAGTGCTTCTAAAATCCGACCAACCTGGGCATCCATTTCACTGACCATTCCATAGTAAAGAGCAATATCTTTTTTTATGGCCTCCGGATCCCGGGGAACAGGCAACAATTGTTCATCCCGTACATTCAGATCACCATTATCAAAAGGATGTTTGATCAGAAAATTTGACGGTAAGGTTATTTTTTTTGGATCATACATTGTTGCAAAATTTCCTGGAGGAGTTCTGGGGTCATGCGGAGAAGTAAAGGCAACATAACAGAAAAATGGCTTTGCCTTAGCGGTGGAACTGTTTAAAAAGCGGACAGCATTATCGGCGTAAAGCGTGGTACTATAAATATCACTGACCCGCTTGCGGCTATCATTGTAAACTCCTGTGCTGTCATAAAGGGATACTGTTGGATGTTCCTGTCCGCCGAATTTCGGGAAATGCATTCCTCCAAAAAATATATCCCCTCCTGTACTAAACATGCGGCTATGGGATGCTTTATCACTATGCCATTTACCGGTATGGTAGGTGTTATAACCCTGTTTTCTTAATACTTCGGGCAAACTAACAATGCTATCAGGGATCGTATTTCCATCTCCGGGTAATCTGTTTACGTATCGACCTGTGAGTAGCATCACACGGCTTGGGATACAAACTGCACCCTGATGTCCTCCCATTACATGAGCCTGGGTAAACATCAATCCTGATTTTGCCAGTTTATCCAAATTTGGTGTTGAAATCTCCTTGTTCCCGGCTGCACCCAGGGCATGATAACTATGATCATCTGAATAAATAATCAATATGTTTTTTGCCCTTGCGGTGATTTTTTGAGCAATTATACTCGTTGGAAGTATAAGTGCCACCAGAATAAGTGATATAATTCTCATGAATGATAACTTGTAATAATAGACTGTAATTTATGGAATTTTTACTGACGACAAAGTCTTTGGATCAAGCTTGCAGATTCGGGGTATTCTGATTTCAGTTCAGCAGCTTTCGCCAATTCAAAATCGGCAAAATCAAAGCCCGGAGCTACGGTACAGCCAACAAAGGAATATTCTCCACTTGTTTCTGAGGCAAACCATGCGCCGGCTGGTACTATGGTCTGATATACTTCTTCTTCTTCGCGGTTTTTACCAAGACGGATCATTTCGTAGCTTCCGTCGAGGTGCAATACATGCACACTCAGGCTGTCGCCTTCATAAAAATGCCAGCATTCATCACTTTTGATGCGGTGGAAAGCTGAAAATAGATCTTTTAATAACAGAAAATATATGGAGGTGCTGAAAGTACGCTCAGCGGGAAATCTTAATGGCAATCCGCTCGCTGGAATAATTTCTGTTGATCGATAAGTCTCTTTAAAATAACCTCCTTCGGGGTGGGGGAGTAAATTGTATTGATGGATGAGGTTTTGAACCATGGTAAAGTGTTTCCTAAAAGTATAAAATTGAGGGGATTAATTTCCTTTAGCAGGAATTTGAAATGTTAATCGAATGAAAAATCATTTCACAAGTTAGTGAGACATAAAAAAAGGTGGTCCATTACCTGACCACCTTTTCATAAAATTATTCAGCTATCAAATCAGACCAGATCGAAGCGGTCAAGATTCATAACTTTTGTCCATGCTGCAACAAAATCCTGAACGAACTTATCTTTTGCGTCCTCACATCCATAAACTTCGGCGATTGCACGAAGTTCAGAGTTTGAACCGAAAATCAGGTCGGCGCGTGTTGCTGTCCATTTGATTTCACCTGTGGCACGATCGCGACCCTCAAATGCTTGCTGAGATTCAGAAATTGCTCTCCAGGTTGTGCCTAAATCAAGCAGATTCACGAAGAAGTCGTTGCTCAGCGCTTCTGTATTTTTTGTGAAGACACCGTGCTGAGACTGATCAAAGTTTGTGTTTAATACACGCATACCGCCTACAAGAACTGTCATTTCTGGTGCAGTCAGCGTCAGTAATTGTGCTTTATCGATCAGCATTTCTTCAGCAGAAGAAGTTGCTTTGTTTTTTTGATAGTTGCGGAATCCATCTGCAAGCGGCTCTAATGCTGCGAATGAATCTACGTCAGTTTGATCTTGTGAAGCATCACTTCTTCCAGGTGTAAATGGAACCGCTAAATGATGACCGGCATTCTGTGCTGCCTTTTCGATAGCAGCACTGCCAGCGAGGACAATCAGATCTGCAAGGGAAACTGCTTTATTGCCTGACTGAGCGCTATTAAATTCCTTCTGAATGCTTTCCAGTTTATCAAGCACCTGAGCAAGCTGAGCAGGATTATTGACTTCCCAGTATTTTTGAGGAGCCAGGCGAACACGTGCACCATTTGCACCTCCACGTTTATCAGAACCACGGAAGGTTGATGCTGAAGCCCATGCAGTAGATACCAGTTGGGAAATTGAAAGTCCTGACTCAAGTATCTTAGCTTTCAGCGCAGTGATATCATTATTGTCGATCAACTCATGCGAAACTGCAGGAATTGGATCTTGCCAGATTAATACTTCAGCAGGAACCTCTTTACCAAGATACCTTGAAATAGGTCCCATATCACGGTGGGTAAGTTTATACCAGGCTTTGGCAAAAGCATCTGCAAACTCATCCGGATTCTCGTGGAATCTTCTTGAAATTTTTTCGTAAGCAGGATCTACCTTTAGTGCCAGGTCGGTTGTTAACATCGTAGGCGCATGACGTTTAGAGGGGTCATGAGCATCAGGGACTGAATCAGAGCCCATTCCGTGCTTTGGCTTCCACTGATGTGCACCTGCCGGACTTTTAGACAATTCCCAGTCGTAACCAAACAGGTTCCAAAAGAAGTTGTTGCTCCATTTTGTTGGAGTGGTAGTCCATGCACCTTCAAGTCCACTTGTAATTGTATCGCCAGCATTACCGCTGCCATAAGTGTTTTTCCAGCCAAGCCCCATTTCTTCAATACCGGCAGCTGCAGGTTCTTTTCCCACATATTGACCCGGATCGGCAGCACCATGGGTCTTACCGAAAGTATGTCCGCCAGCAATCAAAGCCACTGTTTCTTCATCATTCATTGCCATACGGGCAAAGGTCTCGCGAATATCACGTGCAGCCGCAAGCGGATCAGGGTTCCCGTTAGGCCCTTCAGGATTTACATAAATCAATCCCATTTGAACAGCAGCCAGAGGATTTTCAAGATCACGGTCGCCAGAATAACGCTGATCTCCTAACCATTCTTTTTCCGCACCCCAATAGATATCTTCTTCAGGTTCCCAAACGTCTTCACGTCCACCGCCAAAACCGAATGTTTCAAAGCCCATCGATTCCAGAGCACAGTTTCCGGTTAAGATCATCAGATCAGCCCAGGAAATTTTCTTGCCATATTTCTGCTTGATTGGCCAAAGCAACAAACGTGCTTTATCAAGATTTGCATTATCAGGCCAGCTGTTCAGTGGTGCAAAACGCTGAGTACCGGAGCCTGCTCCACCACGACCATCCTGAATACGATATGTACCGGCACTATGCCATGCCATACGGATGAAGAAAGGACCATAATGACCATAATCAGACGGCCACCATTCCTGCGAGGTAGTCATTAATTCGAAAATATCTTTTTTTACAGCATCCAAATCCAGACTTTTGAACTCCTCAGCATAGTTGAATTTATCGCCCATTGGGTTGGATAATGAAGAGTTTTGACGAAGAATGTTCAGTTTTAACTGATTTGGCCACCAGTCGCGGTTGCTTGTGCCACCACCTGCGGCTGGTTTTAATGAACCATGACCAAACGGGCACTTGCCCTGGGATGTGTTGTTTTCCATTTTATTGAAATTTTATTAAATTATATAAGATAAATATATCGAATTTGTAGGTTTTATGCGGTTTAATTCGCCTATCCAAATCTACATCATTTTGTATTATAAATCTTATCGATTATGTTTATAATGATATAGATTTTATCTATGAAATATTATCGGCTAAGCTGGTTGAAGAGGACATTAATGGCGAGTATTTTAGAGCAAACCTGAGTTCGATATTAAACTATCTAAAGATTAATATTTAACCACATAGATTGACTTTAATGATGTTTTAAAGGAAACATAGATTGAAGCAAAGCTTCAAGGCTATCTATGTCTAAAATATAGGTTAGAAGCTATAAATTGCTATGTTTCCCTGCCTGCCGGCAGGCAGGTATGTGGTTTTTTAAAATACTGTGTCGACTTTTCATTATTTAAGTAATGCTCTGGAGCCAAAATAATTTGATTTTGGAAAGCTTGCTTGCGTTTTAGAGGTTATTTCATCCCTTTCCTCCGGTTAGTTCCAGCACAAAATCGTGTTCTATATCAAATTACCAACAGCCGGAAGCTATATCCTCCCGCAAGGTTTATTTTACGCGGTAATGTTTTTCATTGGGGCAGGTAAACCCGTTCAAGAGAAAATTTCGAACCCTCCCCGGGTTCTCATCCCTTATGAAAAATATAATATAAAAAAAACCAAACCTTGTGGGCTTGGTTTTTATCATTTAGTCTCCTTCGCAACCTAGCGGTGGACTTTGTCCGCCGTAGGTCGCTTCGGCGACCGAAGGTGGAGCCGGAGGGATTAGCTTACGCTGATCATCTCCTAACCCGTGAAGGGAATCAAAAGCCAGCTTCGCTACGCTCAGGCATTCTTCGCTGCATAAAAAAACCAAGCCTTTCAGGACTTGGTTTTTTTATTGCGCTCAGCCTGCGGCCTGGCTTTTGATCATCAAGTGGAGCCGGAGGGATTCGAACCCTCGTCCAAACATGGGACATGTTACGCTTTCTACATGCTTAGCTGTTGTTTAATTGTCGGGAAGGGGAAGGTCAAC
>Ga0075152_10001863_pt1 | contig 15152 bp, 12 predicted proteins | sample JI61114C2DNA_FD_70964 | JGI IMG/M metagenome (GOLD analysis project Ga0075152, IMG submission 70964) | Wastewater effluent complex algal communities from Wisconsin, to seasonally profile nutrient transformation and Carbon sequestration -... | ecosystem: Engineered > WWTP > Effluent > Algae...
TGCGGACGGCCGTGTGAACTTGGCCTTGAACGGCTTGGTGGACAACGACCAGAAGATCCAGCTTGACCTGTACGACATGTACGGCAGGAAGGTGCTGGCCCGTGACTACGGCAACAGCGGAAGCAGCTTCAGTACGGTGTTGGAACTGCCAAGCGAAGTGACCAGCGGTGTGTACTTGGTGCACATCACGGTGAACGGCGTTACCACGATCCAGCGGTTGAGCGTGGTACGCTAATGAGAGATCACTTGCTCAAGGCTTTCTTCGGAAGACCCTGAGTGGAATAACAAGAATGCAAAAGCCCCGGCGGAAACGCCGGGGCTTTTACGTTGAGGACGAACCCATTTGAAAAATACCCGGAAATGGGTATTGCGGGAGCTAGCCCACACACGTTGCTTTGTCCAAGGTTCCATCGTTGCCAGTAAATGCCCGCCGTCCGTTGAAGGAGCGCTTCGTGCGGCACCATGGGCATGGTACGGTGAACCACCAAGGCGCGGACCCGGCAACGGCCGCCACCTGCGAAGGCCCCCTCGGAAACGAGGGGGTCTTTCGTTTTCTTGGAACAAGTCCAATGGGAAAAACCACGGAAGTTTACCAACAGCGGATCCAATGCCGACCTTCGCCACATCAGTGCCATTGCCTACTATATCTCTCTACCGTTCCTGCATGGTCTGGCCGCTTTGCCCATGCGGGCGCTTTACCTGCTGAGCGACTTGCTCTACGTGATCCTGTTCCGGGTGGCCGGTTATAGGCGCAAAGTGGTGCGCAAGAACCTGCGGAACAGCTTCCCGGAAAAAAATGCGAATGAGCTATTGCGTTTGGAAAAGGCCTTCCAGCATTGGTTCTGCGACCTGGTTTTGGAAACGTTAAAGACTTTGCGGATCTCGCCAAAGCAAGTGGAGCGTTTGGTAAAGGTGGAGGGCGAGGAAGTTTTGCATCGCTACTTTGAGCAAGGCCGCAGCATCATTTTGGTGATGGGGCATTGGGGCAATTGGGAGTTGGGCGGTGCGCGCTTCAGCCAACTCCCCTACCAAAAGCTGAACGTGATCTATCATCCGTTACAGGAGCCGCATTTCAATGAGCTGGTCATCCGCATGCGCACCCGGCTCGGCAACGGGCTTTACCCCATGCGCGAAGCCGCGCGGATGATGTTGCGCGACCGGGACAAGGGAACTGCCACCGCCTTCATAGCCGACCAGACGCCCTCGCCTGAAACCGCATATTGGACCACCTTCCTCGGCCAGCAGACTCCTGTGTTCCGCGGCCCGGGCAAACTGTCCAAACGATTTGGCATGCCCATCGTATATCTCGGCATCGACAGGACCCGGCGCGGGCACTACATCATGCGTTTCGAAGATCTGGTGCCAGACCCGGCTTTGCTTGAAGAAGATGCCATCACCGAACTGCACGTCCGCAGATTGGAACAGGACATCCGGAAGCGGCCGGAGATCTGGCTTTGGTCACATCGCCGGTGGAAGCATCCGCCACCCGCGAACTCACCTTCAGAACAAAGCGAAGCAATTGCGCCGTAACTTTGTTTCATGCTTCAAGGCAAAGATCTCATTTTAGCCACCCGTGCCTACGCGAAGGAATTTCGCGGGCGTAGCTGGTGGCACGTCATCATCACCTTGGTGGTGCTGGGCGCCGGGTACACTGGCGTGTTCATGGTGAACCCGTGGTGGGCTAAGCTGCTATGCGGCATTCTGGTCGCGCTCACACTGAGCCGCATGTTCGTGATCTACCACGATTTTCTGCACCAGAGCATCCTTCAACATTCCAAGGCGGCACGCGGTCTGTTCACCGTTTTCGGCTGGTACATGTTGGCCCCGGTAAGTATTTGGGAACGCAGCCACAACTACCACCACGCCCACAACAGCAAGCTGTACACCAGCAGCATCGGCTCCTTCCCCATCGTGACCAAGGAAAAGTACTTGGCATCACCGAAAGGTGAGCGCACTGTTTACATGTTCATCCGCCACCCGCTTACCATCGGCATGGGTTACATCTTCATGTTCCTCTACGGCATGAGCATCCGCTCGTTGGTAAGCAACACCGGCAAACACTGGGACAGCATCGTGGCTTTGGTTTTCCACTTCGCCATTGGCACCGGGATCTTCCTGTTGGCGGGCTGGCCGGGCTTATTGTTCGGTTTCCTTATCCCGTTCATCATCAGCTTGGGCTTGGGTTCGTACCTGTTTTATGCACAGCACAACTTCCCCGGCGTGAAATTCGCGGAGAAGGACGGATGGACCTACCATGATGCCGCACTGGCCAGCAGCAGCCACATGCGGATGAGCCCTGTTATGCGCTGGTTCCTCGCCAACATCGGCTACCACCACATCCATCACCTCAACCCGCGCATCCCCTTCTATCGGTTGCCGGAAGTGTATAAGGCCATACCCGAGCTGCGCTTGGCCAAAACCACGACACTTCTTCCTTGGGATGTGATCAAGTGCCTCCGCCTGAAAGTGTGGGACACCGCCAAGCAGCGCATGGTTGGCCGCCGGGAGATCTACAGTTAGAGCAACCTCCGCCGGTATAGGCGGTGCAACAGCATGGCCAATGGCACACCGACCGCCTCGGTGCTCCATTACCTTCGCCCCGCCACCACATATTAAACGCGAACGGCATGTTGGTTTTGGAGGATATTGTAAAGCGCTTTGGGACGCACTTGGCGCTGGACGGCGTAAGCATGGAAGTGCCGCAGGGAAAAGTGTTCGGTCTTTTGGGCCCTAACGGCGCTGGCAAGACCACACTGATCCGGATCATTACGAGGATCACCGGCCCGGACAGCGGGAAAGTGCTCTTCAACGGCACCGCGATGACGGATGCGGACGCGTCGAGGCTGGGCTATTTGCCGGAAGAGCGGGGCTTGTACAAGAAGATGAAAGTGGGCGAGCAAGCCCTTTACCTTGCCCGGTTAAAGGGCATGGAAAAAACCGAGGCCACCCGCAAACTCAAAGAATGGTTCGCCCGCTGGGAAATGGACGGCTGGTGGAACAAAAAAGTGGAGGAGTTGAGCAAGGGCATGGCGCAGAAAGTGCAGTTCATCACCACGGTGCTGCACGGCCCGAAATTGTTGATCTTGGACGAACCGTTCAGTGGTTTCGACCCGGTAAACGCCGAGCTGGTGCGCCAGGAGATCCTACGGCTGCGCGATGAAGGCGTTACCGTGATGCTGAGCACCCACAACATGGGCAGCGTTGAGGAACTCTGCGACCACATCGCCTTGATAGACCATAGCAAAGTGGTGTTGAGCGGATCCGTGCGCGAGGTGCGGCAACGGTTCAGCGAGGCCACTTACCGAGTGGACTATAAGGGCAACAAGGTGGCATTCGCGGATGCTTTGTCCTTCCATGGCGAATTGTTGGACCACAGTGAGGCGGAAGGCTTGAGCATCGCCCGTGTAAAACTGCTGCACAACTCCACGGTGAACCAGGTGCTCTCCGCCATACTGCCGGCGGTGCAGGTACAAGGTGTCCACGAGGAAGTTCCGCGCATGCACGACATCTTCATCCGTGCCGTAGGCGCGAAGGAAACGCGGCCCGCTGCCGCGGAAATGACCGAGTAAGGCAATCTTCCATCTTCAGAAGTAAAGACAATGGGAAAGATCGGATTGATCATTTGGCGCGAGTTCATCACCCGGGTGCGTAAGCCCAGCTTCCTCATCATGACCGTGCTGGGGCCGTTGCTGATCGTAGGCGGCATTGCATTAGTGGTTTACCTGGGGATGCAGGAGAGCGGCGCACAGAACATCGTTGTGATCGACAAGGCGGGGCTGCTCACCAACAAGCTGAAGGAAACGGACGATATCAAGTTCTACTACGAACCGGCGGACATGAGCGACTCCGTCTTCAAGGCCAGCCCGTACTCGGCCATGGTGGAGGTGAACCCGCTGGTATTGGAGAATAACACGATCCAACTTTTCTATAAGGCCTTGCCCAGTCTAAGCACGCAGAACTACCTGAGCTCGGAGATCGAAAAGGTGATCGAGAAGGAAAAGTTGCGGGTAAACCAGGTGGACCCGGAGGTTTACCAGCGGATCAAGACCGCATTGAAGGTGCAATTATTCGATATTGACAAGGCGGGCAAGCGCAGTTACGACCAAGCGAAGGCGGGCATCGGCTTTGCATTCGGCTACCTGATCTTCATATTCATCTTCCTGTACGGTGTGCAGGTGATGCGCGGCGTGATGGAGGAAAAGCAGAACCGCGTGGTGGAGGTCCTCATCAGTTCGGTAAAACCGTTCCAGTTGATGATGGGCAAGATCATCGGCATCGCGTTGGTGGGACTAACGCAATTCCTGCTGTGGATCCTGCTCACCACCGTTCTCAGCACCGTGGGGATGAGCTTTGCGAAAGACCAGATCAGCGCTTCCGCGCTGGAGCAGGCGGGTCCACAGGTGTCCACACAACTGCAAGGCCAACTTGGTCAAGGTCTGGAAACGGGCGGAGACGGGGATGCAAATGAGCAGCTCGGCATGGTGATGGACATCTGGAACGACATGCCCATCGCCGCCATTTTAGGACTGTTTTTATTCTACTTCCTAGGCGGCTACCTGCTTTACAGTTCCATGTTCGCGGCAGTGGGCGCGGCAGTGGACTCGGAAACGGACACGCAACAATTCATGCTACCGATCACCTTGCCGATGATGCTGTCCATCTTCATCGCCCAAACGGCGGTTTACAATCCGGACGGGCCTGCGGTGTTCTGGTGCTCCATCATCCCTTTCACCTCCCCGGTGGTGATGATGATCAGGATCGCAATGGGGAATGCCTTCGAGCATCCATGGGAATTGGCGTTGAGCATGGGCCTGTTGATCGCCACGTTCATCTTCACCACTTGGCTGGCGGGCCGGATCTACCGCACGGGCATCTTGATGTACGGCAAGAAGGTGACGTGGAAGGAAATGGGCAAGTGGTTGTTCTATCGGGGATAGCTACTGCGTCTTGAGCCGGATTCAAGACTCACGGACTCCTGACTTTCTTCATGAAGATCGCCGTCATCGACCTCGGCACCAACACGTTCAAGTTGTTGGTGGCTTCGCTTTCAGCGGCGCAAAAGCTGGTGGTACACCATGAGGAAGAAGTGCCCGTGGGCCTTGGAAAAGGAGGCATTGAAAAAGGCGTGATCGCGGCTGATGCTTTTGCCCGCGGCTTGGAAGCGTTGATCATGCTGGGCATCAAAGCAAAAGAGCTCGGCGCGGAACGGGTCCGGGGCTTCGGCACCTCAGCGCTTCGCAATGCCAGCAATGGCGCCGATTTTGTTCAGCAGGCGAAGGCGAAATGCGGCGTTGATATCTCCATCATCCCCGGCGAGGAAGAAGCTGGATTGATCGTTGACGGAGTTCGACAAGCGGTCGCATTCGGAAAAAAGCCCATGCTGGTAATGGACATCGGCGGTGGCAGCATCGAGTTCATCTTGGCCACGGACAAGGCGTTGATGTGGAAAAGGAGCTTCGAACTCGGCACCACTCGGATGCTTGAACGCTTCACTTTAGGAGATCCATTGACCATGGAAGAACACCTCCGCATGGCCGCGCACCTCGATGCACAATTAGAGCCTCTATGGGCCGTGATGGACCGCCATTGGCCTCGGACGCTTGTGGGTTCGGCTGGTTCCTTTGACAGTTTGACTGCAATAATTGCTGCAGGGCGCGGCGATACACGGAAATCCGGAACAACCACCATGGAATTCAGCACCCATGTGTTCGACGAAATAAAGGACCGCCTGTTGCACATGCCCCGCGCGGACCGCGAGCTGGTTGAGGGTCTCCCTCAACACCGCGTAGACACGATCCTGCCTGCGTTGATCGCCACGGAGCGTGTATTGGCCCGAGGCATTGAGGAAATACGCTGGAGCCGATACGCTCTAAAGGAAGGCGCCGCCTGGCGGGCTTTCAACAACCTTACTCCTTGATGAAAGAGCGTTTCTCCGTGGTACCGTCCTTGAATTCGACTTCCAACACATAGCGTCCCGGAGCCAAGTTGCCCACGTTGAGTTCGCTGCGCTGGCCCACCACTGCAAATTGCGCAACGCGTCTTCCGGTTACATCCGTTGCCACGGCCAGAGAAGCCGGTTTGGTGGTGGTGACATTGAGCTGGTCGGATGCCAACGACGGATGCAGTGAAAACGATAGATTGGCGAGTTCATCAACACCGACACCGATAAAACCGAACTTCAGTTCATCCACTTGCAGGTAGCTGCCGTCCGTGACCAGTAATTGGCTGGCTGCGGCATTAATGGTGATAATGGCCGTGTCGGGTATGTTGTTATTGAGGTAGGAGATGTTAGCAGAGAAAGACTGCCATGTTCCGGTGGAGGTGCCTATGAAGTTGACCGAGCCGAAACCGACTGTAAAGCTGTGATTCGCCAAAGGTTCCCAGCGGGTAAGGGAAACCTGTACTTGGCCTACATCGTACTGGTGGAGGTCGTATTGGCAGCGCCCACCGATCGTGGTAGGCTTCAGATTATACGGGAAACCGATCGCACCAAGTGTATCACTGGAGACGATTTTCCCTTGAAGCACGACACCATCGCCGGCCGCCCTGTTGATCACACGGGCAAAGCCCATACCGTCGGAACCGGGTTCGCCCCGTTCGCAGGTAGGGCCTACGCCAAAAGTCTGTGCAAGCGCGTTCGTGGTTTTCCAATTTACCGGATCACCATAGGTCGCCTCGGATGTCCATTGGTTGAAATCACCATTGGGGATCTGGGCAAACAAAGCTGAGGCCAGGCCAACCGTGGCCAGCAAGAAAATTGGTCGTGAAGCGCGCATGTCTGCTGGTGTTCGGCCGTTGATGGCAGAAAAAAGGATTGAACGTATGTGGTTTCGCGAGTTGATCGGCTTGCCATGCGGTCCCATGACAAAACCCGTCCGACAAAGCTCGTTTATCTCCAGCGTTCCTACAAGGGGATTCGTCGAAAAGCTGGGAATCCTAAAATTTGCTGTGCTTCACGCTATAGCGGAAGTACACCAACATACCTAAGGCCAACCATAACACCAAACGCAACCAGGTGTCCCACGGCAGTGCTAGCATCATAGCACCACAGACGAGGATTCCCAAAATAGGCACTACGGGCACAAATGGTGTACGGAACCCACTCGGGGCATCCGGCATCCGTTTACGTATGATGAGCACGCCCACGCTCACCAGGATAAAGGCAAGCAGGGTGCCAATGCTGGTCATTTCCCCCACCACCCTGCCGGGGACAAAGGCAGCGAACGCACCTACGAAGAGCATGAAGAACATGTTGCTCTTGACCGGCGTGCGGTACTTGGGGTGAACATCGGAGAACACTTTGGGCAGGAGTCCGTCGTGGCTCATGCTGTAAAACACGCGGCTTTGGCCCATAAGCATTACCAAGATCACTGAGGAATAACCGGCGAGGATCGCGATGATGACGGCCTGTTGCAACCACACGAAAGGCGTGTGGGCGATGGCAGTGGCAACCGGTGCGAGTGAATCATTCCCTTTGCCGAACTCGGTATAATTGGCAAGGCCGGTCATCACATGGCCGAACAGGACGTAGAGCACCGCACAGATCGCGAGCGATGCGAGGATGCCGATGGGCATATTGCGTTTAGGGTTCTTGGTTTCCTGGGCAGCCGTGCTAACGGCATCGAAGCCGATGTAGGCGAAAAAAATTATGCCTGCGCCACGGAGCACACCGCTCCAACCGAACTCGCCGAAAACCCCGGTATTCTCCGGAATGAACGGCACCAAATTGGCCGGGTTGATATAGGACCAGCCCAACACGATGAACACGAGTACCACGGCCACCTTGAGCACTACGATAATGGAATTAACACCGGCGCTTTCGCGTGTGCCACGGGCCAACAGCAGCGACATGAGGGCCACGATGATCACAGCCGGCAGATTGAACCATCCCCCCTCAAATGGACCGGCCATGAGGTAATCCGGAATATGCATGCCATGCATGGCCAGCAACTTGTTAAGGTACTGGCTCCAAGAAATGGAGACCATGGCGGCCCCTACGGCATATTCAAGCACCAAGTCCCAGCCGATGATCCACGCCCAAATACGGCCCATGGTGGCGAAACTGTACGTATAGGCACTGCCCGCAATGGGGATTATGCTTGCGAACTCCGCGTAGCAGAGTCCGGCAAACGCACAGCCAATGGCACTGATGACGAATGAGAGGACCACGGCCGGGCCAGCATGTTGCCCAGCCACAACGCCGGTAAGGGAGAACAATCCGGCACCGATGATAGCACCGATACCAAGAGCGATCAGGCTTACGGCACCTAGGCGTCGCACCAGTGTCCCAGAACCTTCGGCGTTGGCTTCTGCCAACAAAACATCCATGGGTTTGCGTATGTCGTGTCTGCTCATGGGCCTAGGGGTGGGCCGCTAAGCTATACGAATTGGCGAAATGGACCCGCCCCGCCCGATTCCCATGGCCTGCCTTTGCTCCAACACAGCAACAGCCGGTTCAATTGTTCAAGCCCTTGTCCTTGGCATGTGGCTCAAGATAATTGGGGCTTGCCGGGTCACGCTCCCGGTCCGGCGCATTGTTGGTGGGCGGGCGGTCCTTGATTTTTGCGGCATCATCAATGTTCAGGCGCTCTGGCAATTCGCGTTCATCATTATTGCCGGCGCCTTCCTGTTTGGTGGTCTCCTTGTTCTTTGGTCCTTTCGGAGCGTGTGTTTTCATGGCTGGTGATTTTTGTAGAGAGCAACCGTAACCATGCCGAAATATTACCTGCCCACATTGTGCATGCCGCATGGGCCATGTGGGCATGAAGCGGCCGGCATCGCAGCATCTGGACCGGGGAGCAGCTCCTCCAAATGCGTGGAAAAAACTGCCCGCCATCACAATTTGTCAACGGACATTAACGATCGGCGGAAACCTTTGCCAATACGGTTAAATTGATGGCACGGCGATACACTTCGATCTTGGATGGCTGAACATTTGGGCCGCGAACCAACCTCGGTCGTTTCCGGGGTCTAAAAACCGCAACACCAATGAAGACCCTTTTGATGGCCACCGTACTTGGAGCAAGCCTGTTCACTGCCAACGCCGTCAGCGCTCAAACGCCTGCGAGCAACCCGCAACAACCGGTCACCGCGAAGCCGGCAGCTACACATGCAACCGCACACCACGCCACCATGAACAAGACCGCCCACAAGCATGCAACCGTGGCAAAGAAGCACGAGGCTGAACCCGCCAAGTCGCAGTCGGCAATGAAATCCGCACCCGCCAAAACCACGGCGGCAAAACCCGCTGCACCTGCAAAAGTGGTCACCGCCACCCGGCCTACAGCGCCAAAGCCTACCACCGCACCGGTGAATAAATAAGTTTGGTCAAGTGAAAGGGAGGAAGGCCGGGACCGGGAGGTTCCGGCTTTTTTCATTCGATCTGATGCAGGCGCTTGCGTGTCGCGAGCGCCTGCTTTCAAGAGGTTCATTCGCTTCGCACCACCGGCTAATTTCGCGGCCCATGTCCACTAAGGGAACAAGTTCTTCCTCAATTGCCGGACGCACTGTTGTGCCGGTGCTCATTGCTATCAGTGCCTCGCACATGCTCAACGACATCGTTCAGTCGTTGATACCGGCCATCTACCCCATCGTAAAGGACAAGTTCGCTCTGAACTTCACACAGGTGGGTCTTATCACGCTGTGTTTCCAGATGACGGCATCCATCCTACAACCTTTCGTGGGCCGGTATACGGACAAACATCCGAAACCTTACTCACTGATGGTGGGCATGTGCTTCACGCTGGCCGGGGTACTGGCGTTATGGGGCGCGGGAAATTTCATTGCGTTGTTGCTTTCAGTGATGCTGGTGGGGGTAGGTTCCTCGATCTTCCATCCTGAATCATCCCGCATTGCGAATGCTGCCTCGGGCGGCAAGCGGGGACTTGCGCAAAGCGTGTTCCAGTTGGGCGGTACGTTCGGCTCTTCGTTGGGGCCATTGCTGGCAGCGCTGATCGTTGTTCCATACGGCCTACACAGTCTCGGTTGGTTTGCTGCGATCCCGTTGATCGGACTAGTCGTTGTGCAGCGCGTGGGCACGTGGTACAAGCGCACCACGGCCATACGTGCGCGCAGACCGCCTAAACCGATGGTGCCGCACGGCATCCCCCGCGCCACCGTGCAGCGGTCCATCGTGATCTTGCTGGTGCTGGTGTTCTCCAAGCAATTCTACCTCGCAGGCATGAGCAGCTATTACACCTTTTACCTCATGGGTAAGTTCGGCCTTGGTGTCCAGCAGGCGCAGATCCATCTGTTCATCTTCCTTTTTTCCGCCGCTATCGGCACATTGATCGGTGGCCCGCTCGGCGACCGTTACGGACGGAAGTACGTGATCTGGTTCTCGATCCTCGGTTCAGCGCCCTTCACGCTGTTGCTTCCCTTTGCCAACTTGATGTGGACCGGGATCCTTTCCGCCGTGATCGGGCTTGTGCTTTCCTCTGCGTTCTCGGCCATTTTGGTATATGCACAAGAACTGGTACCGGGCAAGGTGGGCATGGTATCCGGGTTGTTCTTCGGTTTCGCATTCGGCATGGCCGGGATCGGATCAGCCCTGTTAGGTGCATTGGCGGACCATACGAGCATTGAATTCATCTTCAAGGTGTGTGCATTTTTGCCATTGATAGGGCTGTTGGCGACCTTTCTTCCGCGTGTACATGAGCGGGCTGGGTAGTTGGTCGTAATCGTTTGCTGCCATAAAATGAGCCGGGAGTCTTGAGCCGGGAGCTGACCTATCATTCATCACTGGAAACCGATCACACTTTTACATCTCCGACTCTCTCTCGTTGGCGCTGCGGTGTAAAACCGACTTGCCCCCATCTTTGTGCCATGGCGAAGATCTTGGTGATAGACGACGAGAAGGCGATCCGGAACGCATTGCGCGAGATCTTGGAGCATGAGAAGCACAAGGTAGAAGAAGCCGAGGATGGCGCTTCAGGCTTGGAAAAGGCAAAGAAGGGCGGCTTCGACGTGGTGCTGTGCGACATCAAAATGCCGAAGATGGACGGTATGGAAGTGCTGGAGAAACTAATGGCGCAAGACGACAGCATCCCGGTGGTGATGATCAGTGGTCACGGCACCATTGACACGGCTGTGGATGCGATCAAGAAAGGCGCTTTTGACTTCATATCAAAGCCTCCGGACCTGAACAGGATCCTGGTAACCCTACGCAATGCGCTTGACCGGGGAGAACTGGTCCAGGAGACCAAAACCCTGCGGCAAAAAGTACAAAAGGTGAAAGCCGGCGATGCACGCATGGTGGGTTCCAGTGAGGCCATGGACGCGATCCGTGAAATGGTGGACAAGGTTGCACCGAGCGATGCCCGGGTGCTGATCACTGGCGGCAATGGCGCCGGCAAGGAAGGCGTGGCGCGGATGCTGCATGAAAAGAGCGCCCGGAAAAGCGGTCCGTTCGTGGAAGTGAACTGTGCCGCGATCCCCGGTGAATTGATCGAAAGCGAGCTGTTCGGGCACGAGAAAGGGGCCTTTACCAGCGCGATCGCACAACGCAAAGGCAAATTTGAGCTGGCCTCTGGGGGCACACTGTTCCTGGACGAGATCGGGGACATGAGCCTTGCGGCGCAGGCCAAGGTGCTGCGGGCCTTGCAAGAGAACAAGATCACCCGGGTAGGTGGCGACAAGGAGATCAAAGTGGACACACGCGTTGTTGCGGCGACCAACAAGGAACTTCGCAAGGAGATCGCAGAAGGCCGTTTCCGGGAGGACCTGTTCCACCGCTTGAGCGTTATCCCGATCCATGTTCCGGACCTGAAAGACCGCGCAGGAGACATTCCTGAACTGATCGAGCACTTCTTAGCCAAGGTTTGCGAAGAACAGGGCATCGCCGCGAAGAAAATGAGCGATAAAGCCGTTAAAGAGCTGCAAAAATTGCCTTGGACGGGCAATGTGCGCGAGCTGCGCAATGTGGTTGAGCGCCTCGTGATCCTCAGCGGCCCTGAAGTGACCGATGCTGACGTGAAGCGCTACGCCGGCGCGGGTTTATAAGTTTTCCCGCCCGCCCGGTTGAAAAGCCTTTTACAAAGTTTCCCAGCCCAACGGGCAACCCTTTTGCTTTGAACCCGTCTAAACAGTGGACCCTAGAGGTTCAAGGACACGCGGGGGGGAACTTGAAAAACTAGCGCAAATGAGCATCCTGAGCCAGATCTACACCAACTTGTACGGAAAATTCGGGGATAGCATGTTCTACATCCTCGGGTTCATGGTGCTGCTCTCCGTGGTGGCGCAGTGGCGGCTGTACGAAAAAGCCGGCCAACCCGGTATTGCGGCGATCGTTCCTGTTTGGAACGTCATTGTTTTCCTGCGGATCATCGGCCGCCCGGCGAGCCACATGTTCCTGTTCCTTATTCCCGTTTATGGCCAGTTTTATTTGATCCCGAAAGTATGGATCGAACTGTGCCAGAGCTTCGGCAAGCGCACCATGATGGACTATGTACTGGTGATCCTGTTGAACGGACTGTACATTTTCAACCTCGGCATGAGCTACGACACAGCGTACCTCGGTCCCGTCTATGGAAAGCACATCCCGACGGACAACGGGCACACGAGCCCGAGCATGGCTTGAAAACTTACGGGTTGACCGGTTACGGGTTTACCTCGACTTCGCTCGGCAACCCATGGTTAAGGGTTGACGTGTTACGAGTTACGGGTTAAGTGCGCCACAGGTGTTGTCTCATTTCCCTGTTTTGCAATACCTCATCTAATCCAGCAGTGTGGCGGCTTTGGTCAATGCGTTGCCCAAGCCATCCGGATCCTTGCCCCCTGCAGTAGCGAAGAAGGGCTGTCCTCCCCCGCCTCCTTTGATCTCCGCGGCCAAGGTCTTGATGGCGTCGGTGGCTTTCAGTCCCTTGGCTTGCAGGTCTTCACCCACCATTACGGCCAGCAGGGCTTTCCCGTCGCGCTTAGCACCGAGTACCAACAGGAGGTCCTTGTTTGCGTCCTTAAGGCGAAAAGCGAGTTCGCGCATACCGTTCGCGTCGAGGTCCACTTCCCGAGCCAGTAAGCGGCCTTTGGGCTTTTGCTCAACATGGTCCAAAATCGAAGCTTGCAGCGCATTCACTTTCTCTAAAGCGGCTTTTTCCAGCTCCTTGGTCAAGGCGGAGTTCTGTTCGATCAATGCTTGTAGTGCGGCCAAGGCATCCTTGGGGTCACTCAGCAGGTGCTGCAATTTTTCCAACATTTCCAAGCGCGCTTCCACGAACTGCTCGGCAGCTTCGCTGGTAATGGCTTCGATGCGCCGTATGCCTGCAGCCAGTGCGCCTTCCTGCACGATGCGAAGCGCACCGATCTCGCCCGTGCGCGGCACATGCACACCCCCGCACAATTCCACGCTTTCACCGAATTTGATCACACGTACGGCATCGCCGTATTTCTCGCCAAAGAGCGCCATGGCACCCATGTCCATCGCTTTTTTCACGGGCACGTCGCGCAGTTCTTCCAACGGAATGTCGGCACGCACCAATGCTTGAGCTTCGGCCTGCACCCGTTCCAATTCCTCCGGGGTGATCTTGGCGAAGTGCGAAATATCGAACCGCAGCTTTTCCGGTGCCACCAACGAACCTTTTTGTTCCACATGCGTGCCCAGCACCTTCCGTAGTGCGTAGTGTAACAGGTGCGTGGCGGTGTGGTTGCGGCGGATCAAATTCCGGCGATGCTCGTCCACTTGTGCTACAACCGGCGCTGCTACTTCGGGTGGTAATTCCTTCGTGAAGTGTACGATAAGCTGGTTTTCACGGCGCGTATCCAGCACGGCGATCTTCGCATCGCCCTGTACCAGCCAGCCTTGGTCGCCCACTTGGCCGCCGCCTTCGGGATAGAAGGGGGTGCGGTCCATTACGATCTGGAAGCGGTCGCCGGCCTTGTCTTTCACTTGGCGATAACGAAGGATGCGTGCCTCCGTGGACAGCACGTCGTAGCCGATAAATTCCGTTGTGCCGCTTGCCAACTCGGTCCAATCGCCGGTGGTGATGGAGGTGGCCGCGCGCGAACGCTTTTTCTGCTTCTCGAGCTCCGCCTCGAAGCCTGTCATGTCCACTGCGACACCTTGCTCGCGGGCCATGAGCTGCGTGAGGTCGATGGGGAAACCGAAGGTGTCGTAAAGCTCGAATGCCTTGGCGCCGCCAAGCGTGCCCTTGCTTTCCGCGATCAATTGCTCCAGCCGTGTTGTGCCGGTTTCCAAGGTTCGCAAGAAGGAACGCTCTTCTTCCAAAACCACATTGGTGATGAGTTCCTGCTGCTTGCGCAGTTCAGGGAATTGACCGCCCATCTGTTCCGCCAACACGGGTACCAACGCGTGGATGAACGGTTCGTTCAGGCCGAGGAAGCTGTAGCCGTAACGCACGGCGCGGCGAAGGATGCGGCGGATCACGTAGCCCGCACCGGTGTTGCCGGGAAGTTGGCCGTCCGCAATGGTAAAGGCGATCGCGCGCAGGTGGTCGGCCACCACACGCATGGCGATGTCGGCCTTTTCATCGTTTCCGTACGTCTTTCCGCAGGCCTTTGCCAATGCTTGGATCAGCGGTTGGAATACGTCCGTATCGTAGTTGCTGCGCTTGCCCTGCAGCACCATGCAAAGGCGCTCGAAGCCCATGCCTGTGTCCACATGTGTTGCGGGCAGCGGGTGCAGGGAGCCATCGGCCTTACGCTCATACTGCATGAACACGTTGTTCCACACTTCGATCACATGCGGGTTATCACTGTTCACGAGCTTCGCACCGGGCAACAGTTTTTTCTCTTCTTCGCTGCGCACGTCCACATGGATCTCCGTGCAAGGGCCACAAGGGCCGGTCTCCCCCATTTCCCAGAAGTTGTCTTTCTTTCCGAAAGGCAATATGCGCTCGGCAGGCAGGTATTGCAGCCAGAGGTCGCGTGTCTCGGTATCCGGCTCCAAGTTGTCCTTAGCATCGCCGCCGAAGTAGGTAACGTAGATCTTTGCGGGATCGACCTTGTAGGTGTCCACTAACAACTCCCAAGCCCATTTGATCGCGTCCACCTTGAAGTAGTCGCCGAAGCTCCAGTTCCCGAGCATTTCGAACAACGTGTGGTGGTAGGTATCGATGCCGACTTCTTCCAGGTCGTTGTGTTTCCCCGAAACACGTAGGCATTTCTGCGAGTCGGCGATGCGCGGCTGCGTAATGGGC
>Ga0075152_10001865_pt1 | contig 15148 bp, 10 predicted proteins | sample JI61114C2DNA_FD_70964 | JGI IMG/M metagenome (GOLD analysis project Ga0075152, IMG submission 70964) | Wastewater effluent complex algal communities from Wisconsin, to seasonally profile nutrient transformation and Carbon sequestration -... | ecosystem: Engineered > WWTP > Effluent > Algae...
ATGTCTGACTTGGTGCGGTGGCTGATCGTGGCAGGTACAGGGAGAAGGTAGTTCCGGACGCCGGGGAGCTTTCCACACAAATGTGACCGTGCGCGTGTTGCACCATCGAGTACACCAACGCGAGGCCGAGTCCGGTACCCCGACCGCGCTCTTTGGTGGTGAAAAACGGTTCAAAGATGCGTTCACGAGCGCTGTCTGGAATTCCGTGTCCGCTGTCCTGCGCGCGCAGCACCACCCAGTCGCCGGCGGGAAGTCCGTGGTGTGCCGGATCGTCTTCCTGCGTGGTTACGTGCGCCGTGGACAGGACGAATGAGCCGCCCTCCGGCATGGCGTCACGGGCGTTGCGGGCCAGATTGACGAGGATCTGTTCCAGTTGACCACGGTCCGTGAAAACCCACCCGACGTTGGGTGCGAGGCGAAGTTCGAGCGCAACCGATGCGCCCATCAACGTCGCCAGCATGCGCTCGAGATTCGCCATCACGTCGGACGGATCGAGCCACTCGGCCTCGACGACCTGTTTGCGGCTGAACACAAGAATTTGCCGAGTCAGCGCGGCCGCCCGAGTGGCCGCCTGAAACACCTCGCGCAGGTCGGCGCGCGCATCGCTGTCCTCTGGAAGCTCGGCCTCCGCCAATTCGGTAAAACCCATGATGGAGGAGAGATAGTTGTTGAAGTCGTGGGCGATACCGCCGGCGAACGACCCGAGCGCCTCCATCTTCTGCGCCTGACGAAGCTGGTCACGGGATTCCTCGAGGGCGTTGGCGGCGGCGTTCCGAGCGCCGACGTCGATGGCGACCACGAAGATTTCCATCGCGGGCTCTTGTGTGTGCATCGTCGCGTGGAGTTCCATGTCCATCGCGCGGCCGCTGGCATGTCGGAGGCGTCGCGCGACGGCGATGGGTTTGCGAAACTCGCCCGTGGTCGCGCGTCCGATCAGTGCGTGCAGATGGTGTTGATCAGTCGGATCGACGAGATCCGTCATCGGCAGGCCAATGAACTCGCTGCGCGCATAACCAAACGCTGCGAGTGCGGCGTCGTTCGCGTCGGTGATGCGCGCGGACGCCGCCGACCACGCGAACACGGGCAGGGGATTGGCATTGAACAACACGCGGTAACGGCTTTCACTTTCCACGAGCGCACGCCGCCGCTCCACCGCCGTGTCGGCCATCTGATTGAACGCACTCGCGAGGTCGCCGATCTCATCGGGCGAACGAATCATCGAACGGCGAGATTCGTCACCTTCGGCAATGGAGACCGCGTCGACCGTGAGCGACTCGATTGGGGCGACAATGCGCCGCGTGCCGACGTACGCGAAGACCAGCACCACGATTGTCACGAGACCACCCGAGCCCAGATCGAGCAGAAACTGGCTCTGCGCAACATCGAGTGTGTATTGCAGCGGGATGCCGACGTAGACGTTCCATCCCGTGGAGTTCATGCGACGCCACGAGACCAGCCGTTGTGTGCCGTCGTCCGAACGCACGGGGCCCGCACCCTCGGGCACGCGATTGTTGTGTTCCACGCCTGGCGACCCGGCGTAGCTTCGCCCAATCCACCGCGAGGCATCCACGGAGCGCCACAGCACGACGCCGCTCGAATCGAGGATGGTCAGCACGGATCCGGGCGGCAAGGTCCGGAGGACCTGCATGCCTTCAAGCGAGTCCACCTGAATCGAGGCACCCACGACCGCACGCGCCACGCCTGTTGTCGGGTCGAGGAGTGGCAGGGCGAACACCATGACTGCGGGATTGCCGGGAAGTGTGCGCGAGTGCACCACCCGACCCGCCGAAAAGCGACGCAGTCGGATGGCATCCTGAAAGTACTGACGGTCGGCAAGGTTCACCGCATCACGTCCGCCCGGCGGCAGCTGCGCCGCGCCGATGTTGCGACCGGATGAATCGTTGATCCACAGCGTGGCGTATCGCGCGGGTGCGCCACCAAAGAGCCGACGCAGGATGGCGTCATTGCTGGTTGGCGCCTTCTGTGGATCCAGCAAGAGACTGAGACCCACCAGCAGTGTGCGCGTGCCCGTTACTTGCGCGTCGAGGCCGCGTGCCGCCATCACCGCCAGTTGGTGCGCCTGCTCGGTCACGCGCTCGGTTTCGGAGCGCGACCGTTCCCACGCACGGAGTGCAGCCAGCGTGGTCAACGGCACCGCGACGATCAGCGCCAGCCACAACAGCCTGGATCGAATGCTGTGCCCAGAGCTGCGGCGAAGGCGCTGAATTCGGCTCATACGCGCACCGGCCGGCAGAAGGTTGCGGGGATACCGGCGTCGGTATGTGCTACAATCTGCTCCGGAATTCCGGAGATACAATCGGCGAATCTGACAAGCTTGTAGTCAATTCGCCTACATCGCGAACGTGGTGGCGGTCCCAGCACGTGCGTGCAGCTCGCGTTGTGGCGCACGCGCGCCGACGCAACATCCTGCACGCTCACGCGTTCATCAGGGTACGGCTGTTGAGGTTCAACTTTGACGGGGGACGTGGCGATGCGAGTTGCACGGAAGCACTGGGGTTGGCGCACACTGTTTCTGGCGACGGCACTCTCGGGTGTATCGGCGCGAGCGCAATCATCGGGTGCACTGCCCGACAGCATCAAGGCCAAGCGGTGGGCCATCGAGAATGAGCTGCAATCGGTCGCGGTGGTGAATCGCAAGGTCATGATTCCCATGCGTGACGGCATTCGTATTCCGGCCGACATTTACGTGCCGAAGGGTGCCGACATCAAAGTGCCCGCGATCTGGGTGCGGACACCATACAACTTCAACTATTGGGACGTGCAGAACGGCGTGCCTCGCGACATGACGGCGGCACTGACCGCCGTCAAACGCGGCTACGCGTACGTCGACATGCAGGAGCGCGGCCACTTTTTCGCCGAAGGCAACTACGACATCCTCGGGGCGCCGTTGACGGATGGAGACGATGAGCTCAAGTACCTGAGCTCGCAGCCCTGGTCGAACGGAAAGATCGGTGCGACGGGGTGTTCGTCGACGGCCGAGTGGCAGCCGGCGGTTGCGGCGCTGGGGAATCCAGCCTTTGCCGCGATGAACGTGCAGGGGTTCGGCGCCGGTGTCGGCAAGGTTGGTCCGTACTACGAGATGGGGAACTGGTATCGCGGCGGCGCGGTGCAGATGCTGTTCATCGATTGGCTCATGGGCGAGCAGAATCAGGTGCGCCCCATGTTTCCGGCCAACACGTCGCAGGCCGATCTCATCCGCGTGTCCAAGTCGTTCGATCTGGCGCAGCGTCTCCCGCCCGTCGACTGGTCGAAGGCGTTCTGGCACCTGCCCGAAATGGACATCATCAAGGCGCTGGATGGACCGCATGGCATTTTCGCGGATTCGATGCCGGTGGCCTCGGGTGGGGCGATGATCAAGCGCACGCCCAACGACCCGGCCTGGTATCGCGGCGGCCTCTGGCACGAGAGCATGCCGATCGACATTCCGGGGCTGTGGTACATGTCGTGGTACGATGTATCGGTGGGGCCGAATCTTGCCATGTACAACCACGTGCGCAAAACAGCCAAGGGTGCCGCCGCCAACCAGCAGTGGGCGATCATCGCGCCCGTCGGGCACTGCGCCTATACGCGCGCCAGTGAACACACCGTGGTTGGTGAGCGGGACATGGGTGACGCGCGGCTGGGGTATCAGCAGATCATGTATTCGTTCTTCGATCAGTTCCTGAAGAACAACGGCAGCCGCGCCATGGATACGATCCCGAAAGTCCACTACTTCGTCATGGGTGCCAATGAGTGGCGGACGTCGGATGTGTGGCCGCCTCGCAACGCGTCGCCGATGACGTTCCACTTGGGAAGCAACGGCAGCGCCAACACGCGTAACGGCGACGGCGTGCTGACATTGAACGCACAGAAGTCGAACAAACCCGACCGGTTCAGCTACGATCCGATGAAGCCGGTGATGTCGTACGGCGGTAACGTGTGTTGCCAGGGCAACGCCGTCGTAGCGGGCTCGATGGACCAGCAGAAGATGGAGGAACGGCCGGATATCCTGGTCTACACCACCGAGCCGTTCAAAGAAGGTATGGAGTTGAGCGGGCCGATCATCCCGACGCTCTACGTCTCGTCTGATGCCAAGGACACCGACTTCACGGTCAAGATTCTGGATGTGTATCCGGACGGCCGTGCCTACAACCTCGATGAGTCGATCCAGCGGATGCGCTACCGTGAGGGATATGACAAACCGCCGGTGTTCATGGAGAAGGGCAAGGTGTACAAGGTGACCCTGCAGCCACTCACCACCAGCAACTACTTCGCGCCCGGCCATCGGCTGCGCATTGAAGTCTCGAGCAGCAATTTCCCGCGCTTCGACCGCAATCTGAACACGGGTGGCAACAACTACGACGAAACCACCGGTGTGGTGGCGAACAACGTGGTGCACCATTCGACGCAGTATCCGTCGTCGATCACGGTGACCGTGGTCAAGAAGCCGGCGGCGATCGTCCCGTAGCGGCTATGGCAAACCGGCAGTCGGTGTGATCCGGCTGCCGGTTTGGGTGTGATGAATGTCGCCGCTGGTGCGCGCCGCTACGGCGTTGCCGTTACCGCTCCCAGAACGGTGGCGGCTCGATTCCCAGCGCGCGAAGGTACACGTAGCCTTGGCCGCGATGGTGGATTTCGTTGTCAACGATGTACAGCAGCAGATCATGACCCGGCATCGTCCACTGGCCGAAGGCCGTCATCGTTGTCTGAAACCGCGCGGCGGGAATGGTGGGAAACAGCTCGTCGACTCGCGCCGTCGTGGCGTCCCACTGCGCGAGGATATCGTCCTTGCTGATGGCCGCGCCTTCGGCGTACTGCGACCAGTCGTCGGAGATGATTCCCTGCACGGTGGGCACCGCCATACCCAGCATTTCATTGGCGAGCGCGCCAAAGGTGCGCATGCCGCCCACGGAAAAGGAGAACAGCTGGTCGGCGGGAAAGGCCTCGATCACACGCCGTGTCAGACGACGATGACCCTGCCAATGGGCGAGGAACTGCGTGGGGGTGATAACCAGCGCGGACGCGGAATCGGCGGACATGGAATACCTCGCGGGGACAGTGGGTGGTGGAGTGGTTTCGGGTTTTATTCGGGCTGCGAAGTATGCGACCACCACCGGCGAGTCGCAAGAGGCTCGTGTCAGGTTTTGGCGGCCGCGAATACCTGAGCTTGCGTGGTGGCCTTCCGGAGAATGGCCAACGCTCGCTGCAACTGATTGTCCTCCGTGATCTGGTGCTGGCGTTCGACGGCCTCGCCGAACGAGACCTTCGCCACGCGCCCTTCAAGCGCGCGATCGATGTCCGCACGTGCCGCGTCAAACACGTCGCGGTCAATGACCACGGAGTCGGCGGCGAGCTTCCGATACAAGGCCTCGCGCCAGGCGGGATCGACGCGGAAATCTTCCTTGACCCGTCCCTTGAGCCCCTCGGCGATGGCGTTCACGCCATCGAAGTACTGCTGCGAATACGGCGCGAGCAAGCGCCGGAGTCGCAACTCTGCCGTGGTGATCGTGTCGGCGGGGACGATGAGATCTGGCGTGATGGCACCGCCGCCGTAGAGCGTGCGTCCGGATGCGGACTTGTACGTGGGACGTGCGGCGCGCGCCGCGTCGGTTTCCAGGGAGTCGGACGCTTCTTCCACCCACTGGCCGTCCGCGCTGAAGTGCCGGGGCTTCTGGATGGACCGTCCGGACGGCGTGTACCACTTGCCCGTGGTCAACTTGAGCGCATAGCCGCCATCGAGCGAATACACACTTTGCACCAGCCCCTTTCCGAAGGTCGTGGTGCCAACCAGCAGCGCGCGATCGTAGTCCTGCAGAGCGCCGGCCACGATTTCGGCGGCGGAGGCCGAGCCGCCATCCACCAGCACGGCGAGCGGAATGTCCGGTGCCAACGGTTCGCGCTCTGCGATCATCGGCTCCGATCCGCCGCGCTCACGCACCGTCAGCAACTCCTTGCCGCGCGGCAGAAAGAGATTCGCCATCCCGAACGCTTCATCGACAATGCCGCCAGGATTGCCGCGGAGATCAAGCACGATGCTCTTGGCTCCCGACTTCCGCAGCGCCGTGACGGCACTCGCGACATCGTCCGTGGTGCGTTCACTGAAGCGCGCCAGCGGGATGTAGCCGATCTGATCATCGAGCATCAGGTGATAGGCCACCGCCGGTACCTTGATGTCCGCACGCGTGAAGCGGAGTGTCAGCGGCGCGTTGAGTCCCGGCCGACGAAAGGTGACGGCAACCGGAGTGCCGCGCTCGCCGAGCAGTTTGCTTTGCACGCGTTCAACCGACCACCGTGCCGTAGCGAAACTGTCCACGGCCACAATGCGATCGCCCTCCTGCACGCCGCGTGATTCTGCCGGCGAGTTCGGGTAGACCTTCTCGATCATCACGTAGCCATCCACCGGCGGCGTCAGCAAGACGCCAAGGCCTGCGTATCGGCCAGTGGTGGTGCGCATGAACGATTCCATGTCCTTCGGACTGAACAGCTCCGAGTACGGATCGCCCAGTTCCTTCACCAGTCCGCGCGCCGTCTGCTCGTAGAGCTGCTGCGCCGCGAGCGTGTCGACGTAGCGTGACGAGACGAGGGTGAGCACCTGGTCGAGAAGCTGGGCACTCGACCGATCCTGTCGTGACTGGAGCGTAAAGCCGCCGGCCAGCAGCGGCAGTGACAGCAGACCGGCGAGCGCAGCGCGGCGAAAACGGGTCATGTGGCGGGGACGGTGTAGGGAGGGCGTGTCACTGCAATATCGACGGAAAACTGACGCCGAAGTGCGACGCGGTACCGCCTGTCGTGCCGAGGGACGAACGCCCTCCGTACACGGGACACGTCGAGGCGCTATCTGGTTGCCGCCATCGACGCGGTCACGTCCACCACGCGATCGATATCGGCCGGACTCACGTAGAGGTGCGCCGACAGGCGCACGCCGCGGCTCCCGCCTTGCGCTCGCACGCGGATCTTCCGCGCCCAGAGTGCATTCTGCAGCTCGCGCCCGGGCTGCCCGTTGTACGAGAACGTGGTGATGCCAGCCGCCAGTCGTGCATCCGGCGGCGACGCGACGCGGGCGAGTGGAATGGTTGCCAATCCTGCACGCAGGCGAGCCGTGAGCATCGTGTCCCAGCGTTCGATGCGGTCGATGCCGATGCGATTGATGAATCCCAGAGCGGCCCGCAAGCCGTGCATCACGGGCAGACTGCCGGTCCCGTAGTGCATGAACCGAAATGCGCCGGTGGTGTCGTCGTCGAATCCGCCACTCGCCAGTGTGTTCCACACACGCGGCTGCAGTGCGCGCGTGATGTACAAAATGCCAGTGCCCTTTGGCGCGAGCAGCCATTTGTGCGGGCTCGCCACATAGGCATCACATCCCAGGGCCTTGACGTCCACGGCGATCTGGCCGATCGCCTGCGCGCCGTCGACAATGGCGAGTGCGCCGCGATCATGTGCAAGCGTGCACAGTTCTTTGGTAGGGAGCCGAACACCAAGGCCGGACGTGATCTGGCTGAACATGACGACGCGGGTGCGCGGGGTGATCGCATCGGCGAATGCCTGCAGGATCGCATCCGGTCCTTTCGCGAACGCGGCCTCCATCGGGATCTGCGTGACCACCACCCCATGCCGTTTGCCGCGCAACAGCCAGCCGCCGATGCCACCAGAGTGTTCCTGGTCGGTCGTCACCACCTCGTCGCCTCGGGCGAGGTCGAGTCCGTTCGCCAGCATGCTCATGCCCATCGTTGCATTCTGCGTGAACGCAATTTCATCGACCGGTGCATTGAGAAACACGCCGGCCTCCCGTCGAAAGTCGGCGAGCTGCTGATAGCCAGTAAGCGGTTCACCGTCGGCCTGAAAATACGGCCAGTCCGGCAACTCGCGCTCGAGATTTTGGAGGCCGCCCACCAACGCCGTCATCACTTCACGTGGCGAGGCACCCAGTGTTCCCGTGTTGCAGTACGTGACGGAGGTGGGGAAGAGAAACTGTTTGCGTGCCGCGGCGAAGACCTTCTCGTCTGTCTCGTCGGTGGACGGATCAAACGGCGGTGCCCACTCGGCGGGTGCGTCGACCGGCAACAGTGGTACAACGCCCGCCGCCACCGCGCCGGATGCGGCCAGGCGGGCGAGAAACTGTCGGCGATCGGTCGGCGTGGTCATGCGACACTCCAGGTTGAGGACGCGCCAGCCCGCGCGCGAGTGCGAGTACGAATGCGAGTACGAATGCGCATCAGTGTGGGGACGGCATGGCAAACGGTCGCGCGTGTCCCGGATACACGGTGTGTGCACCGAGCGCGCGCAGACGCGCCCAGCTCGCGGCCACGACCTCGGCGTCTTCGGTGCCGATCATCGTTTCCAGCGTCAGATCGCCGGTGAAACACTCGCCGGAGTCCAGCACGAGTGACACACTGTCCTCCGAGTGCCCCGGCGTCGGCACCACTTCGCCCGCGATGCCCAGCGCGGCGAAGAGCGCGCGCGACTCGTCGCACCGTTTGACGAGATTGTTCGCGGTGACAATATCGGTGTACCGATCCGTCGGCTTGATGTGTCGCTTCATCTCGGCGATCGCCGGAAGCTGCGGTTCCCATACCAGCAAGGTCATGCCACGCGCCTTGAGATCCTGCGCCGCGCCTGCGTGATCGATGTGATAGTGCGTCGCGAACCCGTAGCGGATCTCGGCGAGTGGAATGTCCGCGCGCCGCAGTCCGTGCAGCAGTTCGTCGACCATGCCCGGCCACCCCAGATCGACCAGCAGGCGAGCGCGCCCTGCGCTGACGACCCAGAAATTGGTCGAGCGGTAACCCACGTTGACAATCGACACGTCGCGAATCGGCATCGGGTGTTGGGGCGGGGACAGTCCATTCTAGCCTTTGGAGCCACGAGTGGGGAACCGACGGCGCTGCACGGCGCTCGGCCACATGTCTAAGTTGCGGGGGTAGCGATCCCGTCGCCACCGCGCGCGAATCACTTCAGGAGAACATCCGCATGACTGCCTCTATACGCGTTGTTATCACCGGATTGGGCGCGGTGACCCCGCTGGGCATTGGCGTCCCGACTTTCTGGGAACATGCCCGTGAGGGCCGCTCCGGCGCGGGACCCATCACGCGGTTCGATGCCACGGGGTTTTCCACGACGTTCGCGTGCGAAGTCCCGGGATTCGACCCCGAGCACTATCTCGATCGCAAGTTGGTCCGGCGCACTGATCGCGTGACGCAGTACGCCGTCGCCGCCGCCACTGAAGCGCTGCAGCACGCGGCCATCGATACCACCACGCTCACTGACGAGGCGCGCGCGCGCATCGGCGCCGTGATCGGATCGGGGCAGGGTGGCATGACCACCTTTCAGGAACAGGCGATCGTGTTTCACACCCGCGGCGCGCACAAGATGTCGCCGTTCTTCGTGCCGATGATCATCCCCGATTCGGCCGGAGCGGTGGTGGCGATGCAACACGGACTGCGTGGCCCCAACTACGCCGTGGTGTCGGCCTGCGCCACCGGAAACGACAGTCTGATGAGCGCGTTTGACTGCATTCGGGCCGGGCGCGCGGACATCATGCTGGCCGGTGGTGCGGAGTCACCGATTTCTGAAATGGGAGTTGGTGGCTTTGCTGCTGCGCGGGCACTGTCCACGCGTAATGGGGCCCCGACCGCCGCGAGTCGGCCCTTTGACGCCGACCGCGATGGTTTTGTCATTGGTGAGGGCGCGGGGGTCCTCGTGCTCGAATCGATGGAGTCGGCGCAGCGACGCGGCGTGCCGATCCTCGCCGAGGTACTGGCTGTGGGCGCCGCCTGTGACGCCTACCACATGACCGCGCCAGAGCCGCATGGTGTTGGCGCGCAGTTGGCGATGCGTCAGGCGCTCAAGGCGGCTGGGCTCGAGCCGTCACAGGTGCAAACGATCAACATGCACGCGACCTCGACGAAGCTCGGCGATGAGGTGGAGTGTCTGGCTGTGCGTGGCGTCTTCGGAGAACACGCCGACCGCGTGGTTGTCACGTCCACCAAGAGCATGACCGGTCATATGCTCGGCGCGGCGGGAGCGGCCGAAGCGATTCTGTCCGTGCAGGCACTGCGTCACCAGACCGTTCCGCCCACCATCAACCTCACCACCCTCGATCCGGACTGTGGACTGCGCGTGGCCGCGAACGTCGCCGTCCAGATGCCGATCGAGGTGGCGATGAGCAACGCCTTTGGTTTTGGTGGTCACAACTCGAGTGCGTTGTTCCGTCTGGTCTGACGCGAACACTGACTGACGAAGCACTCACTCCCAGCGAAACCACCGCGTCGCGAGTGCGCTGCACACCGCGAAGATCAGCGCCAGCGCGACGACGTCGCTGGCGTGCGCCTGCCAGCCCGACCCGTCCCACACGCCTTGCAGCAGCGCGACGGCGTGCGTGGTGGGAAGCGCGCTCGCCACGACCTGCAACCACGTCGGCAGGTCGCGCAGCGGGAAAAACAGGCCGGACAGTGCCACCATCGGGTACAGCACGACGGCGCCGATCGGCTGCGCGAATCGCGAGGTCGGGACCATGCTGGCGATCAGAAATCCCAGCGAGAGAATGCTGAGACTGCCGAGCAACACGGCGGCGGCAAAGCTGACGAACGGAACGGTCATGGCACCGGGAAACAACCGTTTCCCGGCGCCGATCAGCAGCATGAGACTGAGCACCGTGAGGACCAGCTTCACCACGACATGCGCGCTCAAGATGGTGAGCGGCGACAGCGGCGTGGCACGGAGTCGCTTGAGAATGCCTCCCTCACGGTAGATCGCCATGATGGCGATCAGCGACATCACCGCGTTGATGGCGATCAGCAGCGCCGCGAGAATGGCCACGTTGAACGGCGCCGCCGCGTTCGTGGTCGAGGTGGCGGTCGCGGAGGCTGCGTCGGCGTCGCCTTTCATCAGGCGGCTGAAGAGGACGAACAACAGCAGTGGCGCCGCCAGCGTGCCGGCAAGTCCGAGCGGCTCGCGCACGAAGATCTTGAGCTCGACCCAGGTGAGTTTCCAGAAGCCTTTCAGCATGGTCAGTCTCTGATTCCGTGCCCGGTGAGCTTCAGGAATACGTCTTCGAGCGTCGGCAACTCGGTGCGGAAGTCCCGCACGCGAATATCATGGCGCGCGATCGCCTGAATCACGTCGGTCACAAACGCATCGCCCTCGCCGCTCAGCATGTGGGTGACGCCGTCGCTGCTGGTGAGCCGTAACGTGGGAATGTCGATCAGTCGTGTGGCGAGGTTGTGATCGTCACTGCTGAACACCACACGCCGCTCCGGGCAGTGCCGGGCCACCAGCTGCCGCGGTGTGCCCATCTCGATCACCGTGCCATGTTCGATGATGGCGACGCGGTCACACAGGCGTTCGGCCTCTTCCATCAGGTGCGTCGTGAGAAACACGGTCTTGCCGCGCGCACGAATGCCAAGAATGAGTTCCCAGATGGCGCGACGGGCCTGCGGGTCGAGCCCCGTGGTCAATTCATCGAGGAACACCACGTCCGGATCGTGGATCAACGCGAGCGCGACAAACAGTCGCTGCTTCTGCCCGCCGGACAGCGTCATGAACTTCGCGTCGCGTTTGTCGCTGAGTCCAAGGCGCGCCAGCAAGTCGACGCCGTCCACCGTGCGCTCGTACAGCGTGGCCCACAGATCGAGCGCTTCCCAGACCTTGATCCGCTTCTGCAGGTGGGCATCCTGATGTTGCACGCCGATGCGCTGGCGGAGCGCGGTGGCATCCCGATGCGGATCGAGGCCCAGCACCGTGATGCTGCCGCCATCCGGCGTGCGCAGTCCCTCGACACATTCCATCGTCGTGGTTTTGCCGGCGCCGTTTGGCCCGATCAGCCCGAAAATTTCGCCTTCGAAGACCTCGAGCGAGACATCGGCCACGGCGATGGTGGTGCCGTATTGTTTGCGCAGCTGCCGAACCGAGATGACGGGAGGAGCCATGGCTCAACCTACCGTCTGGAACGCCTTCCGGTTTCGACGAAAACGGGGTGTCGGTGGAAACCGACACCCCGTGGAGTGCGTGGACGCGTGTCGAAGCGCCTGCCGATGCGCCTGCCGTAGCGCCTGCCGTAGCGCCTGCCGATGCGGATGCCGCTGCGTGCGATTCGGTCAACGCGGCAGGTTAGAGCGCCGGCGGCACGGGGCCGCGCGGGCTCGCGACACGCGGATCACGCTTCCACTCCTCGTTGTCGGCGCGGAAGACGCTGCGGGGACGCAGGTTCCATTCGAAGAACGTCCACGTCCGATTCCACGAATCGATCTGTTCCGGCGTGTCATCCCGCTCGGTGCTCGACGCGTTGACGCGGCGATTGAAGGTGTGCCCGCATCCACCCGCCCCCTGAGGCGGGTTGACGTAGATCTTCGTTTCGGTCAGGTCCGGCTTGAGCGCACGCAGCGAATAGATGAACTGCTGGTTCTCGCGGAAGTACACATCGCAGTCGTTGGTTGCGACGTGCGCCAGGAGCGGCACCGTGAGCTTGTCGATGTGGAAGACGGGCGAACGGCGGATGTATTCCGCCACGTTCTCAAACGGGAGTCCCTGAATCCCTTCTTCGGCGGCGTAGTCCCGCTGATAGCCGGGGCCGTGATCCGAGAGTCGGAAAATGAGATTGGTGACGGGCACCATCGCCACGCCTGCGCGAAACGGATGCGAGTCGCGGAAGAGGTTGAGTGCCGTGATGAATCCGCCGTGGCTCCATCCCATCATGCCGATGCGGTCCATGTCCACGTACGGCACGGTCTTGAGAAAGTCGACGGATGAGAGGACGTCGTCCACCTCCTTTCCGCCGTAGTCGATCTTGCTGTAGAACTCGCTGCCGTATCCGGTGCTGCCCCGGTAGTTCGGCGTGATCACGACGTAGCCGCGCTGCACCGCATCGCGGACAAACGGCCACATCGAGAGCGCCCAGCTGGAATGCACTCCGCCGTGAACCCACACGAGGGTCGCGTGGCCGGCCGCGTTCTTGGTGAGCGGCGCGAACAGATACGCCGGAATCTCCAGTCCATCCACGCGACTCTTGTACGTGACCTTGCGAAACACCATCACGCCCTTGGCGCGCGCTTCGTAGGCGCTGTCGGTGGCCAGGCGCTGTTTCATCTGCGTGTCGCAGTTCGCGCCACACCCCGGCAGATCGGCGGGCGATTTACTGACGAAGAGTGCGCGGGCGCGCGCCGTGTCGGTGATCACCACGGCACGTCCGCGCTGCGGGGGCTGGGCGACAGTCCCCTGCGCCTCGGCCGAGCGGGCGACAGGCACCATGACGAGCAGGCCGGCAAAGACGGCCGCAGCAGTAGAACGGGACATTGCTTCCTCAGGACGGGGGGACGGGGTGTGCGGATTGTATGCGTTCTGCCCGACGAGAGCTAGACGCGGCGCCCGCCGCGCGCGTTGTCGGCGACGCCCGGGACGGCCCGGCGTCCTGTCGGCACCACCACCGGGCGCGGTAAGTTTCCGGTGCCCCCACGAGTCTATTTCCCGCCTGTTCAAGCGCGATTGCCTGCGCGATCCCAAGCGCGATTCCGTGCAACTTGTCAACGTGCGCTACACCCGTCCCGACTGGGCGGAACGCGCCAATCGCTTCCCGTTCACTGTTCCGGTGATCGCCAACCTCGAGATGCTGGACCTCGATGTGCCGGTCACCTGCTTTGTGGGCGAAAATGGCTCCGGCAAGTCCACGTTGCTCGAGGCGATGGCGGTCGCGGCCGGGCTGGCCTCGGCCGGTGCCGCCGACCGCGCGCAGGACGATCCGTCGCTGGAGGCGCAGCAGTGGTTGGCCCGCGCACTCAAGCTGACGTGGCGCACGCGCAGCTATCGCGGCTTCTTCCTGCGCGCCGAAGACTTCTTTGCCTTTCAGCAGCGCATGAAACGCGAGCAACAGGACCTTGCCGCAGAGCTGGAACGCATGGAAGTGGAATTCGAGGGCGCGTCCGACTACGCAAAAACGCTCGCCATGGGCCCGTTGCGCACGAGCGCACGGGAAATTCGCCGCCGCTACGGCGAGGAGCCTGACGCCCGATCGCACGGCGAGGCGTTCCTCAATTTCTTTCAGCAGCGGTTGGTGCCCAACGGCCTGTATATGCTGGATGAACCTGAGGCCGCATTGTCGCCACAGCGGCAGTTGGGGTTGCTGGCGTTGATGATGGAGCAGGTGGCCAGTGGCGGGCAGTTCATTGTCGCCACACACTCTCCGCTGCTGCTCGCCTATCCCGGCGCACGGATCTATTCGTTCGACGATGAACGCATCGAACCGATTGCCTGGGAGCATACCGAACACGTGCGTCTGACGCGCGATTTCCTCGCCGCGCCCGAGCGGTATATGAATCAGCTGCGCGCCGAGGAGCCCGATGATCGTTCGCGCTGATGCGCCATTTTGTTTGCGTGTGCTTGGACCGGTCACGGTGCGCGCCGACGCCGACGGCGCCTCGTCTTCGCGACTGACGCAACCGCGGCATCTGGCGCTGCTCTGCTATCTGCTGCTCGCCCGACCGCGCGGGCTTCATGCCCGCGACGCACTGATTGCGCTGCTGTGGCCGGAGTTGGATGACCGCCGCGGCCGACAGGCGCTGCGGAACGCGTTGCACGGGATTCGCCGCGCCTTGGGTCCGCTCGCCATTCTTTCTGTCGGAGAGGGACTGGTGGGGGTGGACCCCGCGCAGGTCCGCTGCGATGTGTTTGACCTCGAGCGCGACATTGCAGTGGATCATGCGGACGCGTCACTCGAACCGTTTCACGGCTTTCATGTCGCCGGAGCTGCCGCGTTCGACCGGTGGCTCTCGCGCGAACAGGCGCGACTTCGCGCGCTGCAGGCGAATGCTGCGCAGCGGGTTCGGCGAACGGCGCAGCGGGCGGTTCCGCGTGACGGAACACGACCCGTGGCGGACGCGAACCAGCGTCATGATACGTACGCGCTCTATGTGCGCGGCCTCTATCTGTTTCTGCGCAGCGCGCACGGCGGTTCGACCGACGAGTTGCTGCGCAGCCGCGAGTATTTCGAACGCGCGCTGGCGCTCGACGCGGGGTTCGCGCCAGCGATTGCCGGCATGTCCAACTTCTACGCGGTCGCGGCGCGTCGTGAAGTGCTCACGCCCTTTCACGACACGTTTGCGATGGCCATTGCGTGCAGCCATGAGGCGCTCGCGCTGGATCACACGCTGGCCATTCCGTA
>Ga0075152_10001870_pt1 | contig 15114 bp, 12 predicted proteins | sample JI61114C2DNA_FD_70964 | JGI IMG/M metagenome (GOLD analysis project Ga0075152, IMG submission 70964) | Wastewater effluent complex algal communities from Wisconsin, to seasonally profile nutrient transformation and Carbon sequestration -... | ecosystem: Engineered > WWTP > Effluent > Algae...
TCAACTTCGTGAAAAAGACAAAGAGCTTACCGAAGTGTTGAATACGTTTGCCTCAAAATTACAAGAAGAATTATACAAATTACCAAATTTACCAGCTGACATCGTTCCGGAAGGAAAAACTCCTGAGGAAAACCTAAACGTTTTTCAAGAAGGTGAAATCCCTAAATTACACGAAGGCGCTTTGCCTCACTGGGAATTAGCAAAAAAATACGATTTAATTGATTTCGAATTAGGTGTTAAAATCACAGGAGCAGGTTTCCCTGTTTATAAAGGAAAAGGTGCCAAATTACAACGTGCTTTAATCACTTATTTCCTAGATAAAAATACCGATGCCGGTTATTTAGAATACCAAGTGCCGCACTTAGTAAACGAAGCTTCTGGTTTTGGAACTGGACAATTACCTGACAAAGAAGGACAAATGTATCACGTAGGTGTTGATGATTTATATTTAATTCCAACAGCTGAAGTTCCAGTAACCAATATTTTTAGAGATGTTTTATTAAACGAAAATGATTTACCAGTTCTTTGCACAGGTTACACACCTTGTTTCCGTCGTGAAGCAGGTTCATATGGCGCACACGTTCGTGGACTAAATCGTTTACACCAATTTGACAAAGTAGAAATCGTTCGTATTGAACATCCAGATAATTCATACAAAGCATTAGACGGAATGGTGGAACACGTAAAAGGAATTTTACAAGAATTAAAATTACCATATAGAATTCTAAGATTATGTGGTGGCGACATGAGTTTTGCTTCTGCTTTAACGTATGATTTCGAAGTATATTCAACTGCGCAAGAACGTTGGTTAGAAATTAGTTCGGTTTCTAATTTTGAAACGTTTCAAGCAAATCGTTTAAAATTACGTTTCAAAGACAAAGAAGGTAAAAACCAATTAGCACACACGTTGAACGGAAGTTCATTGGCGTTACCAAGAGTATTAGCTGGAATTTTAGAAAACTACCAAACACCAGAAGGTATCGTAGTTCCTGAAGTTTTAAGAAAATACACTGGATTTGACATTATTAACTAAACGTTAATCTTTATAAAATAATGTACTAATTTGACACTAAAAAGTGTTACTTTAGTACATTATTTGTTTTTATTTATGTTGCAAAAAATTGTTTTTATAGTTCTCTTTTTGACTTCGTTTTGGGTTTCGGCACAAAACGAGCAATTGGCGCTACAATATTTTGATGATGGCGAATTTGAAAAAGCTTTAACCATTTTTGAAGAAAATTTACAAAAGCAACCTTCGAATTATTTCTTTTTTCAAAAAGTAATCGAATGCCGTCAGCAGTTGAAACAATATGATAAAGCCGAAGAGGTTATTTTAAAAAGAAAAGAAAAATACAATCAACCTATACTTTTAGTAGAGCTTGGCTACAATTATCAACTACAAAAAAATGAAATCGAAGCTAAAAAACAATATGATTTAGCACTTTTAGAAGTTGAAAAACAAGCAAATCATGCCTATCAGGTTGCAAGTTCATTTGAAAAGAAAGTCTTGTTAGATTGGGCAATAAAAACGTATGAAACCGCACAAAAAGTAAATCCTAACTTAAATTTTGATTACCAAACGGCTCTACTACAAGGACAATTAGGAAATTTGGATTTAATGTTAGAAAAATTACTCGATTATGGTTACAAAAATCAAGAAAATACCGCATTAGTTCAAAATCAATTGAGTCGATATTTAATGGATGATACCGAAGGCACTTTTGCTGATGCCATCAAGAAAAGCTTACTTTTAAAAACACAAAAATCGCAAGATGTATATTGGAATCAATCGTTAAGTTGGTTATTTGTGCAACAAAAAGAATATGGCAAAGCATTTGTTCAAGAAAAAGCAGTTTACAAACGAAATCCTGAAAGTTTTTACAACATTGTAACGCTCGCTCGATTAGCTATCGAAGAAAAACAAAACGAAGATGCAACCACAATTCTAACTTTCGTTTTAGAAAATACACAAGATTTGGAATTACAAATGCAAGCACATCATTTTCTACTTTCGATGGAAATTGAATCGGCTTTGCAAAAAGAATATGCTACAATCGATTTAAAACTGCAAGATTTACTAAAAAAATACGGAATTAGTCCGTATTCATTAGACTTACAAATTCTTTCAGCCCATTTTAAAACGTTTTATTTGAATCAATCAAAATTAGGAATCGAATTATTACAAAACGCCCTAAAATTGCCATTAAATCTGAGAGAACAAGCAGAAGTTAAAATGGAATTGGCTGATATTATGGTCTATGATGAAAAATTCAATCAAGCCATTTTATACTATGCGCAAGTGGAAGATAACCTTAAAAATGATGTTTTAGCACACGAAGCCAGCATTAAATTAGCCAATGCAAACTTCTACAAAAAAGATTTTGATTGGACTTTACAACAAGTAAAAAACCTAAAACAATCATCTAGTTTACTAATTGCAAATGATGCTGTTGAACTGTTTTTACTTATTCAAGACAACTCTGTTGAAGACAGTTTACGCGTGGCATTACAAGCTTACGCAAAAGCAGATTTACAATTGTACCAAAAGAAAAACGAAGAAGCGCTTCAATCATTTTTAACTATTTTAGAAAAACACAAAGGTGAAAGCATTGAAGACGAAACCTTGTTAAAAATAGCAGATATCTATTATCAAAAGAAAGATTATTTAAAAGCATTAAGCTATTATCAAAATATTTTAGACAATCATAAAGAAGGAATTTACATTGATGAAGCCTTATTCTTTTCGGCAGAAATTTACAGAAAACATCTTTTAGACAACGAAAAAGCTAAACCTTTGTATGAAAAAATGGTTTTAGAACATCCAGACAGTTTGTATTATACCGAAAGTAGAAAACAATATCGAACTTTAAGAGGCGATACGACGATTTAGAGAAAAGAAGAAACGATTAAACAAGAATAATGATTATATATAACGTAACAGTAAACGTAGACGAAAGCATTCACAACGATTGGTTAAAATGGATGCAAAATAAACATATTAACGATGTTCTAGCAACAGGTTTATTTACCAATGCTAAAATGGTTCGAGTAGTTGTGGAAGAAGAAATGGGTGGCACAACTTATGCTGTGCAATATTTCACGGATTCCAGAGCAAAACTAGAAGATTATTACCAAAACCACGCACCGAGATTACGCCAGGAAGGACTACATCTTTTTGCAGATAAAATGTTAGCTTTTAGAACTGAGTTGGAAGTAATGGGTGAATTCTACGGAGAAACAAATTAAAATGGAAAAAGTAAGCGCAAAAAAACACTTAGGACAACATTTCCTAAAAGACGAAAGTATCGCAAAAGATATTGCCGATACACTTTCGCTGGAAGGCTATTCAAAAATTTTGGAAATTGGTCCAGGAATGGGTGTTTTAACCAAATATTTATTAGACAAACCAACCGAAACCTTTGTAATTGAAATCGACAAAGAATCGGTGGAATATTTGGGTGTTCACTTTCCAAAATTAGAAAATCATATCATCTCGAAAGATTTTTTAAAATACAATTTAAACGAGGTTTTTAATAACGAACCTTTTGCAATCATTGGAAATTTCCCTTACAATATTTCAACTCAAATTGTGTTTAAAACTTTAGAAATGCGCGACCAAATTCCAGAATTTGCTGGCATGTTTCAGAAAGAAGTTGCTCAACGTATTTGCGAGAAAAAAGGAAGTAAAGTCTACGGAATTTTATCGGTTTTAACCCAAGCTTTTTATGAAGCAGAATACTTGTTTACGGTTCCGCCTAATGTTTTTAATCCACCACCAAAAGTAGATTCAGGTGTATTACGATTAAGAAGAAAAGCAGATTATTCATTACCATGTGATGAAAAAATGTTCTTTAGAGTAGTAAAAACTGCCTTTCAACAGAGAAGAAAAACATTGCGAAATAGTTTAAAAACGTTCAATTTTTCTGATAATTTAAAATTAGACACTATCTTTGACCTCCGTCCAGAACAACTAACGGTGGAACAATTTATAGCAATTACCCAAAAAATAACAGCCGATGGAGTTTAAAATCAGCAGAGAGTTTCTATCTGAAATAGAACAACTTATAAGTGAAAACAAGTCGCAAGAATTACTTTTGCTTCTTGAAGATATTCACTTTGCTGATATTGCCGAAATCATGGAAGAGCTCGATGATTATGGCGCTGGTTATATTTTTAACACCTTAGATTCTGAAAAAACAGCCGAAATTCTTCTGGAATTAGATGAAGAAGTTCGTGAAAAAATCTTACGTAATTTATCTCCAAAAGAAATTGCAGAAGAGCTTGATGAGTTAAGCACCGATGATGCAGCTGATATTATTGCCGAATTACCTCAATACAAAAAAGAACAAGTAATTTCGGAATTAGAAGACGTTGAACACGCCAAAGACATTGTAGACTTATTACGCTACGATGAAGATTCTGCTGGTGGTTTGATGGGAAAAGAATTAGTAAAAGTTAATGAAAATTGGAACGTTTTAACTTGCGTAAAAGAAATGCGTGCTCAGGCCGAAAATGTTTCTAGAGTACATTCAATATATGTGGTAGATGATGAAGATCGATTAAAAGGTCGTTTGTCATTGAAAGATTTATTAACAACCTCAACAAAAACGCACATTAGCGAAGTTTATATCAAAAAAGTAGACTATGTAAAAGTAGATACGAAAGATGTAGAAGTAGCGCGAATTATGCAAAAATATGACTTGGAAGCCATTCCAGTTGTAGATGAATTAGGTCGTTTAGTTGGTCGTATTACAATTGATGATATTATTGATGTCATCAAAGAAGAAGCCGACAAAGATTACCAGTTAGCTGCTGGTATTTCGCAAGACGTTGAAGCCGATGACAGCATTTTAGAACTTACAAAAGCACGTTTGCCTTGGTTAGTTTTAGCATTATTTGGAGGATTTATTTCGGTAAAGATATTTGGATTGTTTGAGCCTATAATGGATAATCATCCAAAATTATTTTTCTTTACACCACTTATTGCTGCAATGGCAGGAAATGTAGGTGTTCAATCTTCAGCAATTATCGTACAAGGTATCGCAAATAACACTATTATTGGACCAATTATTAAGCGTTTATTAAAAGAGTTATCACTTGGGTTATTAAATGGCGTAATACTATCAACAATATTGTTTTTAGGCAGTTATTTCATGTTAGGCTTTGAAGTTCATATTGTTTATACCGTTTCAATTGCTTTACTTTCGGTAATTATTATGGCGTCGTTAATTGGAACTTTTATCCCAATCATCTTAAACAAATATGGAGTTGACCCTGCATTAGCAACAGGTCCGTTCATTACTACGAGTAATGATATCTTAGGAATTTTGACGTATTTTACTATTGCTAAGATTATTTTGGGGATTTAGTATAATCACATTCTTCTGGAATAATTAAATATTTATCACTTTTTACCACATTTAAAAGTTCTTGTTTGAAAGTAATTTCTCCTTTTAGGTTGGTATAATAAATAATTTTAAATAAACCATTTGGTAATATTGGTGTTTTACTATATAAGTTATAAAACAGTGGATTATATAAGAGAGGCGTAAATTCTTGACTATTTTTATCGATAATTAAATGCGCAGACTGAATTTTTTTTCTTTTCTGATATTTAATACTTTTTATAGACTTTATTTCATAATGATAATAAGAAACATCGTTAATTAAAGTGTCGTTATGCTTCACAAAAGCATAATCATTAGCTTTATTCTTATATTGATTCGTATGTTTTACTACAGAATTACATTCATTAGAAAATACTTCTGCTTTATAAAAATCTTGAATTGCAATTCTTGATACTGATGAAATACCATTATGATCTAGAAAAATCAAATTCATATTTATGGAATCTTTGTCTCTTGATTCACCCAAATAATAGTTAATACTTTTAGAGTTAATTAAATATAAATTTGACTTTTTAGTTTTGGAATCGATGAAAGAATACTCGTATAACAATGCATAATCAAAATGATATTTTTTTTGAGAATATCCCAAAACTCCAACAAAACAAAGTAACAATAGAAAAAAGCGTTTCATAATTCTATATTTTCTTACAATTTTACAAAATATTTATAAGCTTCCCAACCTTTTCCATTTTATTTCACTCTATACAATAAACACTAAAGTTTATAGAGATGAAAAAAATATTTGTATTCGCATTATTATGTTTTTCAGCAATCACATTTGCTCAAAAACCAATTTTTACTTCGGCCAAAATTAAAAGCGCCACTATTTATAGTAATTCTGCCGAATTAAACCACACAGCTTCGGCTACAATTCCTTCTGGAACTAGCGAAATTGTTATTAAAAATGTGGCGGATTATGTCAATGAGAATACCATTCAAATTGGTGCTCCGGCTAATGTAACGGTTTTATCAGTTCAGTTTACACGAAATTTTATTTCGGAATATGAAATTGATGAAAGCAATCCGATGATTAAAAAAGTGCGTGATAGTATTATGCTTATCGAAAAAGAAATGGGAAAAATTGCCAACGAAAAAGTTTCTTATTCCAAAACCATTGATTTACTAGATAAAAATCAAAACGTAGCGGGACAAAATTCAGGGTTGAATGTAACCGAATTAATCAAATTGGTGGACTATTACAGAGCCAAAAGAAACGAATTGAGCAATTTAGTAGATGTTTTAATTGAAAAAGAAAACAAGTTAAAAGACAAACTTTCAAAATTGAATTCAAAACTAGAACTCAACACTCAAAAACAAGAAAAATCTTCGCAAGGAAAATTGATTTTACAAGTCATGACCGATGTTGCAAGTTCAGTTAATTTAGATATCAATTACCTTACAAACAACGCATCTTGGTCGCCATTTTACGATTTACGTGCTGACAACATCAACTCGCCAATCAACTTAATGTACAAAGCAAAAGTGATTCAAAACACAGGAATCGATTGGAAAAAAGTAAAACTTACATTATCAAGTGGTAATCCAAATCAAAATAACACAGCTCCTATTTTACAAGCTTGGTTTTTACGATATGGCTATCCTAGAAATTATGGCTATATAAATGATGACACTAAAATGAATGAAGTTGTGGTAACTTCTGCTGTAGGAATAAAAAGAAAGGACAATGAATCTTCAATTTCCAACTACACTACAATCAATGAAAACCAATTGAACGTTTCTTTTGATATTTATATTCCATACGATATTTTATCGAATGGAAAAGCGCATAGTGTTGCCTTGAAAGATTTGAAATTACCTGCAACTTATAAATATTACGCCGTTCCAAAAGTAGAAAAAGAAGCCTTTTTGCTAGCTGAAATTAGCGAATATTCTAAATTCAATTTATTACCTGGTGAAGCTAATATAATCTTCGAAGGAATGTATGTAGGCAAAACGATGATTAACCCAAATCAAACTTCAGATACTTTGAATTTGAGCATGGGAAGAGACAAAAAAATCGCCATCAAACGTGAAAAAATCGCAGATAAATCGGGAACTAAATTCTTATCGGGTTATAAAGAGCAAACGTTTACTTACGATATCACAGTGAAAAACAACAAAAAAGAAGCAATTGAAATGTTGCTAAAAGATCAATATCCAATAAGTACCGATAAAGAAATCACCATCGAACTGTTAGACAACGGAAAAGCAAAAGTAAACGCAGAAACCGGAATTCTAACTTGGGATGTTAAACTTGGCGCTGGAGAAACCAAGAAATACAGAATCAGTTATAAAGTCAAATATCCAAAGGATAAGTTTATAGATAATTTATAATCACTAACCCTAGTGAATAAAAGCGTAAAGAGTGTAAAAATTCTTTGCGCTTTTTTATGTTACAAATGTAAATTGTTGAAAATGAATTGTTTTAAAAAAAATTTTTTAAATTTAGAAACTCAAAACTACCAATTATGAAAACAATACTACTTTTTAGTTTAACAATGATGTCATTTTTTGGACAGTCACAAACCATCACTTTACAGTCATTTGCAACTGGTTTTGATAGCCCAGTTGAAATTACAAACGCTGGAGATTCACGCTTATTTGTTGTTCAAAAAGGAGGATTAATTAGAATATTAAATTCCAATGGATCCATAAATACAACTCCATTTTTAAACCTTTCTACCCTAATTTCTTCAGATGGTGAACGCGGATTACTAGGTTTAGCTTTTCATCCAAACTATGCTGCAAATGGATATTTCTTTGTCAATTATACCAATACTTCTGGAAATACAGTTATTGCAAGATATTCTGTAAATTCAGGAAACCCAGATATTGCCAACATCACAGGAACAATTTTAATGACAATATCACAACCTTATACCAATCACAATGGCGGAAGTATAAAATTTGGCGCTGATGGCTATCTATACATAGGCATGGGAGATGGTGGAAGTGGAGGTGATCCTGGAAATAGAGCTCAAAACATCAATGAAAATTTAGGTAAAATGTTACGCATTGATGTCAATTCTACTATATCGCCATTTTATACAAGTCCAGCAACAAATCCATATGTTGGAGTGGCTGGTAACGATGAAATTTGGGCTATAGGATTAAGAAACCCATGGAAATTTTCATTCAACAGATTAAATGGCGATTTATGGATTGCCGATGTAGGTCAAGGTGCCATTGAAGAAATTAATAAAATTGTAAACCCATTACCAAACACTGGAATTAATTTTGGTTGGAGATGTTACGAAGGAAATTCAACTTATAATACTTCAGGTTGTGCGCCTTCAAGCACTATGACGTTTCCGTTTGCTCAATATGCTCGTTCTGGCGGAGCTTGTTCAGTAACTGGCGGATATTTTTATACGGGTTCAACCTATCCAAATTTTCAAAACAAATATTTCTTTACAGATTATTGTGATGACAAAATTAGAATGGTTAACAGTGCTGGAGTCATAACAACTACGACTTCATTTTCGGGAAATAACTTTGTAACTTTTGGTGAAGATGTGAATGGCGAATTATATATCGCAGGAATTTCTTCTGGAACTATTTATAAAATCATCGATTCATCTTTAAGTAGTTCTGATTTTGAAAACAACGGTTTTTCATTGTATCCAAATCCTGCTAAAGAATCGTTTACTATAAAGAGTTCAACTTCTAATTTAGCCACTAAAATTGATGTTATTGACTTAACCGGAAAATTACTTTTTACTAAAGAATTAAGTTCAATTCCTGAAAACACTATTGCTACAACAGCATTATCAAAAGGAATTTACTTAATTTCTGTTGAAACCACTAATGGAACCAATTACACAACAAAATTAATTGTTGAATAACTAATTTAAGGCGCCGGATTTGGAATTAATTCCTGTATTTTCTCTATTTCAGCTACAATTTCGTCTAATAAAATTGTGTCAAAAGCCTGAATGTTTTCTTGCAATTGTTCCATAGTTGTAGCGCCAATAATAGTTGAAGTCACAAATTTTTGGCGATGCACAAAAGCAATTGCCATTTGGGTTAATGTTAAACCGTTAGCTTCTGCTAATTCTTTGTATAATTTAGTTGCTTTGAAACAATTTTCATTGGTATAACGAACAAAATTTGGAAACAATTTCATGCGAGAATTTTCTGGATAACCGTTTAAATATTTCCCAGATAAAAACCCGAAACCAAGTGGAGAATACGCTAATAATCCAACATTTTCACGCATTCCAATTTCAGACAAACCAACTTCATACAAACGATTCAACAATGAAAATGGATTTTGAATCGTTGCAATTCTTGGTAAACCGTGTTTTTCACTTTCCATTAAAAAACGCATTACGCCCCACGGATTTTCATTTGAAAGTCCAATATGTTTAATTTTTCCTTCTTTGATTAAACCGTCGTAAACCGTTAGTACATCAAAAATATTATCTTGCCATTTTGGATCTAATTCTTGAACACCACGTTTTTGAAACATATTCATGATGCGTTCAGGCCAATGCATTTGATATAAATCGATATAATCCGTTTGAAGGTTTTTTAAACTCAATTCTACCGCTTCGTGAATACTTTTCTTTGAAAAATCTAATGGCTGACGAATGTACTCCATTCCACGATTTGGTCCCGCAATTTTAGTAGCTAAAACCAGTTTTTCGCGTTCTGAAGCACCTATTTTCTTTATCCAAGTTCCAATGTGACGTTCTGTACTTCCAAAGATTTGAGCGTTGCCACCAATTGGATACATTTCGGCGGTATCAATAAAATTAATTCCTTTTTCAAGAGCATAATCTAATTGACTGTGCGATTCACTTTCGGTATTTTGATTCCCAAAAGTCATGGTTCCTAAACAGATTTTACTGACTTTTAGTTCGGTATTTGGTAGTGTTGTATAGTTCATTTCAGAATTTGAAAATTTAAAGTCCAAAGTTACAAAGTTTCACCCAAAGAAAAAGGCTTGAATTTGAAACTCAAGCCTTTTTTATCAATCTTTTATGAAATGTTATAGTTCATTCAACATTTTAGAAATCTCATCTAATTTAGGCGTTAAGATGATTTCGATTCTTCTGTTTTTTGCTTTTCCTTCTGCAGTTTCGTTGCTCATTAATGGCGCATATTCACCACGACCCGCAGCTGTTAAGTTTTCTTTTTTCACTTTAGCATTCGCTGATAAAATGTTTACGATTGCTGTGGCACGTTTTGTTGATAAATCCCAATTGTTCTCTACTCCACCACCAATAGTTCCTGTAATTTTATCATTATCAGTATGCCCTTCAATTAAAACAGAAATGTCTGGATTATCTCCTAAAACTTTCCCAACTAAATCCACTGCTTTTTTTCCTTCTGAACCAACTGTCCAACTTCCTGATTCAAAAAGTAATTTATTTTCCATAGAAACATACACTTTTCCATCTCTTTCAGTTACGGTCAAACCTTTACCTTCAAAAGCTTTTAAGGATTTAGATAACGTTTCTTTTAGTTTCTTCATAGCCGCTTCTTTGTCAGCCATCATTTTTTCTAATTCTGCCAAACGAGTTGACGAAGCTTCTAAATCTTTTTTCAATTTATTCAAACGGTCTTGCTCTGCTGCTAAAGCTTTTTGTTTTGCTTCTAACTCGGCTAACAATTGTCTGTTTTTGTTAATATTCGCTTCTAAAGCATCGTTGCTATCTTTTTCAAGAGCTGCATAAGACGCTTTCAAATTATCTAAACTCTTTTTGGTAGCTGCATAATCTGCCGCTAATTTATCGCGTTCAGCCTTTGTTTTATATAATTCCGTTTGAAGATTATTTTTATCTAATTCCAACTGATTTTTATCGGTTTTTAGTAATCCATTTTCGTCTGATAACGCGTTGTGTTCTTTCTTTAAATCTGCATATTTATTTTCTAAATCTTGGTAGATTTTTTTAGAAACACATGAAGTAGTTAAACTTAAAACTACACAAGCAAGGGCAATTTTTCTAATCATTAGTATTATCGTTTTTGATTAATTGATTCTTATTTTATTTCTACTAAAACTGGGCAATGGTCGGAATGTTTGGCTTCGGGCAAAATTAGTGCTCTTTGAATTTTGTCTTTCAAAGGTTCGGACGCCAAACAATAATCGATTCTCCAACCTTTATTATTATTTCGAGCATTGGCTCTGTAACTCCACCAACTGTAATTGTGTGGTTCTTTGTTTAAATGACGAAAGGTATCTATAAATCCACTCTTCATGAAACCATCTAACCAAGCGCGTTCTTCAGGTAAAAAACCAGAAATTTTTGCGTTTCTAATTGGATCATGAATATCAATAGCTTCATGACAAATGTTATAATCGCCACAAATTACCAAGTTTGGAACTCCTTTTTTCAACTCATTAACATAGTTTTGAAAATCATCCATGAACATGAACTTATGCTCTAATCTATCAATATTTGTGCCAGATGGAAGATACAAACTCATAACAGAAACGTCTTCAAAATCTACTCGTAAATTTCTTCCTTCAAAATCCATGTGCTGAATTCCAGTTCCGAAAACTACATTTTTAGGCTCGATTTTTGACAAAATAGCCACACCACTATATCCTTTCTTTTCTGCTGGAAAATAATATTGATACGGATAACCTGCTGCTTCAATTTCGATTTTAGGAATTTGGTCTTCTGTAGCTTTAATTTCTTGAAGACAAATAACATCGGGATTTGCTTGCTGTAACCATTCTAAAAAACCTTTGGTAATGGCTGCTCGAATTCCGTTAACGTTGTATGATATGATTTTCATTTACTACTATAGCTTTTGACCAAATATAGGAAAAAGGTTTTAAATAGTAAAGCACAAAAACGACACAATTTATAATCTATTAATTATCAGAACACTAAAAAATATAACAAATTTGTGATTTTAAATATAATGCCAAATAGCGCTCAATTCAACAGAATTGCTATCTTTGTTTCTTGCTCAAAAACAAATTATAAATGGGTTTAGTTACTGCTAAAGAAGTTGCAAAAGCGATTAACGCTGACAAATACGGAGTTTTCGGAACTTTTTCTGGCTGGCTATTGATGAAAGTGCTTAAAATTTCAACTTTAAACAAAATTTATGACCGAAATAAGCATTTAAGCGAAGTTGAATTTTTGAATGCCATTTTAGATGAGTTTCAAATTAAATTTGAAATTCCAGAAGAAGATTTAAAACGTTTACCAAAAGACGGTGCATATATAACCATTTCTAATCATCCATTAGGAGGAATTGATGGCATTTTACTTTTGAAATTAATGCTTGAAAGAGAACCAAATTTCAAAATTATTGCTAACTTTTTATTGCACAGAATCGAACCGATGAAGCCGTATATTATGCCGGTAAATCCGTTTGAAAATCACAAAGATGCTAAATCGAGCGTTATTGGAATTAAAGAAACTTTACGCCATTTAAGTGACGGAAAGCCACTTGGAATGTTTCCTGCTGGAGAAGTTTCAACATATAAAGACGGAAAATTAGTGGTAGATAAACCTTGGGAAGAAGGTGCTATCAAAGTTATTCGTAAAGCACAAGTTCCTGTTGTCCCTATTTATTTTCATGCTAAGAATAGTAAATTATTTTACTTCTTATCAAAAATCAATGACACACTTAGAACCGCTAAATTACCAAGTGAATTATTAACTCAAAAAGATCGAGTTATTAAGGTTCGCATTGGAAAACCTATTTCAGTAGCAGAACAAAACGAATATCAAGATATTGAAAGTTATGGTGATTTCTTACGTAAGAAAACCTATATGCTTTCGAATGCTTTTGAGGATGAAAGTAAAATTAATTTACCAAAATTAACGATTCCAAAACCTCCTAAACAAATTGCTAAACCTGCAAATCATAGTGAAATTATCGAAGAAATTGCATTTCTCAAAAAAGGTGATTATCGTTTATTACAAAGTAAAAATTATGAAGTTTTCTTTGTAACTGCTGATAAAATTCCGAATATTTTGCATGAAATTGGTCGTTTAAGAGAGATAACATTTAGAGAAGTTGGTGAAGGAACTAACGAATCGTTAGATTTAGATGCCTACGATAAATATTACCACCACATGTTTTTGTGGGACGATGAAACACAATGTATTGCAGGTGCTTATCGAATGGGATTAGGTTCTCACATCTATCCAAAACATGGAATTGATGGTTTTTATTTGCATGAATTGTTTCGTTTTGAACCCGAATTGTATGATATGATGAGTAAATCTATCGAAATGGGTAGAGCGTTTATCATCAAAGAATACCAAATGAAACCCATGCCTTTATTTTTACTGTGGAAAGGAATTGTACATACTACTTTGCATTTTCCTGAACATAAATATTTGATTGGTGGCGTGAGTATTAGTAATCAATTTTCTGATTTTTCGAAGTCGTTGATGATTGAATTTATGAAATCGCACTATTACGATCCGTATGTTGCACAATACGTTCATCCAAAAAAAGAATACAAAGTAAAACTGAAAGACGCTGATAAAGATTTTGTGTTCAACGAAACTGAAGCTGATTTAAACAAGTTTGACAAGATAATTGATGAAGTAGAACCAGGAAATTTACGATTACCGGTTCTGATTAAGAAATACATCAAGCAAAACGCAAGAGTGGTCGCTTTTAATGTTGACCCTTTATTTAATAATTCTGTTGATGGTTTAATGTACATTAAAATTTCTGACTTACCTGAAAGCACTGTAAAACCAGTTATGGAAGAATTTCAAGCAGAATTAGAAAGAAAAGAAAAAGGCTAACTTAAATGTTAGCCTTTATTTTATTCTTTACCTATTTCATTTATTTCGCTGCCATTACTTTTTGGATCTTCTCCGTAATTATTTCTTCCATTTGTTCCTTCTGAAAAGAACAAAATTAATAACCATATTGGACCTATTAAGGGTATTAAAGCAATTAAGAAAAACCAACCGCTTTTATCAACATCATGCAATCTTCTTACTGCCACTGCCAATCCTGGTATAAAAACACCTAATATATAAACAAGGTAAAAAGGACCTCCTGCACCTGGTTCAAAATTAATATTTAATACTGTATCTAACAAATAAGCACAGATCGCAAAAATCACATTAAATAAAACGAAGTACCAATATTCTGAGCGTCTCGCTCTTCCACTGAAATTAGCGTAATTCTCAAAAACTACTTTTTTGTACCATTGAAACATAATTATTATTTTTAATTATTTAGTTGCACAATTTTAATTAATGTTTTTATTATTTCCAAATGCTTTGTTGCAATATATCATTCCATGAATTTTCTTGTACAAAAAGAATTAATCTTATAATGTGGTATCCTATCAAAAAAACTGCTAAGTAATATGCTAATTTTCTGTTGTAAAACCATTTTCTAAAGTAGGTTTTCTTTGTTTTAATTTCAACTAAAAACAGTACAATCATAAAGATACAAAACCCAACAACTAATGGTCCGAAAAGATGAAAACTTAAACTTTTCAACAAGTTTCCATCATAAAAATAAACGATTGATTTTGTGATTCCGCACGACGGACAAGGAAAACCTGTGGTGGCTTTTAGTGGGCAAAATGATTGCTCATTATCTAACGAATGGTTGCTGTTTTGAAGCCATAAAACAAAAGGTATTACAAGTGTTAAAACCGCACCTGTAATACCTAAAATTCTATTTAAAACAAAGTTTTTAATTGTATAATCTATTGATGTCTCCTTGAACAATCATTGCTGCTGCAAAAGGGAAAAAT
>Ga0075152_10001874_pt1 | contig 15096 bp, 4 predicted proteins | sample JI61114C2DNA_FD_70964 | JGI IMG/M metagenome (GOLD analysis project Ga0075152, IMG submission 70964) | Wastewater effluent complex algal communities from Wisconsin, to seasonally profile nutrient transformation and Carbon sequestration -... | ecosystem: Engineered > WWTP > Effluent > Algae...
CGCTTCGTAGCCAGCCACAGGCTTGCCATCTTCACCCAGCTTGTCACAAGCCCAGAGCAGGCCGCGGGCGACGAGATCGAGGAAGACGGGAGCTTCCATGGTGCTGTTGTTGTGGCCCATTGTGGTGCCGAAGACCTTGGCTTTGCCGTAAGTGTTCACCCAGACGAGGGCGTGATCTTTCTTCGTGTCCTCGCCATAGGCTTTCGCCAGCGGGACGAAGTTCTCCCAGAGCTTTTCATTCTTGTAGAGCTCGTCCTTCGCATCCAGCCACTCGCTGGGGAAGCCTTTCATCACCGGATGCTCAGGAGCCACGTTCTTCACCAACAGATCGCGGTTCTTTTCATGGCTCATGGAGGTCTGGCCGATGCACTTGCGCCACTCATCGGTCGCTGCGGCGCGGTAACTGTGGGCAGAGCAGTGCAGCATCACAGCAGGCACGCCATTGTGATGAGCCTTGGCGATGCGCTCGACGAAGGCCACATCCGTCACTTTGCCGAAGCACTCATTGTGCAGGACCACGTCGTAGCCCTTGGCCCAGTCGTCTTTTTCATAAATGCTCACGCGGTGCTCGCGCTCGTCTTTGCCCTTGGGGGCATCCTCATGCACGACTGTGAATTCCACGTTGGCACGAGCGCTCAGACCTTCGGCGAGGATCATCTTCTGGTTGGCATAGTCGTGGCAGCAACCTCCGCAGACCATCAGCACCTTCAGCGGCGCAGGCTTGGCAGGATCAGCAGCAATGACCGTCCAGGTGACGAGTGCGGCGAGCAGGGAAAAGGGAAGCAGGAAGCGTTTCATGGGTTGGCGAGTAGTGAATGAGAGATCAGGGGAACGTGATTGGCGAGTAGATTATTCCCGCCGGATCGCCTCAAGCAATCTTCCCCGCACAGCGCTAGCGACAGCGATCCAGCAAGTAACCAGCCCAAACCCAAGCACACCTGCGGTCAATGCGCTGAGGAAGCTCACCGGCAGATCACCACCTCCCTGAGTGACACTCGGCCAAACGGCGATGAGAGCACACAGCACGCCGAGAAGCAGTCCGGTGATGAGCAGGAACACATGCTCACCTAGCACGAGCTTTCTCAAAGCACCTGGCAGGAAGCCCAAAGCCTGCATCAAACCCAGCTCGCCGCGCCGCTCCAGCACATGTCGGGCGACGAGCACGCCGAGTCCAGCGGTGCCGAGCAGCACGCCGAGTCCGCCGAGGATGGTGAAGATGCCGATGTAGGTGTTTTGCACGGCCAGGAAGGCTTCCAGCCTTTGTTTCGCAGGCTCCAGCGCCAGTCCGCGCTGCTCAAGCTGGCGGGTGAGATGCGCGCTGACCTCAGCGACCTTGTCCGCAGGTGCGTCGATGAGGAAAAAACGATACCCGGCGGCATCTGGGTAGGCTTTGAGAAAGGCTGCCTCACTCGTGATCATCTTCCCCTGAAGCACGGAGCCGCCGAGCAGGCCGCTGATCTGTATCCCAAAAGTCTCACCAGCGGCATTTTGATACTCGACCTTATCTCCGACACCTTTACCGAGTCCCCACATGGCTGTGGCTTGATCGGCGATGGCAAGGTTCGCTGGAGAGTCACCATCAAGAGGTCGCAGAACCTTATCCACGCCTTCTGGCTTCACTTCCTTGTCGAAGACCGGCCCTCTGATGAGCAATGATTTCCAATCTTCGCCACCCGCGAAGCGAAACCTCTCTGCCAGCAGCGCCGGATTCACACCGACGAGCACAGGCTTTTGCGCGCGATTCAGATTCAGGCAGCTCGCGTCATCACCTTCACGTACACGGAAGGGCACGATCTTCACGTCCTTCATCAGTTCTTCATCCAGGCCAAAGGCTTCGATGCCTGCCTTGGTGTTCAGGTCTTCATAGATGGGCAGGGATGACTCACCAATCAGCGCGAAGCCGCCCGTGCCGGACGTAGGCTGTGTGACATCTCCCGCGCTCATGCGGAAGGCATTCACCGCCGTGACGAGGAAGATGCCGCCCGCCATCATGCCGATCACGGCCAGACTGCGAGAAGGACGGCGCGAAATGTTGCGCAGACCGATTTGTCCGAGCGTCAGTGCCAGCGTGCCACGATCACGCCGCATCCAGCGGCCTGCGAGCATCAGTCCTGCGATCATGAGCATCATGCCACTGCCGAAAAACATGCCCGCCACGGCTTCCGGTGCCTTCGCGGACTTCGCCCCGAACACGAGACCAATCGCGAGCACGATCATCAGCCATGGCCGCATTCTGGCGAATGCACCTACCGTAGGAGCGCTTGCCAAAGCGCTGGCTTCGTCACCGCTCCATAGCTCCCTCGGTGACTTGCTGAACATCTTCCTGCTGGTCCACCACAGCGTCAGCAGCACGATCAAAATAGAGCCAATGGCCGCACCGATCTGTGTGCCAATGCTGGCCGAGTAGATCAGCGGCAGACCTTGTGCGGCACCTGACCATGCGCCTTTGAGCCCCGCGAGCGCTAGCTTTGTATAAGCAGCGCCTCCGGCCAAACCAACGACGCTGCCGAGCATGGCGATGACTCCAGCCTCACCTAGCAGAGCACGTCGCACCTGCTTGGTCGTCCAGCCGATGGCGAGCAGCAGCCCGACCTGCGAGGAGCGACGCTCCAGCGTGAAGAGGAAAAGCAGTGCCGCGAAGACGAGCGCAGCAGCGATCAGGAACATGCTCAGGCCGATGAAGAGCCCACCGAAGTCCACGCTGCCCTTCGCCGCTGCATCCGCGTCTTTTTTGAAATCACGCGGCACGAGACCGATGTCGGCGAGCATGAGCTGACTGAGGATTTCCTTCCTTAAAGCTGCCTCATCCTGCCCGCTGTCGGGAAAGCGAATGGCGGTGAGATTGCCAAAACGGTTCGACCAGAGCTTCTGACCTTCAGCAAGACTGATGAAGCCTTTCGGAGTGCCTTTGTAGTCGTCCCAATACTTCTCGTCCTGATCGCGGATGGCCTTCATGTCCATCGGGATGCCAGGCTCCCAGTCGCGGCAGTTGTCCACGTCGGACACGCCGGGAAACTCGGGTGTCCAGGCCTTCGTGACCTCTGGGTCCGTCATCGGCAGGATGCCGCTCACTTTGAATTTTGCCGACTGCTGCTTCAGCTCACGCCCGAGTCCGACCACGAAGTAAAAGACCTCCACTTCATCTCCAATGACGAGCTTTTGATCCTCCGCGAGCCACTGGCTGATGGTGATGCCCGAGCCACTGCCACCGATGCGATCCACCGCCGTGATCATCGAGTACGGCGTGCCACCCTTCGCCGACTTCAGGCCATTCACGAGATACGTCAGCACACCATAGCTGCCCTCACGCGCCAGCAGCTTCGTGGCGAGACTTTGATCCATGAAGACTCGTCCCGTGCTGATTTCCCATTCCTTCTTCGAACCAGTCACACGCGTCAGTTTGAGCCCGAGATCATCTAGCGTCTTCTCCTTCTCCCATTCGTCATTCGTCATTCGGACTTCGTCATTCAGCGCAGCGTTCACCTTCCCATCCATCTCGATCTGCACCTGCAAATCCTCCAGTCCAACAAACACGGTGTCCGGTGTGATCTGCGAGGCGATGAGCTGGAATGCACCGAAGTCCTCAGCATTCACAATGCCCGCCACTTTCCGGCGCAGTGACACGTCTTGATTTGTGCTGCCGGAGAGCGGTGCATCGCGCGAGATGGCGCTGGGCCGCTCAAGCCGGACGATGACCGTATCCCCTGTCTTGATGCTGAGCTTGTGAGCGAGTGGTTCATTGATGAGCACCTCACCTTTGCTGAGCGGGATGGCTTTGCTGCTCGTGCTGAGCTTCCAAAATCCCTGCTCCATGCCGAGAATCTGAGTGCCATTCACACGCACCTTACCATTGGCCGCAGCCGTGGAGCCCACAGCGATGATCAGCGGCTCCGCACCTGCTTTGCGCGCCAGATCTGCCGTGAACCAGCGATCACCGCCGAGCAAGCCGGACTGCACTTTGCCCAGCCGAAGCTCCGCGACACGCCGCAGGCTGGCACGCACGGAATCACCGACCAGGAGCGATCCACTGAGGATCGCCGAGGCCAGGAAGGCACCGAGCAGCAAGCCCAGGTGGCTGCGCCAGTAGTGACGTGCGGAGGAGAGGATGAATCGGGACAAAGTCATGATGGCTATACGCTCATCATGTCGAGTCCGTGCAGCCGTGCAATGACTGCACCGACATCTCAGGCGATCAGCTTCTCGATCACCTGCCCGCCGATCTGGGAGAGCTGCTTGAAGCGCCCGCCGTGGTAGAAGGTGAGCTTGTTGTCGTCGAGACCGAGCATGCGCAGCAGGGTGACGTGCAAATCGCGGACGTGATGGACTTCCTCGATGGCCTCCATGCCGCGATCATCGGTGGCACCGATGCTGTGACCGGCTTTGCAGCCGCCGCCGGCCATCCAGATGGTCATTGCCTTGGGATTGTGATCGCGGCCGTAGGCGGTGCCGCCGCGCACACCATTGTCTGGCGTGCGGCCGAACTCGCCGCACCACACGATCAGCGTGTCATCGAGCAGGCCGCGCTGCTTCAGATCGGTGATGAGCGCGGCGATGGGCTGGTCCACGCTGCGGATGAGATTACCGTGCGCACGCTCGATGTAGTCGTGGCTGTCCCAGGTGCCGTTGTAGAGCTGCACAAAGCGCACACCTTTTTCGACGAGTTTTCGCGCCAGCAGGCATTTGCGTCCAAACGCGTCCGTGGCGTCTTTGCCGATGCCGTAGAGTTCTTTCGTCTTCGGGTCCTCTTTTTCGAGATCGATCACTTCCGGCACCTGCATCTGCATGCGGAAGGCCAGCTCGTAGTTGTTCATGCGAGCCTTCAGCTCGTCGTGTCCGGGATGATCCTCGGCGTGTTTGGCGTTCAGCTTGCCCAGCAGGTCCAGATTCGCCCGCTGATGCTCCGGTGTGATGCCCGTCGGCGGTTGCAGATCGAGAATGGGCGAGCCTTTGGCACGCAGCGCGGTGCCTTGGAAATGCGCGGGCAGGTAGCCATTGCCCCAGTTCGCACTGCCGCCCTGCGGATAGCTGATCTCCGGCAGCACGATGAAGCCCGGCAGATCCTGATTCACCGAACCAAGTCCATAATTCACCCACGAGCCAATCGCCGGATCGCCGCCAAAGCGGTTGCCGCAGTTCATTTGATACATGGCGGTGGGATGATTCACCGAATCGACCTGGCAGCCGCGATAGAAGCATAGCTCGTCCGCCACTTTCGCAAGATGCTGCCATGGCTCGCTCATCCACGCGCCGCTCTGCCCATGCTGCGCAAACTTGAACGGTGACTTCACATAGTAGCGCTTCCCGCTCTCCATCGCGGACTTCATCTTTCCCTCACGCACGAACTCCTTCAGGTGAAGTTTTTCGAGCACGGGCTTCGGATCAAAGCAGTCGATGTGGCTCGGTCCGCCCTCCATCATGAGGAAGATGCAGTTCTTCGCCTTCGCTGGGATCATCTGCGATTTCGGCGCGAGCGGCCCTTTCTGCTCCGCAGCGAGCAGCGACGTCAAAGCCACGCTTCCAAGCGAGGTGCCGAGGCCATAGACAAACTCACGCCGTGTGGGCGCATGCAGCGCCCGCGAACCAGCACAGGGAAAAAAGGAGGTTTTCATGGCTCAGTAAAGATAGGCGAATTCGTTCGAGTTCAGCAGCACGAGGCACACATCGGCCAGCGCTCGAGTTTTGGCATCGCAATCAGCCGGTTGCAGGTCAGGAACGAAGTCGGCGTAGCCGGGGAGCTTTTCCTGGAAGCTGAATTTCTCGCCGGTGTTCTCCTCGACGGCTTCGCGACGCACTTCGAGAGGTGGCTTGGGCTTCGAAAAAGTCATTCGAGCCTGTTTGGCCTCCATCTGCTGCCAATGAGTCGTGCAGGCGGCTTTTTCGTCCGCAGAAGGCTTGCGGCCAAACGTGAGCTCAAACACGCGGGCGATCGGATCAGCGGCTTTTTCCTTCAAAACGCGATTCGCGAGCGCAAGAGCCCGATCATAGCTCGCCTGGCCGTTGAAGAGGCTGAAGACCTGCGGCGTGACGGTGGAGACCTCGCGGGCTTCGCAGGAAAAGTCCGGCGCAGGCTCGTTGAAGACTTCCATGAAGGGATCACGCAGACCGCGGATTTTCAGCGCATACAAACTGCGGCGATGTCGCTGCTGCGGCAGCGGATTCGGCACCCACGCGGCCGCAAACGTCCCCATGACCATGCGCGGCTGCATCGCCACCTCGATGTTGATCTCCGGCCGGTTCGGAATGCCGCCCAGCGTCGGATTCAGCTCACCCGTGATGCTCAGCATCGCATCGCGAAGCTCCTCGGCCATGAGGCGACGGGGTTTGAAGGTGGCGTAGGGCGAGTTTTTCAACTCGTCAGGTTTGGAACGAGTTGGAAAACTCGTTCTACGATACGCCGCACTTGTCATGATGAGCCGGTGCATCTCCTTCACGCTCCAGCCTTTCTCCACGAGCGTGGCGGCGAGGAAATCGAGCAACTCGGGATGCGTGGGCTTTTTGCCAGTGCTGCCGAAGTTGTTCGGATTGCCCGCGATGGCCTGACCGAAGTGCCAGAGCCACAACCGATTCGCAATGGTGCGTGTGGTGAGCGGGTTGTCTTTGCTCGCGATCCACTTCGCGAGCGCGGTGCGTCGGCCTTCGACGGCTTCGGGGAACTCGATGCTGCCAAGGATGGAAAGCACGCCGGGTTTCACCTTTGTCGTCGGTGAAAACGGATCACCTCCGCCGAGGATGGCGGTTTGTTCGAGTTCGCCGTTCTTCATGCGGTCGCCGGGCATGCGCAGCGGCTGGTAAACGTTCACCATCGGCACGGTGACGCCGTTGTACACGCTGAAAGCGAATGGCTCGTAGCGCTCCATCTCCCACTTCAGGCGTTCGAGGCCTTTGCGGGCCACGCGTTCATTGCCGAAGTCCTGCGGCTCAAAACCGACGAGCTTCGGCGGATACTGATCCTCGGGCACGCTCTGCTTCGTGAGGATCTGCCGCGCGGCACTAAAAACATCCGAGAAGCCCTTTTTGGCGTTCTTACCGCCACCTCGCTTCGCCTGAGCCACGGCGGCATTCCATTTCGACGGATCGATCTTCTTCTCGGCGAACCACTTCGCGGCGTTTTGAAGCAGTTTTTCGTCGAGCGCCTTCAAAACGGCCAAATGTTCGGCACGGCGGGCTTCGAGATATTTTTTCTCCTCAAAGCCGCTGACGTTCTCCGTCTTCAAAAACGGCGCTTCACGCTCGGTGAGCTGCGTGGTCGAGAAACAGGCCTGCATCGAATAATAATCATGCGTCGGCACCGGATCGAACTTGTGATCGTGGCAACGCGCGCATTGCAGCGAGTGCGCGAGGAAGGTCTCGCCGACGGAATTCGTCACATCATCGAGAAACCGCTGCCGAGCGACCTTCGCGACCTCCATGCCCGTGAGTTCCCACGGGCCCATGCGCAGAAAACCGGTGGCGATGAGCTTTTCACTGTCTGGCGTGATGCGGGCACTCTTGCCCGCAGAAGCCGCGTCCTTGCGGGCAGGAGTGCCCGCATCACTTTCCAGCATCTCATCTCCCGCGATCTGCTCGACGACGAATTGATCGAAGGGTTTGTCCGCATTGAAGCTGCGCACGACGTAATCGCGGTAGCGCCAGGCATTCCCGCGCTCGTAGTCGTTCGCGAAGCCGCTGCTGTCCGCGTAACGCACGACATCCAGCCAGTGCCGGGCCATGCGTTCGCCGTAGTGAGGGGATTCGAGAAGGCGGTTGATCAAACGCAGCCACGTGTCGGACCGGTCCGACACGTCCGACCAGTCGGACTCAAACGCGGCCACTTCCTCCGGCGTCGGCGGCAGTCCCGTGAGATCAAAGGTGGCGCGGCGGATCAAAGTACGCGCATCCGCCTCCGGCGCAGGCTCCTTCACCGCGAGCAGTGCATCCACCGGATGCACTGAGGACTGAGCACTGAGCACTGGCTTCTTCACCGGCTGATAACCCCATAGTGATTCGGGCTTGTAGCGCCGATTCGCCCATTCGGGTGACAAAGCGCCGACAACCTTCACGGTAATGCCATCCTCCGCGCTCCACTTGTCCGCGCTCGCCTTTGCGATGGTGTTTCGCTTCGCTTCATCAGGCCACGGCGCACCGCCTGCGATCCATTCCTTGATCCACGCGAGCTGCTCCGACTTGAGCTGGTCCGCCTCCTTCGGCGGCATGGGCTCCCAGTCATCATGCTTTCGTGTCGAGGCCAGGTAGAGCGGGCTTTCCTCCGGCTTGCCCGGCACGAGAGCCTTCACCTCGCTCTCGCCGCCCTTGATGGCGCTTTCGAGCGTGCGCATGTCGTAGTCCGCCTTGATCTTCTTTTCGTCGTTCCCATGACACGCGAGGCATTTCTCCTGAAACAACGGCCACACCCGCCGCACAAAGAGCGATTCACCGTCCTCGGAATAGAGCAAGCTGGTGGTAAGGAGAGTAGAAAGGGCGATTTTACCGATCATGCATGGATAACGAAGCAGATGTAGGCTCATTTCGTTTCACTTGGCGTCCTCCACGTTGCCAAATTTGAGAAACCACATGACATAAAGTTTTTGATTTAGGGATGCACGGGCGACTTACTTGGTGGATATTGAGGGAGTTCTTATGTCCCCCATGAAAAAGCTTCTTTTATCTGCTTTTACGGTTGTCATTATCGGAGCCGTCTGGCTGTTTAACCATGAATTTGTTCAGTCGGGAGGCTCTGATTCAGGCCAAAAGACAATGCCTGTTCAAGTGACACCGTTTGAGAAGGTGTACGATTCTGGTTCGGCAAAGGCCGCAGGCACTCAGGATGCATCGGCTCCTTCGCCGGGCGGCAATCCCAAGGTGGTCGCGGCTCCGCTGCGGGCACCGACACCTCCACGCCTGCCATTGACATCCACTCCGGGCCGTGAGGCTCCGCCAATGCCGCGGATTGAAGAGTTTAATCCCGAGAAGGCTTTGGCATCCGGCATCTGGTATCATCCAGATCTGCCCGAAGATCAGGTGCGGGCAAAAATGGTGGAGTATCTCAGCAACAAGGCTTTGGCGGATAAACGCCGTGCTGAAAACTGGGCGAGGCAGAATGGTATGCCGGTGCGGGAGGATCTGCCAGGTGGTGGTGTGAGCGAGATCATAAGGCTGGAAGCTGACGGCACGCCGGTCTATTACACGACGAACAATGTACAACTGGCCAAAAGCCTGCAGACGGATCTGGTGCGGGAGACGTCTCCTTACTCGGTCAATGGCAGCAATGGCACGGGCCGGTTCAACATCGGCGAATGGGATGGCGGCTCCGCCCGCTCCACACACGGGAGCCTGAAGGGCCGTGTGACCCAGAAGGAGGGCACCATCACCCTGAGCGACCATTCCACCCACGTGGCGGGAACCATGATCGCCAGCAACTTTTATCCGGGCCTTTACGGCATGGCCCCGTCCGCCGCGGTGCTTTCCTACGACTTCAGCAATGACGTGGCGGAGATGACGGCGGAGGCGCAGGTCAGCGCCACGATCGGCGCGAAGGTGCTGGTTTCAAATCACTCCTACGGGGCCAACTGCGGCTGGGTGGGAAACCAGTACTGGGGCAACTGGCTGGAGCTGCAGGACCGCAAGTTCGGCCGGTATGACAACACGTCGGTGCTCATTGACTCCCTGTGTTTCAACTCACCCTACTACCAGCCCTTTTTCTCGGCGGGCAATGACCGCAACCACGCCGCTCCTGCGACGGGAGCCACCTTCCAGCGTCTGCACGCCACGACCGGCGGGGTGGTGTTTCAGAACAACGCCCAGCCCTTCAATCCCGCCACCCATCCGGGATCGGACTTTCAAAACGGCGGGTATGACACCATTCCCACCTTCAGCGGCAGCAAGAACGTGATCACCGTGGGTGCGGTGACGGATGCGCTGGACGCCGCCGGCAACCGGTCCCTGGCCGCCTCCTCGACCGCCCAGTTCTCCGGCTGGGGCCCCACCGATGACGGGCGCATCAAGCCGGACATCGTGGCCGTCGGGGTGAATGTGCTGTCCGCCTCCTCCTCCGGTGACAACACGCAGACATCCATGAATGGCACGAGCATGGCGACACCCGGTGCCTGCGGTTCCGCCATTCTGCTGCAGGAACTGTATGCGGACAATTTCAGCGGCGTGCCCATGCGCGCGAGCACGCTGAAGGCGCTGATCCTGCATTCTGCGGATGACATGGGCAGCCCGGGTCCTGACTACACCTATGGCTGGGGGATGATGAACACCAAAAAGGCGGCGGACATCATCCGGTCCCACAAAGGCTCCCCCATCAACAACCACATGATGGAGGATGCCCTGACCACCACCGAGGCGTCCAAGACCTACACCTTCGCGTGGAACGGCCTGGGTCCCGTCCGCGTGACGATCTGCTGGACCGAGCCCGCCGGCACTGCCCAGCTCGGCCTGAACACCACCACCGCCAACCTTGTGAATGACCTGGACCTGCGTGTCACCGGACCCGGCGGCACCACCATGCCCTACACCCTGAATCCGGCCAGCCCCGGCACGGCGGCGACCACGGGTGACAATGTGCGGGACAACGTGGAGCAGGTGTACATTGATGCTCCCGCCGCAGGCACCTACACGGTGACTGTGAACCACAAAGGCACGCTCACGGGCGTGAACGGGCGGCAGAACTTCTCCCTGATCCACGAAGGTCTTCGTTCGGACGCGCCGGTGATCCGGCTTTCCAGCAAGTTGCTGACCTTTTCCACCCCGCCTTCGTCGAGCCCGGATTTCTACTCCTTCACCCTGCAAAACACCGGCGTGAAGCCGCTGAACTACAGCATCACGGACAATGCCTCCTGGCTGCATGTGAACCCCACCTCGGGCAGCGCGAACAATGGCGAGACGGACACCATTTTCCTCGGCTTCACCACCACGACCCTGGTTTCGGGTGTTTACACCGCCCGCGTCTATTTCACGGCTCCAGGCGCCGCCCCGGCTGAACTGGAAGTCCGGCTGACCGTGACCGGCAACACGGTGCCCCTGGCCCAGGCCCTCGACATCACCGATCCCGTGACTTCGTCCGGCAACGCCCCATGGTATGGGCAGACGGCTCTGGCGCACGACAGCGCGGACGCGGCCCGCAGCGCACCGGTGAAGGACAGCCAGGACACGGCTTTCAGCATGAACGTCCAGGGGCCGGGCGAGCTGAAGTTCTGGTGGAAGGTGGATTCAGAAGTGGTGGACCGGCTGAGCTTCGAGATCGGCTCGACGGTCAATCAACAGATCAGCGGCAACCAGGACTGGGCGGAAGTCACCGTACCGATCAACGCCGGAGCCCAGAAGCTGACATGGCGCTACAAAAAAGATGCCTCGACCGCCACGGGCGCGGATGCTGGCTGGGTGGACCAGATCCGGTATGTGCAAAACACCGGCAGACTGGAACTGACCCAGAAAAAGCTCGATCTCATCACCACCCTCGGCGTGAATCCGCCGACCACCTCCTTTAACATCCTGAATGAGGGCGTCGGCACGGTCAGCTACACCGTCAGCAGTTCCAAATCCTGGCTCACCGTGTCTCCCACCTCGGGCAGCACAGCCGGGGAGCCCGACCAAGTGGACCTGACCTTCAACGTCGCGGGCCTGAAAGCCGGGCTGAACAGCGCCCGGGTGACGGTTCAGCCGCAGAATGGTGTGGCGCAGTACTGTGACATCAGTCTGAACATCCTGCCCGCCACGGCCATCCCCATCCACACGGCGGTGGATCATGGCACCCCCACGAGCTGGACCACGCTGAGCATGACGCCCAGCGCCGTCTGGTTCGGCCAGACAGCGGGCGCCTTTGACAAGGCAGACTGCATGCGCAGCGGCACCGGCCTGCCTGACGGCGGTGACAGCACCCTGGCGCTGTCCACACTGCCGGGTCCATGCACGGTTTCCTTCTACTGGCGCACAGACTGCGAGGCTGGATACGACCGGCTGGCCTTCTTCGACGGAGCTGTGGAGGTGGCCAGCGTCAGCGGCCAGGACACCGCCTGGAGACAGTTCACCTACGCCGCCGGGCCTGGAAACCACAACCTCTGCTGGAAATACATCAAGGATGCCAGCCAGTCCCGCGGTCTGGACTGCGGTTTCCTGGACAAGGTGGTGCTGGATTTCAAATCGCCGAAACTCAATGTGTCCACCACCTCCCTCCTCGGGTCCGGTCTTTCCGGCGGCACACCAGGCGGACCGTCCTTCACGATCAACAACACCGGCAGCGGCACCCTGAACTACGCTCTGAGCAGCGACCAGCCCTGGTGCAAGCTTTCCACCGCCAAAGGCACCGCCACCACGGAGACCGACACCATCAATGTCAGCTTTGATGCCAGGTCCCTCGCCGCAGGTGATCACTTCACCACCATCACGGTCAATGGCGGCACAGCGGGCAGCCGCACCATCAATGTACAGCTTAGCCTGGGCCAGGGCACGGTGACTCCGGTGCAGGTCTCCCTCACCACCAGCAATATCCAAGGCTTCAGCAACACGGCTCTCCCGGGGGCGGCCAACGGCTGGGGCTTCTACTCCAGCAACGAGGGCCGCATCGCCATCGTCGCCGGCGCCCTGCGCATGGATGACAAGGTGACGGGCAGCCTCTACTCGCTCAATGAAGGCATCTGGCACGCCAACCTGGCAGGAAAAACCGGGGTCTATCTGGTCTTCAATCATCGCCAGAGCAACGACGAGCCGCACCTGCTGCCAGACACTTTCACCGGCCATGCCAACGGCGATGGCGTGAGCATCAGTGAGGACGGTGTCACCTGGCACACCGTGGACCAGCTTCAAAACACGGACGGAAACTTCACCACGCATCTCGTGGACCTCGACGCCGCCGTGGCAGCCGCCAACATCGCCTACACCGCCGGCTTCCAAATCAAGTTCCAGCAGTATGACGACTGCTCCTGGGGCACGGACGGGGCCGAGTTTGATGATGTGATGCTCACCGTGATCACCACCGTGGACGACCACGCCAACACCTTTGCAGAAGCCACCATCGTGCCAACAGGTGGCACTCCTGTGAGTGGCAAGATCGAGCTGCCGGGAGATCAGGACATGTTCACCTTCACGCTCTTCCAGCCGGGGGCCCTCACGGTCGGAACCACCGGCGGCATGGACACCTTTGGTGAGCTTTTTGACAGCACTGGAGGTCTCATCGCCTCGAACAACGACAGCGTCGGGAAGAACTTCTTCCTCGGTCGTGTGCTCGACGCGGGCACCTACTACGTCCGGGTGCGCGGTTTCAACAATGCCAAAGGCCTCTACTCCCTTGTCACCAACTTCCGCCTCACCTCCGCACCTCCCTCGCTGACCTTGCCGGCCTCCGACTGGACGCCTCTGACCTACTCACCCTTCGTGCCGCCTTTTTATGAGATGACCGCCAAAGGCCTGCTCAAGCAGGGGCAGGGCGCTGCGCTGGTCGTGCTTGGCAGCATGAACGTGAAGGTGAACAGCAACAGGTCCTTCTCCGGCAAGGTCTTCTGGGAGGGTGTTTCGTATCCCCTGGTGGGCAGCTTCCCCTCGGGCGCGGGTGCCGTCAGTGGTTCCGTGGCCCGCAAAGGTTTGTCATCACTCAATTTCACCCTCGAATATCACAATGAAGGAACCATCCACAGCGAATGGCGCATGCTTGGCAGCGTCACGGATGGCATCACCACCGCGAATGCCGTGCTGCTGGAGGACTACAACTGGCACGCCACGGCATTTGCCGGCCTCTGGAGCATCGCCATGCCCTCTGTGGACAATGGCAGCACCTCGGAACCCCAGGGCACCGGCTACGGCTTCCTTCTGGTCAATGGCACCAACGGCGACGCCACTCTCTTCGTCAATCTGCCGGACAACACCACGGCCTCCGCCTCCACTCCGGTGACCGCCCAGCACAATGGAGAACCTGAAATCTCTTTCTATGTCCCGGCCGGGCTTGGCTTCTATGCAGGAGAGATGCGTTTCCGCGACTTGGCCGGCATCAGCGACCTTGATGGCCGCGTGAGCTGGCGCAAGGTTCCCACCACGACCAAGGGCGCCTTCTACCCTTCTGGCTTCCAGGTGAACCGCAGCATCCTCGGATGCCGTTATACCGCGCAGGCGAATCTCCCCGACCTTCCAGGCCTCTCTCTTTTCCCAGGCCCCCCTGGAGGGACCAACTACCTCGCCCTGGCCAGCTGCTTTGGCAGCGACCTGCCCTACCTGCCCGGCCTCAGGGCTGTGTCGTGGGATACCAAGGACAAGCTTTCATGCAGCGCCTCGGGTGAGACATGGACCTATTCCCTGGCCGCCACCAAGGCCCAGCTCTCGGGAAGCTTCAAACACGCCGCCAGCGGTGTCAGTTTCAACTTTGGCGGCTCAGTCTTCCAGAAGCAGCAGAAGGTCATCGGCTTTCTCAAAGGCCTCACCCAGTCCGGACCCTTTGTCATGCAGCCCTGAGACTGCTCGATGGCGTTCAGCGTTTCTTCAAATGTTCGCTGAAGAAGTCCACACAGGCGGTGACGCAGATGTCAAAAGCCTTTTGCTGGCCGAGGAAGGCGTGCGGAGCCTGCGGGATGACTTCCAGGCCGGTGGTGATGCCAAGTTTTTGCAGGTCGCCACGGCAGTCGTCGGCGTGGGTGCTGGGGTCATCGAGCTCGCCGGTCATGAAGAGCAGGGGAGGATCGGCTTTGTCCAAATGGTGACGCGGGGAGGCGAGGGCGTAGGTCTGCGGGATCTTCGACAGTGAATCGCCGAGGAAGGTGCGGTAGAAGGGATCGTCGGTCTTTCCGCTGAGCTCGCCGATGCGGGCGCTTTTGAGGTCGCTCTGCGCACCCATGGCGATGCCGGCCTGCACGGCGCTGGATTGATCGGAGTGCCCACCATCGCCTTCGAGTTCCTTCACGCCGCCGCTGGTGGTGAGCAGCGCGGCAAGGTGGCCGCCCGCAGAAAGGCCAGTGACGCCGATGGCATTGGCGTTGATGCCAAACTTGGCCGCGTTCGCCCGCAGGAAGCGCACGGCGGCTTTGCAGTCCTGAATAGCGGCGGGAAACTTCGCCTCGCCGCTAAGCCGGTAGCTGATGGTGGCCGTCACAAAGCCTTTCGCGGACAAGGCCTGCGCGAGATTGGCCATGGAAG
>Ga0075152_10001877_pt1 | contig 15094 bp, 17 predicted proteins | sample JI61114C2DNA_FD_70964 | JGI IMG/M metagenome (GOLD analysis project Ga0075152, IMG submission 70964) | Wastewater effluent complex algal communities from Wisconsin, to seasonally profile nutrient transformation and Carbon sequestration -... | ecosystem: Engineered > WWTP > Effluent > Algae...
TACCCACATTCAAAGCACGTTGTTGCAAAGGAATCTCGGCCAATCGAACTCCGAGTCGTTCGCCCAATACAAGTGCCGGGCTCTGTAGTTCCTGGCAAAGCGTATCAACGAGCTCGCCGCGTAATGCCGGGGAATTTCCAACAAGAACGATCAGCTTGCAGTTCCTTTGGGAAATGCCTTCAATTTGCTGCTTAAGTTCCGCGAGCATCTTCGCGACCTTCATTTTTCAGTAGGCCCCACAGATTGATTGCTTACAGTCTCAGGGACTGCGACATCTGGCACGTACTCGACTAATTGTTCAATGCGGCAATCAAAGTAGGCACACAGCCGATCCAAGTTTTCGGATCGAACGCTGACTCCGTGCTGGTTAAGCACCTTGGAAAGGGTGTTTCTAGTGATACCTGTGGCTTGGGCAACGTCCTGAATCATCACCCGGCGCCTTTCCCGAAACTCCTTTTCGGCAATCAATTCTTTGAGCTTGTAACGAAGCATTGGAGTCGCTCATGGATGATTTTTTGTAATTACGCCCAAAAAACTTGACAAACGCAAACTTAATGGTAAATATAGCGACAAATGCACATATTTATGTGCATTGGCACATATTTTTCAGCAAGGAGCATGAAGATGAGCGCAACCTACCTCACCACAGAACAACTGGCGGATCGGATCCACTACGACGTTCGGACAATCCGGGATCGCCTTAAGGACAGCGTACTGCTTGAGGGCGTGCATTACATTCGTCCTTTCGGCGGTCGTAAATTGCTTTTCGTCTGGGAAACTATTGAGCGTGATATCAGCACGGCTTCGGCCAACAACGCTCCGTTGATCCCAATGGCAAACGGTGGTGTAGCCCATGGCTAAGGTCCGGGTTCGGCCCGAAACCGGCAATCTGTATTTTGACTTCAGCTACCGCGGTGTTCGCTGCCGGGAACAGACGCTCTTGCTCGACACTCCGGCCAACCGGAAATCCGTCGAAGCAATGGCTACCCGTATTAAACGTGAAATGGCTAAGGGTACTTTTGAGTATCAGGCCTTTTTCCCGGATAGCCCTCGCGTCAAGAGTTTCGAAAATCCGCAGCTGAAGGCAGAGTCTAATAAACCGATTGAACAAATCGATCCGCAGACTCCCACCTTTTCGGAATTCGCGGACCTGTGGTATCTGGAATCGGAACCACGTTGGCGCAAGCAATATCGCGAAGCCATGCGGCAAACACTCGACCGCTTTCTGTTCCCATATTTCGGAACCAAGAATTTAGCGAATATTACTCGGGCCGACTTGCTAGGTTTCCGTGCAGAGATTGCTAAACGTAAAGGTCGTGCGGGACAAACTATTTCAGGTAAACGCATCAATAAGCTCATGGCTCAGTTGAAAGCGATTCTTGAGGAAGGCTGCGACCGTTACGGTTTAAATTCTCCTGGCCGTGGCATCAAGCCACTGAAACAAAAGCGTGCTGACGTCCTTCCATTTACTTTGGAAGAAGTCGATGTGTTGGTGGCTACGGTACGCAAAGACTACCAGCACTATTTGCAGGTACGGCTGCTGACTGGACTTCGCACCGGCGAGGCCAATGGCCTCCAATGGATCGATATCGATTTCAAAGCCAATACCTTGTGCGTCGCCCGCACCATGTCCCGAAACGGTGATGGTGAAACCAAGACAGACGATTCAAGGCGAACTATTGTGATGGTGCCGCAGGTACGGGCCGCCCTTCAACAACAAAAGGCAAATTCGTTAGAAGGTTGCCCTTGGGTATTCCACAGTTCTCATGGCAACCCTGTTGATGTCGTCAACTTTACTAATCGTGTTTGGTACCCCCTATTGAGGCACTTGGACCTTAAGAAACGACCTCCGTATCAAATGCGACATACGGCGGCGACGCTAATGCTGGCTGCCGGCGAAAATCCAGAATGGGTTGCCTCGGTACTGGGTCACTCAACCACGGAAATGTTGTTTCGGGTGTATTCGCGGTTCGTGCCTAACCTCACCCGTAACGATGGCTTGGCATTTACCGGGCTGTTAAACGCACATAGTGAAACTGACAAGAAGGAGATGCCAACTGTCTCTGCCGAAGTATTGGCATCTCTGACACTTGCTCAAAAAAATTCTCTGTTGGCAGAGCTGACGCGCCAAATACAAAATAAATAGGAGATTTCTGTGACTATCGAATTAACGATTCCTGCGTACAACTTTGATGCTGCTGTCATTCCTAGTTATCGCCCTTTTGAAGACGCTCCTCATGGAGCTCGGCAAGTTGCTCTACATACGGCTACGATGGTTTACCCGGCACTTACATGGCTGCATCTCAATATTCTTCAGCAAAATAATCCAGATCACGTAATTCATGGAAATGTTGATGCTTGTGAGGTGAAGACATCCAACAGCACGCAGATGCTGATCCTTACAAAAATCACGGCGCGCCCAGATAATTATACAAATGCCATGCCATACCTACATACACATGCATCGCCCATTTCAGGGGAGGTAAATAGTGTGCGTAAATTGATTGCAACAATATCAAATTGTGCAATTCGAAGATTCGTAAATGAAGCGTTTACATATCGCGATGCATTTGAATATTTCTGGACTTGTCCTGCGTCCCTGAATCATCATCATGCCCATCCTGGTGGGTTGGCCGAGCACAGTCGAGATGTTGCAGAGCGAGCTGCACATGCGATGTTTGATGAACCAATGCAACGTGACTTTGCAATTGCGTACGGATTGCTGCACGATTTTGGCAAGATCTGGTCTTACGAGGATGGCGCACTCACTGAAATGGCCAGGCGTTTAGGCCATGAACAGATTGGATATGAAAAACTTCTACCTGCAATCTTACGTTTGCGACAATGCGAACCTGACTGCGGCATCGTCCTGCAATCATTGCTTTCAGGGGAGTGGAAGCGCGATGGGAAAAGGCCTATCCAAGCGGTAGGCAATTTGATTAGAACACTAGATCAGATGAGTACTGATAGTGACTTGAAGAAAAGGAACCACGGAAAGGCCGGGTGGAAACCCGTAATCGTAAGTTCCAATGAATTCTATTAGGTCTTGCAACCAATGACACATCCATTCGAGCTCGCTCACAGAGGCTAGTTCCGGTCTTTTTTGGTATCCAGTTTTTCGCGCTTACTGGCACGCTTTGTACGCCTCTCTCCTAGTTTCTTCTTCCTCGCTTGCTCGTCACTCAAGAGTCGTTGGTTCGCTTTGCGAAGAGAGAGCACGGCAGCATCTCTTGCATGCAGGAGACAGTTAAGCTCAGCAATCCGGTCGAGATCCAAAGTGTCGCCAACGTATAAACTCGTGATCAGTGCCAAGGTTTGTGCGGTTTGTTCGCCAGGATCGACAAGCCCGGCATTACTTCGACCCGCCGGCAAAATGTCCTTGTCCCCCATTGAGCTGAGATTGAAGAACAAACTACGTGCTCCAGCGTGAACGTTGAACGAGGCCATCTTGTAGTAGCTGCTCATACTGGCCCTGCCAGCCGCGATTTGTAGCTCTTTGAATGTTGGCTTCTTTAGGTCCAAATGAAGATCGGCCCATCCATAGGGAGAGGCATACGTCGGCCCAAACCGATCGAGCACAATCTTGTACTGGAGCTCTATGGCGACACGCTTTCGTTTGTTGATGGGAGTGAATCCAAGCGGCACTTGAGTGGCATCGTATTCATCAGCTTGGCGCTTCACCTCGACTGCATCGTGAAGGATATAGCGCTCTGCCACATCTTCATCGCCATCGGCAATGAGTGCAGCGACAACCGAGAGTTCATAAAGCGTACGCCATCGTGCCATTGCGCCGTCAGCAAAGCCGTTCTCCATGAGACAGATGATCTCATCGGTGACTTGGCAAGCGCGTGCATGAAGTCGTACCAACACCCAGCGGCGATACATATGTCGCTTAGATTTCGATTTATTGTGGCGCCTCAATGTCTCTTGGCCGGCTTCGCGACAACAGGTGAGTAGCATACGGAGGTAGTTCAGACCTTCGCCCCAGCGAACCTCCAGCCGGTTTCGGAACTCAACAAATTCAGATAACTGAGTCGCATGCTCGCCGGGCCAACGTTCGCATAAAACTTTGAACATCTCGTCAGTAGCTACTTCAGAGGCTTTTAGAGCCGCTTCTGAAATCGTCTCTAATATCTTAGCGACAGCTATGTCGACTTCTTCTTCGGTAATCGCAAGTTTGACGGACTTGTTCTGACTCTCTGGGGCGTCATCCCATTCAAACTCACCATCCTTTTTTGAGAGGATGTGTTCGGCCATCGCATCCATTATCTCCGGAGGCACATAGGCGCCTGCCTCTTTCGCTTTTCGAGCAAGCAATCCATATAGAACGGTTTTAGGCAAAGAATCCAGCGTCTTAAGTAGCGCTTTTTTGATTACAGTCATCCTACGATCCTATAGGACTTGCATAAATGGAAGCCCGGTCGAGACATTTCCGCCGAAAAACCGACGTCGTCTCCAAACTAACAGAATAAAAGCCTGGAATTGGTTTAGGCCAAGACCATGCGGCCATCGAGGCGGGCTCTAATCGACTCGTAAAGCACTGACAGCATATGTTATTCGGACAAGTTTGCCGATGCGGCTTGAGGTCTGCCACTGATTTACCACACCCTCCAACCGAAAGAATGACTAGATAGTTCCGGTCCCGCTTGATTGCGTAGTTAGGCGACATGCGCGTTAAGGAACCCAGCTAGACCGCCGAGCACTGCAAAAATTAGAGGACCGATGAAAGCAAGCATGAAATACAAAGTCCTCTGTTGGCGCAACTTGAAATACTTAAACCCATTCTCGTATGCAAAAGCCACCATACAGAAAACCATAAAGAGTGCCAAGAAGAGGTTATAAGGTTTACCCTCTAGCCACCAAGACCAATTGATCGAAGCGATTAAAAGATTTGCCAATGGAATTATCCACTCTAACAACTGCTGCACTTTCTTTGATTCTTTGCTATGCATCACTTGTCGCCTAACAACCAAGATAAGGGACCGACGCGCCGGATGACGATTCGGATGAATCTAATATTTCCACGGATCTCCCCTTGATTGCGTAGTTAGAAGTCATTTGCAATTGACTAGTCTTTTCATAACGTCTCTATTGCTGCCTGTGTGGATAATTACCACGTAAATCACACCGCCAGAATAAGTATTAAGCAACGCCTGCTGCGCCATTGCACCAGTCCATCTTTGGCCAGGTCCGATTTCAAACGGTACACCGGGACCCCATCCGGGCGTTGGAATAATTCCTAGTCCTTTACGTTTGCGAAATAATTTATGAACGCGACTTTGATAATGATAGACCGCAAGGTGAGTAATCGTAGTTATCCTATCTCCACGATTTACTACTTCTACCATGATTGAGGTGTCATCGGCGTGGCTGCCCGGTGATTGCATGTTTGGTAGTAATCGCATCACTAATCGTGGGCCCGAAGTCGCCCACTTGTATATGTCCCAGACAAATACAAATGTTGCTAATGCTGCGCCCCACCATGCCGCGATTTCAGATGCATTCATGACTTCTAACAACCAAGATAAGGGGCCGAGGCGCCGGATGAAAACTCGCTTGAATCTAATGTTTCCACGGAGGTCCCCTTGATTGCGTAGTTAGACTTGCACGATGCATTAACAATTGAAAACTGTTATTGTCAACCGAGCTTTTGCAACAGAGCGCAGAACTCCTCCCAGTAACGGATAATTGCACCAGTTATAGCAATGAGGCCAGCGACCACCGGCCATAGCTGCTGAGCCCACAGAAAGATTCTTTGCCACCCAATATGAGGATGAACCAATATTGTGTGCAAACCTTCTGCAGTTAGTGGTCCCTTAGACAGAAAAGAAAGGTCATGCTTGGAAATTGACCAGCCCGCGAGTAGTTCATACTTAATCGGAAATCCTTCTGTTGGCATGTTGTCATGGCCAATAGGAAAGTGATAACGATAAAATTCAGCCAAAACCCACTTGTGTTTCAGCCAGTGATACATAGCAAAAACTGTAAAGTGCTTTTTCCAGAAGAAGTTTTTTACTGTTCCGAAGAATGATAGTGGCTTTAGCTTGATCTCTTTAGTTGCACCGTCTAAATACCAGTGCTCGTCAAACTCTGTGACAAGAGCATTAATGTTTCGGATTTGATCAGGTGTAGGATTCATGTCTTCTAACAACCAAAATAAGTTGCCGTAGCATCGCCGGATAATGACTTGAATGCAATGTATGTCCAGCTCCCCTTGATTGCGTAGTTAGGCATCAGTGCCATCATCTTCAAACACGTCATATGGGTCTGGCAGGTCGTCAATGATGTCGTGCGCAATGCAATATGAAAAAAGCGCTGCCCCCTCAATAGTGAAGTACTCAGAACTACCTTTGCTAGACCCTCCTTGGGCAGAGAAGCTGGGTCTGCCGAAGTTGCGACCGTGAACGTCAGCGGCGAGGCGAATCATTTCTGTCGCGATTCCTGCTCGTTGATACTCAGAGTCAACAAACATGTTGAAAAGGATTGGATCACCGTCCAGATCATTGAACTGGACTTCGCCAATCTGGACGTTGTTAACGTGAGCAGTAATATCGTAATCTATCTCAAAGCTGATTGATCGCCCGAGTTTGTCAATAAATGTGTGGTCTGTGCTGTAGTTCATCTTGATGCCTAACAACCAAAATAAGGTGCCGACGCACCGGATGCAAAACTTGAATGCAATATTTTCACGGAGGTCACCTTGATTGCGTAGTTATGTGCGACTCACAATATGGCGGCCAAGCGTGAGAGCACGAGAAAGAATTTGCTGATTTTCTTGGAATGCAATAATTGTGCCTCCGTCGTATAAAATGCCGCCCGGTGAAACGTCCTGAATTACCGCATCGACTAGTTGATGGAAACGAACAATATCGACGGCAATGTCCTTTTTAATGACGCCAATTTTGTGTGCGTGTGCTTGATAAATACGAGAATAATGCGAGGGAACATTAACTCTAAAAATATAAACTTCGGGAGAGCCAGGCTCTTGAAGATGAGAAATTACGCTCTCGATTCCTTGTAGATAATTTCGTTCCGCCGCAATTTCAATTAGGGCGCTTACTTCAGCGATTAGCGAGGCCTGAATCAGTTCTGCTTCGTTCTTGCGCCGATAATGCTCCGCGACTTGATTCGGAATGATTGACGATACCCCGCCGACTAATGCGCCAAGGATGGCGGCAGCCGCCGGAACTATCACATTCAATTCTTCTGGATTCATAAGTTACTCGTAAGCACATAACAACTAGTTAACCCGTTATTGGGGGTATTACAAGGGTAGCGTAACCGCAAGCCCGCCAACAACGCTGCCCGTTGCCAATAAAGTGCAATTTGCTGAATGAGCCGCGATACACCCCAAATATGGTTGGTAAAAGCACGCGCTACATACACGAAGCTTCAGGAGGTGTTGAGCCGATGCCCTTGATTGTTGGACTTTGCTGGTAACGGGTTGTCCTGAAAGCGCCTTCAATTCCACAAAATCTCATCCCATGAGACAGCCACGTTGAACAATGGCCCTGCACCACATTATTGCGGGGGAGTCGGGTCATGACCACGTTGAATATCTTTGAACGCTTGCGGCTCAAACTTGAATCTGATGCCAAGTTTGTTTCGGCTATTGGTGTTGATCTAGGCACCACCAAAAGCTGCGTGGCGCTTGCAGCATACGATGCCGATGCACATGAGACCGACTGCGAATGCGTGCCATTTCCCGAACCCGGCATTCCGGGTGCTCCGGTGGCGGTGCCTTCTATCGTGGCGGTAAAAAATGGCGAGGTGGCCATTGGTCATGCGGCCAAGCGTTTGATCGGACGAAAGGGCTATACGCCGCTGCGAGATGTATTTCGCGAGAGCAAAAATGATATCGGCCTGCGTTATCGGTATTGGAAAGCGCCGGAGGGTTTTCAATCAGCCTCAGAAATTGCTTCGCACTTGCTGCAATATTTGCTGGTGCCAATGGCCAATGAACTGGCGGATGAAGAGGTACTGCTGGTCATTACCGTGCCTGCCTCGTTCCACGGTGCACAGCGAAATGCAACGCTGGAGGCGGCCTATACCATTTTGGGCGATGAGGCACGAGTGACTCTACTTGATGAACCGTATGCAGCATTTCTGGATTTGCTATTTCAGCAACCCGAAGTTTTGAACCAACTTCCTGATTCAGCCAATATCTTGGTATTCGATTTTGGTGGAGGCACCTGCGATGTCGCCATGTTTAGCCTAAATATTGGCAAGCATGGGTTGGAGCCACGATTGCGTGCCACCAGTCGCTATCACCGGATTGGCGGTGGCGATATTGATCGTGCGATTGTGCATGGCCATTTGATTCCGTTATTGCTGAAAAACCACCATCTCAAGCCGACGCATTTTGACTGGCGGACCAAACGCTATGTGCTGGAGCCGCAGTTGTTGCCTTTGGCCGAACGATTGAAAATTGCCTTGTGCCGCCGCGTGATTGAACTGAAAGAATCCGACAGCAAGGAATTGTCCCATTCGGAAGTGGTCGCCGCCGGGGAATATGAAATTCATGTCGATGATGCGACGGTGCTGTTTCTCGAAAGCCCCGGTTTGAATTCGACGCAATTCCAGGAAATCTTGAAGCCCTTTCTTGATCCAGAACCTCTACCGGAAGGTTTACAAGATGATTATGTGATGCGGGGTTCTATTTTTTCGCCGATATTGCAAACCTTGATGCGCGCGCGGGTAGAAGCAAATGAGATTGATGCCGTCATTGTGGCGGGCAGCAGTTCCTTGATCCCAGAAGTACGATTGGCGTTGAAAGACTATTTTCAGGAAGCGACATTGCTGACCTGGCCCGACGGTACGGAGTTGCAGGGCGCCATTGCACGGGGTGCGGCATTGCAGGCGCTATCGATTGCAGCGCTGGGTGAGCCGTTGATTGAGCCGGTGTGCAGTGGAGATATCGGCATTCAGACGCGACAAGGTTTTTTGCCCTTGGTGCAAGCGGGTAGCTCGCTACCGCAAACAAACCCATCGCCCATCATTTTGTATGCGCCGGAAAGCAGTGACGACCTAGCGCTGGATATCGCTGTTGAAATTCTTGCCGATGGCAATCGCTTACTCGGGCGCTCGTTGTGGTCACTGCCGGCCCCCGTGCATGCCGGTGAAGCCCTGCACTTGCGCTGGTCGCTCGATATCAATCAATGTCTGAGCCTGGAATTGCATCGGGCTAACCCCTTATCCACCGATCCGTTTCAACAACGTTTCGATGCGCCCGTCGCCCACCTGGATTTGGGGCAAGTAGTGCGTTGCCGCATGCTGGAGCGCGAAGAAGCTATTCGTAATGATGCTGTTTCCAAGGAAGATTTAGGTAAAGCCTATACCGAGATTGCCCGCGATTCGGCAAGCCTGGGTGAGCATGAACGCGCATTGCACTTTGTCGCGCTGGCCATGCAACGCGATGGCAGCACCAATGATTTATTGAACCTGCGAGGCAACTATCGCAGCGCCTTGGGCGACGCTCAGGGTGCCGAGGCGAGCTATCGTCAGGCAAAAAATTCGCTGTCGGCGCAATTCAATTTGGCGTTATTGCAATTCCAAAATGGCCAAACGAACGAATCGATCGAAACCCTGGATAGCTTATTGGAACGTGAGCAATGTCGTCCGTACCGCATACTGAAAGCCAACGCGTTGGAAAAATTGGGCAACACTGCCGAGGCGCGTTTGTTATACCAGGATGCCTTGCACGGCCAGTTAAATCTGCAAGACAAGGACGAGTGGGAATTAGGCTGGCTTGGCAGGGCGGCACGTCAGCTCGATGCCGAAGACACTCGAAAGGAAATCCTCGCTGAACTGGCGCGATTGCGCGAGCGCACGCATCCTTCACAAAGGCAGGGGCAATTGCCGGATCAGGCGGTAGCAAGAAGCTGAGCTGTGGGCTGGTGAGTAACTACAAAACCAAGGAATCGTCATGAAAATATTTCATCCTAGTTTTACCGCCAGTAAGCTGGCACCTTGTTTTGATCGTTAGTCCCATGACAGACACTATGGAACATCGCTGCATCGAGTTGGCCTCGGATGCGAAACTGACCGTCGCAAAACGCCGCCTATCTGAACTGGACAGTATTCGCTTTGATAGCCCATTGAGAGGGTTGGGTGAGTTTGTCTGGGCGGAGGACTCGCGCGGGAAATTAAAGCAAATTCTGCTGGTGCCCTTGGCAGTACTTTTCATGGCATTGCTTGTCCCGCTGGCCTATCTCGCGCACGTGTGGGGTATTCGCAAAGAACGCCGCGCACTCAAGCGGCAAATACGTGCGGGAAGTATTTCGGTTCTGTCGGACGTGCCATCCACCAAGACAATAGAGGCTCTTTGGAAGCATTGCGGCCTAGAAAGCCGCGTGCTTTTTTGGGATGAATGTCTAGAATTATTGGCGAGGTGGATAGGTATCCTCTACGGTGAAGCGTGTGCTTCCACCATCAATGTCGAATCCAGAGCACTTGCCATTGCTCAGCGCCAGGTCGAGGCAAACAGGTCATCTTGCGAGGGCAAAGGAGGGCCGCATTTCCACTTTACTCCGCCTATCGAGGCGCTAGTCGGAGTTCTATCGAATGAGCTGCCGCACTACGACAAAGTAGTGCCGTCATAAATGTGAGCTGCGACCCCGACGATTCAAGCTGGCATTGCCTAGGGCCGAAGTTGAGATCAGACTTCTACACATAACGGAGTCACTCATGAAAGATGGCGCAATGGATGGTCCCAATTCTCAACCCAGCCCTGAACTTCAAGAGTGGCTGGATACCAGAGAACGGCATCATAGAGTGGCTGCGGCAATCCGTGCCGATGGAGGATGCATAATGTTGAAGAGCACAACAGTGGATCCGACAACGCTTGATGAGCCGCTCAGGTCAGAAGCACTTGAATATTTGAGACGAATTGGTCAGTGATATGACCAGCCCCTTGCATAGGCCATTTTATGATTTCTCGCGAAGAAGCAGCCAATATTGCCAAGTCATATGCCATCGCACATGACTTGGGTAAAAGCGTTCGGTCGGTTGTCCTTTTGCAGGAGATTACTGGGCGTGTCCCCATGATATACGCTGTCGCTCTAGACAATTGCTGGATTGCCTACATTGAGAATAGGCACCCGTATAAAATTTGCTCCAGCACCATCGTTGTAGTCGGCTGCGAACATGGCAATGTGATTTATGGTGGCAGTGCAATGGATGAAGGCTAGTTTGCATTCAAATGAGTTATTCAAACCAAAGTCGCTTCTAGCCTTGGCTGTATATCGATGATCCACTCGGGGGCTTCCTTACCACCACACAACTTGCACAACGCGATTGGCGAGTCTTCCATGGCCTGCGTAAACGGAATATCCCCGTCGCATGGAATTTGGCGGGTGGCTATCAGAAACCGATCCCGAAAGTCATTACCATTCATGAAAATACGATGAGGGCATGTATCGCCGTGCAAAACGAAACAAACTTCCCCAACTCTTAGGAGAATAAAAATTATGCTCACTCAAAAATTCACTCAAGCGGTCGACTACGCCCGCGTTGCCCATGCATGCCAAGTTCGCAAGGGCTCGGGTATTCCTTACATCTATCATCTATTGGGGGTCGCGAGTCTTGTGTTGGCCTATGGCGGGAATGAAGATCAGGCTATCGCAGGGCTACTGCACGATGTGATCGAAGACTGCGGTGCGCAGCATGAATCCATTATCCGAGCTCAGTTTGGTGACGTTGTCGCCGATATTGTTCTCGATTGCACGGATGGAACTGCCGAAGGCAAGTCCCAACATGTAGATCAAGATGCAAAACGCGCTGACTGGACAGTTCGTAAATTGACCTATCTCGCCCATGTACAGCAAGAGTCAGATGCTTCCTTGCTGGTGTCTGCGTGCGACAAGCTCCATAACGCCAACGCCATTGTCGATGACCTGCAAAATCCAGAAGTCGGACAAGCCGTGTTCGAGCGTTTCACTGCCGAGCGTGAAAAAACGCTTGGCTATTATCAATCGCTTTCTGAAATTTTCACTGAACGCCAATCGCCGGTAGCTCGCGCCTTCGACGCCACTGTGGCGCAAATGCACGCACTGGCAAATGTGCCCACGCGTGTTCGATTGCAGATATGAGCTGATTTTAGCCACGAACTGAGACAAACCGAGTTTAGCCACATGAATTTATTTCCAGAGGCTGCAAAGTGTCTAGCAAACCTTGGGAAGTCCAGAACAGAACTGTAATTAGAATAAAAGGAACCTTGACTATGACAATCGCAAGTGCAGTTGACTGTGGCGGATTCATTTACGTCCACAACGAAGATGGACACTTAATCCAAACATTGGACACGGGGTCCTCCTCAAGCGGCAGATTAAGAGGGTAAACGTCTTCAACGGTGAGCATCGAAAGATGAGGATTTAATTATACTTACACCGAGCAAGGGCACCTGCTCAGCACAATAGATTCCTAAAGAGACATTTAACTATGCTCGACACACTGACTCACGAATTCTTTCAGCGCCACTGGAAAATAGGCTTTGGCCCCGTGCCTACATGGTGTGAGCCTTGGTCGGTTAGAAGCCAAGGCCCCATCCCGGACGGGGACAAGCAAGGCTGCTATTTTCTTTACATTGGAGAAAACCCTATTTATCTCGGACTTGGGGCAAGTCGGGGCTCTGGCATCTATCGTGAGCATGGAATCGGAAACCGACTGTACAGTCACGTACTATGCATCAACTCATCCCTTGGCGTAGTGAACAACAAGGGCTTCTACATGCCTCGTCCAAAATGGCAGGAAGTGACTCATCTGAGAACTATCGGATTTCCTTCGGGTTATGGCTATCTTGCGCCCGCGCTCGAAAGTTTTCTTCTTAACTCGCTCCCTCCTGCCTCTACCTCCAGAAACACTCAGCGGCCTGGTTCTGCAAGTAATTTTTCATGATTTCAAGTTGGGGGCCAGCTATTAAATGCTCGGTAGCCAGCGCCTAAATCTGCTTTTGATGATTGAAAAAACTGTTCCCATCCATCGCGTAAAAAATACGGGCTGTCTCAATTTCCAAATGATGCAAAAAGCACACAATCATCTATTCACTGAATGTCACGCTGCCACTGGTTGAATCAACCCACGCAAGTCTTAGCTAAAGACAGAATCTTGTTATTTCCACAAAAATTCACTAAGTCGGATTGTGGGAGGGTGTCAACTGTCTCGTTCCTAAATCATCCTGAGCGGGGTAGAACCCCACCCTCACTGTGCGTGCTTCCGAACAGGCTGGGCAGCTTTATCTCGGAGCATCCCGGGAGTGATGGGCAAGCGGAAATCTTGAATACGAGGTAATTACAATTCAATGATTCTGAACGAAGGCGTCTCGCCAGAGCTACTTGATCCCGGATTTGATAGCCATGTGCTTTTGAGTTTGTCCAGAGTGAGTATTGGTTTGTGAATGTGGCCAGATAGAAGATATTTCGGGGAGATGCTTCTATTTTTCAGTGCCCTCAGTATTTTTTCACAGCCAAAATTCTCACCGCCGATTTCTTTACTGACTCTGGTATTTGCTGGAGGCAAGTGCGTCAGAATGACATCGCAATGTTTGAACCTGGAAAAGTTGAATTCCCCATAACCGATGCTGCCGAAGGTCAGTTCATTAAACTCTTTGTACCCGCCATCAGTGAGAATGCTTGTATTTCCGAATGATTTTAACCATGCCGTATCAAACGATTTCTCATATTCAATAAATTCTTTCTCGTCATAAGCGTCGGACGAGTAGCTCTCGATCGACGCTTCGTATTCATCCTTCCCGATCACGTCATGCTTTCCGGAGCAGATGAAAAGTGGGGTATCGAAACGTGAAATCCAGTTTTTTATCCATTCCATTTGTACGGGGATGGGCTCTGGTGCAAAAGAGCTGGGATCGAGAAAATCGCCGGTTAGGCAAATGACATCAACGGAGTTGCGCTGTTGCCATAGCCAGTCAAAATGCTTTCGCTGAAAGTGCAAATCGGTTGAATGCAAGATCCTTATTTTGGTCTCCTTACACCAAAGTGAAATTGGCGAGGCGGATCATGGCCAAGGTGTCTCTTTCGCAATAGGCAAGCAGCGATTGTTCGATTGCCTTTACCTCGTCGATTGTAAGATTAGGGTCGAGGGCCTTTTTGTATGCCTCCGCTGCCGCCTGTCCGCCAGACACTTCTAAATCGCCATAATCCAATTCAGGTGCAACGGTCGGCAGGACATTCTTGATAGACCATGAGCCACGCATATCAGGGTGGTAGTAATGCCTTCGGTATATCGGCAGTAAATCCACCATGCGACTGATGATTTTTTCTATCTGGTTGTTGTATTGGGGAAACATACGGGCCAAATCACTCAAACGCGAAGATTCGAAGCCTTGATTCCAGACCACAATCGCCCCTTCATCGCCAACGTCGTTAATTAACTTTTCGATGAAACTGATAAATGGCGAGCTGCCAGAAATATCAAGGAAGGATTTATGGCTTAAAGTGCCGTCCTCTTGTTCGCGATGGCATGAATACTGGAAAGGGAGTTGCTGGAAGGATCTCGTCCCTATCCAGCGCGGAACAATATAAGAGATAGTTTCAAAATCAAGGTAGTAGCGCGGGTAGGGAATGGTACTCAGCATGCTTTTTAATTCAGGCGAAACAAAAGGTTTTCCTGATTGGGTCACTTCGGCAATTCGCCGATGCAAGGGTGATACCAGCATCGGCAGTGGTACATCCCGAAGGTCGCGGTATCCAGAGGCCATTAGTCGATTCGCTAATTCACCCACGCGAGGCAGCAGTTGCAACGGATATTCGGCTTCTGCTGGTTCCGAACTGCGGCAAAACTCGATGAAGGGACAACCATAAGGTTTAACGCAATGGGCTCCGGTGGAAATGGAAGGAACGCCGCCTGCTGCCACAGCTTTCAGGTCCTGAACTATCTTCGGTATCTCGGAGATGATCGCTTCAACGTCTGCCGTGATATCGACGAGCTTCAATAAGCCTTGATAGTCATTTTCTTTTGAATAGACGAACGATTCGGTGTCTGCATGGCCTAGCATCACACGGGTCACGTTTTGCCCAGACCCACGGGCAACCCAGGTTTGAATGGCACAATCCCAGATATGTTCAGTCTTCACGCCCGC
>Ga0075152_10001880_pt1 | contig 15088 bp, 5 predicted proteins | sample JI61114C2DNA_FD_70964 | JGI IMG/M metagenome (GOLD analysis project Ga0075152, IMG submission 70964) | Wastewater effluent complex algal communities from Wisconsin, to seasonally profile nutrient transformation and Carbon sequestration -... | ecosystem: Engineered > WWTP > Effluent > Algae...
GTCCATGCTTTCACGAATCATGATGCCGGATTTGGCATTGAGGGCTCCGCTGGTGGCGTCAGTGAGGCGGGCGGTGACCATGAGGTCGCCATGATATTGCCAGCCGTAAAAGGCTCCATTCCCATCCATGCTGTCTGCGGCGGCGATGGTGTAAGTGGTGCCATCAAAGGCGAAAGTAGCCTGCGTGCTGGGTGTGGTGCCGAAGTTTTCGCTGATCAATGCCGGGCCTGCCGGGGCTGGTGTGAGGGAGACATTGTCAAAGGTGGCCGTGCAAAGGTTGGCGGGCGTGGTGCTGTTGCCCGTGGCGGTGAGGCCCATCTGCGTGGTGTCATTGATCATGTTGATGGACGTGGGACTGCCGATGGGCGTCCAGGTGCCAGGGGTACCGCTGACATCCGTGGCATACGATGCGGTGATCTGTTGAGTGGTGTTGTTGCGCTCCAGTTTGACCCAGACAGGGAGGGAAATGCCCGCCTGAGTGGTGACGGCATCATTGGTGCTCACCGATGTGCGGGTGCGGAGCTGCAGGCTGCCATTGCTGTAGCCGAGCACGGCGCGATTCACACTGCGGTTCAGGCTGTCACGGATGGTCACGCCTGCCAGAGGCGTGGCGGCTGGGCCCATGAGTGTGGTGAGGCGTGCGGTGATGCTGCCATCTCCAGTGACCTGACGTGTCATGGTGTGGGCGGCATCTGTGGTGACTGCGCTGTAGCCAGCGCCCATGCCAATGAGGATGTAGCTGCCGCCGATCCTGGCGGTCTGCCCGCGCTGCTGGGTGGTGGGGCTCATGTCCTGGGTGATCCATTCCGTGGCGGCGATGGCGCTGCCGACGATGACCGTGACCTGGGCACTGACGGTGAACTGCGTGTCCGTGGCGCTGAATTTCAGCACATAGGCGCCATCTGCGCTGAAGCTGACGGAGCTGCTGAGCTGGGAAGGTGTGGCAAAGGTGGCTGTGCCGGGACCGCTGACCTGGCTCCAGTTCGTGCTGAGCGGAGCAGGCGAGCCGTCATCACTGGCGGTGCCGGTGACAATGATGCCCTGACCACTGGGCACGAGAGCACCATCACTGCCAGGGCTGGAAATGGTGACTACGGGCGCGAAGTCATTGTCCTGGATCGTGACTTCGGCAAAGCCAGTGCCGCCGATGTTGTAGGTGGTGCCGGTGACCTGAAGCAGCACGGTTTCATCTCCTTCCGTGAGCAGGTCATCCACGGGAGCCACTGCGATGATCATCTCAGATTGTCCGGCGTTGAAAGTAATGGAGGTGGAGATGGAGGCGTAGTCCGTGACGTTGGTGGCTGTGCCGCTGCGGCTGAGACTGACGGTGAGAGAGGCAGTCGTCGGGGCACTGCGGGTGATGGTGAAGGTGCCCGTGTTTCCCGTCGTTTCGGAGGCCAGCGGGTCCGTGGCAGTGATTGTCACGGTGCTACGGTCGTTGTCGGCAATGGTCACCGTAGCTGCTGCCGGCGTGCCGACAGTGTAAAGAGAGCCGGTATTGACGGTAAGGATGGTGGTCTCATTACCTTCATTGGTCGCATCATCCACGGGACTGATGGTGATGGTGGCGGAGGCCGAACCAGAAGGAATGCTAAAGCTGAAAGAGGCACTGCCGCTGATGGAGGTGTAGTCCGTGCCATTCGCCGCCGTGCCGGAGCGCGTGAGCGAGACACTCAGCGCGGAGCTGGTGCTGCCGGTGCGTGAGATGGTGAAGACGCCGGGGGCACTTGCCGTCTCCTCCGCGCTGGCATCCGTGGCGGCGATGCTGACCACGGGCAGGTCATCATCCACGATGGTGAAGGTATGTGTGTTTTGCGTGCTCAAGGCCAGCCCTACCGGGCTGCTGAGGGTGATGATGATCGTTTCCGCTGCGTCAGCCACGCTGTCATCCAGGATCGTCAGCGGGATGCTCTGCACCGACTCGCCAGGGGCGAAGCTCAGCGTCCCGGTGGCCAAAGTGAAGTCACTGCCACTCGCCGCCGTACCGCTGGTGACAGCGTAGTCCACGCTGACCGTGCTGCCAGCCGGTGTACTGAGTGAAACGGCGATCTGCTGAGTGCCAGCCGTGGCTTCGACTGCCGAGCTTGTGCTCTGTGCGAAGCCAACGAATGGCGGGACAGGCTGAGTGTCGTCATCTTCGATCACATAGGTAAAGGTGCTGAGCGTGCCAAGCGCGGCGGCGGTGGGATTGCGCAGCAGGATCGTTACAGCCTCGTTCGGTTCGGGCATCGTGTCGTCATTCACGCTGAGGGTGATGTCCTTCGTCTGCTCGCCATCAGCAAAGCTGAGCGTGCCGTTGGCGAGTGAGAAATCGACTCCGGTGCCGAAGGCGTTTGTCACCGTGGAGTTTCGGTAGATGAACTCCGTGCGGGCATTCGCCACCATGCCGATGTAGGCGGAGAGGGACTTCCAATTGTGCAGGTCACGCACCATGACACCTGCCTGAGCATTGGTCGCACCGCCGGACTGGGAAATGACACGGGCGACGAACTCAAAGTCTCCCATCAGTGTGGTGGCGACGAAGTGGCATTCGTCCTGCGTGCTGCCGATGCTGGCTCCTGAACCGATGACGGTGTAAGCGCCTGCATCAAGAGTGTCCGTGCCCTGTGCATTCACATATCCAATGGTGCGTCCGACCAATCCTGTGGCGGGCAGCCCATCGATGGTGACATTGTCAAAGACAGCGGTGCTGAGCAGTCCATCCGACCTTGCCGAGACAGCCAGCCCAGCCTGTACATCCAGACCCATGGGGATGGTTTGATTTGCGCCAGTCTGTGTCCAAGTGCTGCCATCAGGGGAGGCCCAGGCGCTGAATACGGAACCGACACGCCGAAGCCGCACCCAATAAGGACGGAGGATGGTTGTCGTGCTGGAGCTGGCGCTGCCGGAGGTGGTGGTGCGGCGGATCATGCGCGCCGTGCCAGCTTTTTCCGCCACAGCAGCCATGTGCCGTGAGCCCGTGGCGCTGCTCTCACGGATCATCACGCCCGCGCGTGAGGTATCGTTGCCGTTCGTGATGCCGGTGACACGAGCCGTGATGGTGCAGTTGGCCGAGTTGGTGATGGCGAAAGAGACATAACAGGAGGTGTCGGAGGTGCCCGTGGTGCTGAGTCCGGCTCCGCCTGCATTAAGCGTATAGACTCCGCCAGTCTCGCTACTGGTGCTGGCCGGACTTGTCGTGCCGACACTGCCGAAAACAGCCGCTCCCGAGGCGCCTCCCACATCCAGCCCGGTGATGCTGAGATTGTCCAGCGTGGCTGTGCAACTGACGCCGGAGCTGGAGGACATGGCCACCAGACCTGCGGTGTAACTGGTGGACGACATGGTGAAAGTCTGTGTGGTGCCCACCAGTTGCCAGATGACACCATCCGAAGAGATGTAGCTCGTGAGCGAGCTGCCCGCCCGTACGACTCGTGTCCAATAGGGCAGCGTGGGGGCTGCGGTGGTGCTGCTGAGTGAGCTGCGTGAGCCGCTATCGACATAATAATCCACCGTCGTTGTTCCAGAGGAAGGTGAGGCGAGAGTCACAGGCACATTCACGGCAGTCTGACTCTCCGGCCCGGACGCACCATTGCTGGTAAAGGCCACGGTCTGCGCGGAGGCGTCATTGTCGTCGATGTAGATCGTGGCACCGGGCGTTTTGGAGTAACTGCCACCCTCCAGTTGCAGGATGATCGTCTCCACCCCTTCGATCAACGCATCGTCAGAGCTGGCCACGCTGAGGTTCACACTCGCCCCTGAAGTTGCCGCCGGAATGGTCAATGTGCCTGTGCGGGTGACGTTGCTGAAGGTCAGTGTGCCATTTGTAGTCGCAGTGAAGTCTGTCCCAGGGATGGCTGTTCCTTGCAGTGAGAAATTCACATTCAGCGCTGCTGAGGTGGAGCCCGTGCGGGAAAGATAAAATTTCATGTTCGTCGTGGTGCTGCCCTCGGTGACGCGGTTGATCGTGGCAGACGTCGTGCCCACCTGCGAGTCCGCCCAGACGGTCGGCTGGTCATTGTCACGCAGCCAGATGCTAGCCGTGCTCGTGGGCGGATAAGTGGAGATAGCGGCGCTCGGTGTGAGCGTGCAGACAATGGTCTCGATGTCCTCCAGCTCCGTGTCGTTGATGGTGGCAAAGGCGAGATCCACAGTGGATGCCACGCTGCCGCTGCCAGTCATCATGACGACTCCGGTGCCGCTGGTTGAATCATAAGTGCTGCCCACCGGTGTCGTGGGCAGGGTGACATTGTAGTCTGCACTGCGTGTGGCGGTGCCGCCCAGGCTGAAAGGCACAGCCACCGTGCCTGCGACACTGCCTTTGATGGAAAAACGGATGACGCCAGCCGTGCTGCCTTCGATGGCGCTCGTCTGGCCGGCGACCTCGATGTAAGGCGCGTTTGAGGACGCGCTGTCATTGATTGTGACTGTTCCAGAGGTCGTGACACCGAGGCGGTAGTCGGTGGGGCCGGCTCCGAGCTGGAGCAGCACCTGCTCCGCAGTTTCACCAAAGCCATCCCAGCGTGGGACGATGGTGATGCTGGCCGAGGTCGAGCCTGCGGGGATGATCAGCACGCCCGGCAGTGCTTCGTAGTCCACGCCATGCATGGCCGGCACACCCGTGCTGGGACTTCCCGCCATGGAGTAATAAACGGTCAGCGCAGAGGAGACATCCCCGGTGCGTGTGACGAGGTAAGTGCCGGTGTCCGCTGTATTTCCCGGCACATCCACGTCCACCTCCTGAGCCGTGGCATCTGCCACAGAGAGTGTGACCACGTTGGTGTCATCATCAAAAAGACTGACCGTGGCGCTCGTTGCCGTGGGATCGAGCACATAGGCGGCATGTGCCGAAATGGTGAGCACCACCGTTTCCATCGGTTCCACCTGGGTGTCATTCATCGGTGTGATGTTGACTGCTGCCGTGCTGCTGCCGGAGGGGATCAGCACGCTGCCGGTTAAAGCATGGTAATCCGTGCCACTGCCAGCCGTTCCTGCCACGGTGTAGTTCATGGTCACATTCGCCGCCGTGGAGCCCGTGCGTGCCACGGTGAAGACACCTGCCGCGCCCGTGCCTTCATCCGCCGTGTCCGTGGTGGGGGTGATGCTGATTTTGGGCAGCACGGTGTCGTCATCTTCGATTACCACCTGGGCTGCACTGGCATTCGGAGTGATGAGATAACCGGCTCCAGAAGCCAGGGCAAATTTCACCGTTTCAGGCCCTTCCGCAGCCGTGTCACTTGTCGGCGTGAGCACGATGTTCAGTGTGCTGGACTCGGCTGGGATGGTGAAGGTGCTGAAGCCGCCGGAACCCGCCGTGAGGGCAGGACTCAAGGTGTAGTCACCAGTCACCGCCGTGCCGATGGCGGGATTTACATTCACCACCAGAGGGACCGCAGTGTCACCCGTGCGTGTGAGTCGGAAGGAGGCCGTGTCACCTGCGGCATTTTCCGTCACGCTGGGATCAATGGCTGCGAGCGAAACGGATGGCAATGCTTCCGCCTCGAAGTCTGCGCCCGTGTAGTTCGGCCCGACCGTGATGCTGTTGTTGAACAGTTCTCCAAAAGAGTAGCCGTAGAGCTGTGGTGTCACGCTGTAGGTGTTCGCCGTCAAATTGGCGATGGTGTAATAGCCCTCCGAATCCGTGATGGAAGGGTTGGTGCCATTAGCCGTGAGCAGCACGCCGGGCAGACCCGCCTCACCCGCCATCACACGCCCGCTGATGGTGAAGCGCCCGTTGCCAGAGCCCACCGTGATCAGCGTGGTGCGCGTGATGCTGCCACCCTTCATGTCGCTGACAGTGCAGCTCACAACGTAGCTGCCCTGGGTGTTGAAGTTGCGTGTGATCACCGGGGAGTTTGGCGACACGATTTTCAGCGCGGTGTCTCCCCAGTGCTGCCACTGGTAGGCCAGGGTGTCACCATCGAGGTCATTGGCAGTCGCCGTGAAGGTCACGGTCGCGTTCTGCGGCACCACATTGGCCGAGGCGTTCAGAGTCAATGTGGGGGCGGTGTTGGTGCTGTAGTCACCGATGTTCACGAGCACATCCACATACTTCGGCGTCGTCTCACTCACGCCCACGGTGGTCATGAAGATGCCGGACTCCGTGTCACCAAAAGTCTGCCCCAGAGCGATGGCGGCATCGTCTTTGCCGTAGGGGGAGCCGGGCGTGGTGTCGATGAGCTGGATATTACTGCCGCTGCCGTTCGGGTATTTCCAGCCGAGCAACATGCCTTTGTCCGCCCAGGGACGTCCGGTGTCGCCATTGTAAAGCTGCCTCACCTCGCCCCAGTAAGTGCGCTGGGAGTCCTTGGTGATCGTAATGGCGTAGCGGTTCCTCGGGTCGAGCTGTGGCTGGTCAAAGGCGTAGATGCGGTAAAGCCCGCTGGTGGTGACATTCTGCACATAGTTCTGCGGCAGCCACTTCACCTGCACCTTTGCCGCCACGTTGTACTGATCCTTTGGCACACTGCCGCCGCCCATGTTGTCATAGCTGTCTCCATACTCGGCATTTGCTCCAGGGCCGATGGAGCTGGTGCCTGCCGTGTCCCAGAAGTTGGCGTGAGCCAGCGCAAAGGTGTGCCCGATCTCGTGGGCCGTCACGCCCACGCTGTCGCCATAGACCCAGACATTGCCGCCGCCGCCCCAGCCGCCTGTCGCACGCGGGCCGCCGATGAGCCGCAGGATCGTCACATCATAGTCCTGCCAGTCGAAGCCGAGTTTCCGTGCCTCTTCGCGTGCGTGATCCATCTCCATGCCCAGGCCATTCAGATCACCGCCGTTGGAGGTGTCTCTTTGCACATACCAGGCTTCGTTTTTCGGCAGCTTCACATGAGGTGTCACCGTCGTCTGCGTGGTCAGCTTGCCATACGATGACTTGGAGTAGTAGTCCGCCACATTGCGCATGATCTCATAGCTCTTCGACTCGGTGGGCAGACGGTCGTTCTGGTCCTGAAACGTCATTGGGATATACAGCACCTTGAGCTGGCCGATGGCTGGTGTCGGCGGTGCTGGCAGTACTCCGGTGAGGACGATGGGGCCGCCCGTGGTGCCTTCGCCGTAGATCAGTTGTTCCTGCACAAAGGTGGCGTGGTAAGGCCCGCAGAGGTAAATGACCTCCTCCGGCGTCTCGATCACGCTTTCCTGCTGCTCTGCCGTGATCGCCAGCGCCGCGTCTTCTTCCGCCAGCGTCACTTTTCCTGACACGGGACACTCGGTCACTGCCGTCTTGCTGAGGTCAGGCAGCTCCCCCACCTCCAGAACCCGAAGCGGAGATTCACTGGCTGCGAATTCACGATCCACGATCACGCCATTTAGTGCCGCATTCGGCACATTCACCACGGACTGCGCCCGGCGACCATAGACATGTAGATTGAAGGCACCTTCTCCGGGCACTTCCGCGATGCGATGTGTCAGCGTCTGCCCCGGCTCAGGCAGCGGCTGCCCTTCCGCAGGCACGCCCTGGTACACATTCACGCCCGCACGTTGGTTCATGCGGCGCTCAAGCAGCGCCACGATGTCACCCGGCAGCTTTTGCCGCACCACCATCGGCACCGCCTGCTCCAGGGCCAGACGCGGGTTGTCCTTGATCAGCTCTTTAAAAATAGGCCGCCGCTCGCGTGCCAGCCGCACACCTTCCGTGATCAGGCCAGCTTTCTCCGCCTCCGTGGCGGCCAGATACCTCCGGCTCCAATCTTCAAAGCGCGTCAGCGGGTCAGATGATTCCGTCAAGACGGCAGGTGAGGCCACCGTCACAGGCTCTGCTTTCGCCAGTACTTCCGCAGGAGCCACCTTGGCGCTCCCGCAGAGCGCTCCGTCCACGCAGGGCGCTTGCGTCGAAGGATGCTCTGGGGCCGAGAAATGAAAGCCGAGAAGGCACGCGATGAAGACAAGGACACAAAGTCCGAGAGCCGGTTTGAAGCACATGAGGGGTTGGTTGGGGGCGTCTTATCCAGACGATCTCGAATCCGCTTTATTAGAAGATGATTCGCTATCTTGGATGGCTGGTTTTCCAGAAATCTACCCTGACTGCCTCGGCGGAGTCAATCCTGGCCACTTCCCAGATGCACGATCCCGCGCTCGATAGCCTTGGCCACGGCGTTCGTGCGGTCAAAGGCTTCCAACTTGTCCAGGATGATGCTGATGTGCAGGCGGATGGTGCCCATGCTCAGGCCGAGCATGTGGACGATGTCCTTCGTGGAGTAGCCTTTTACCAGCAGCTTCAGGATCTCCAGCTCCCGTGGCGTGAGCGGGCGGCGCTTTTCGCGTTCCTTGATCTTCGCGGCGACTTCGGGTGAAAAATAAGCAGCCCCGGCGGCGATGCGGCGGATGGCGCGCAGCACGTCCTCGCATTCGGCGGCCTTGGTGAGGTAGCCTTTCGCACCTGCGGTGACGGCGCGGTAGATGTCCTCCTCACCATCGAAGACCGTGAGCATGAGCACCTTGGCATCAGGAAATTCGGTGCGGATGGCCTCCAGCGTCTCCACGCCAGTCTTGTCGGGTAGCTGGTAGTCCATCGTCACCACGTCTGGTTTGTGCTCGCGATAAAGTTCCACCGCCCGCGCACTCGTCCCCGCCTCGGTTACCACGGTCATGTCCGGCTCGTTGTTGATCGGCACGGAAAGGCCCAGCCGTGTGGCGAAGTGGTCATCGACGATCATGACCCGGATGGGGGAGGTTTTTTTCATGGTGCTCGGGAGTGATTACACCGGATTTCGATTTCGGGATCAAGCCTCGACTGGTGTCGGGAACTCCAATTGCGGTAGATACACCTCGATCTCCGTGCCTTTGCCTGGAGCGCTGTTGATGCGCAGCCTTCCGGCCACCTTCTCCGCACGCTCACGCATCCCGCTCAGGCCAAAGTGACCCGCCAAAGCATTCATCGCCGCGGGATCAAAGCCACAACCATCATCACGAATGCTCAGTCGGATGGATTCCTCATCGTAATCGAGTTTCACTTCGATCCGCTTCGCTCCCGAGTGCTTGGCCGCATTCGCCACGGCTTCCTGAGTGAGGCGGAGCAAACTCGTCTCCAGCGTGCCTGCGAGCCGCATGGATGTGCCATTCACCGCCACGATGAACTCGGCGCCCGCCGCCGATGCCAGTGGACGCAGGAGTTCTTCGATGGCCGCAGGCAGGCCGCGCTTCTCCAGCGCCACGCTGCGCAGCTCACGGATCGTGCTGCGCGAATCTTCACGTGCCCGGCGGAGGAGACGCCGCGCCAGATCCAGGGGCTGGGTGGCGGGTGATTCGCCTCCGTTCATACGCCGCGCTGTGTCATCCAGCAGCATGTTCACGCCCACCAGCTCCTGCTCAAGTGTGTCATGCAGATCCTGCGCAATGCGCTGCCTTTCCTCCAAGGTGGCCTGCTGCTGGGCCTGCTGACGGATCACGTTCTTCTGCTTGTTCACCATGGTTTGCAGCGTCGCCGCCCAACCCGCCACGACTGTTGCCAAAATGAGCAAGGAACCCAGCAGCCAGCGCGCGCGCTGCTCCGTCCACCAAGGCGCTTGAGCCAGCACACGGATGTCCTCCGCCCTGCGCAGGATGATCCGAAAGCCGGTGGCATTGCGCGGGATCACGAGCGGCCTGTCCGTGATGAATTCACAGATGCCCGTGAGGCGCAGCTTCATGCCCGGCATCAGTTCCGTCAAAGGTTGCCAAGGCAACCCGAGCGTGGCTTCAAAAGTCTGTCCTTCAGCACGACAAACCAAATTCATGCCCGCACGGTCTCGGTTTACCTCCAGCAGGTCGGCGGTGAAAGCGACCAGTTCACATTGCTCCCGACTGTGCCGTGTTTGCGCCGGATGAAACTCCACCGGCTCTGGAGCCACGGCAGTCGAAACTTTCTTCACATCCACCGCACTCATGCTCGGGCGGAAAGGTGTGACGATGGGATAGCCCTCCGCCTCCACTTCATCACCGATTTGCAGCATCATCGACTGAGCCGTCTGCACAAACATGCTGCCACCTTCACCGCGCAGATACAGGCCACGTCCTGCCGCCACATGCGTGGTTACACCATGCACTCGCACCCTTTGACGAAGTGGGGCATCCACACGCAGCAATCCATCCACCGGCACCAGAGGCACCGGACCCAGTGGCTTCACCTCCTCCACGAGAGTAAGAGACTCCAGGCTCTGCACATAGAGCAGCCGACCGCTCATCTGGCGCTGATCATTGAAATGTGTGCCCGCCACGCCGCGCACGCGCACCTGCTGCTCCACGAGCTGCCAGGGGAGCTGCCGCAGCGGCTCCGTCTGCGGCAGGATGGCGCGGATGAGTCTTCCCTCGACCTCCAGTTCCACCACGAGGCTGTCTTCACCAAACCAGGTGCCTTTCACGATCGCAGTCACCTCCACGGGACGGGCATCCATCGCAGGAGAAAAGAGCTGCTCGGCATTCACGGGCTGGAAGACTGGCAGATCCCGCCGGTCGCCCACGGCCATGGTGTCAGGCAGCACCACTGGCAGGAACTCACCCGGCCCGGCATGGCCCTCCACTTTCAGGCTCATGCCTGGCTGGTAGGGTGCCTTGGGACGCTTGTCCTCAGAGACACCGACACAGATCCCATCCGTGCCATCATGCACAAAGAGCACGCCCCAACCCGGATGATAATAGGTGATCACCGCATCCAGCCGCACTGGCAGAAGCTGCTCCCGCCGCTGGGCATCGAGATCACGGATCGTGCGCACATTGTCCAGGGGCTCCTGGGCATGGACCACGGTCAGCCAGAGGAGGCTGGAAATCACGAATGCGCGTATCATGTCACTCATCCTAGCCAGCCTCTGCCCGCCTGCCGAGTCTTCATTTGACCAAGCTGCCGCCTTCACGCTACAGCCGCCGCTGCTGTATCAGGCGACCTTTTCCCATCCCCAAAGCAGCGTGTAAACCAGCGCACCCAGGCCACCGCCGATCAGCGGGCCGATGACGGGAATCCAGGCGTAGCTCCAGTCGCTGTCGCCTTTGCCAGCGATGGGCAGGACGAAGTGCGCGAGGCGTGGCCCGAGGTCACGGGCGGGATTAATGGCGTAGCCGGTAGGGCCACCGAGTGAGAGGCCGATAGCCCAGACGATGACACCGACGAGCGCCGGACCAAAGCCATCCGCGAAGCCGGTGCTGGGATCCAGATTCGCTGGAGACAGAATCGCCAGCACGCCGATGACAAGCATGGCAGTGCCGATGACTTCACAGATCAAATTGGAAACCGTGTGTCGGATCGCAGGCCCCGTGGCGAAGACCGCGAGCTTCGCGCCTTTGTCCTCCGTGGCTTTCCAGTGTGGCAGATAGGCCAGCCACACGAGCACTGCACCGAGGAAGGCACCGGCCATCTGTGCGGCCATGTAAATCGGGGCCTCCGCCCAAGGCAGTCTGCCGAGAGAGGCCATCGCCAGTGTGACAGCGGGATTCAAATGTGCCCCGCTGATGGAGGCCGTGCAATAAACCGCCACCGTGACGGCGAGTGCCCAGCCTGTGGTGATGACGATCCATCCAGCATTATGACCCTTGGTTTGTTTCAGCACGACATTTGCCACCACGCCATCGCCCAACAGGACGAGGATCATGGTGCCGACGAGTTCAGCGAGAGGGGCGTTCATGGCAGTTGGTTGGGGATTATTCGCGAGGCTATCGTTTCCCCAAAAGAACGACAAGATTATCTTGGCTGCTTGACAGAACCTCTGCTTGCCCGTGATCGTACCCAAGCTCCCGCTCCCGTGTCCCAGTACTTCCTTACCAAATCCGGCAAAACCGTCGGCCCCTGCACTCTCGATGACCTCCGCAGTTATCTCGCCTATGGTTCGGTCAGGGACAGTGATCTGACGATGCGCGCTGGCGAAGAGGTGTGGATGCCGCTGCGCCAGCTCGAGGAACTCCAGCTCGATCAAGGCACTGAGTCACTGCAGGAGATCACACGTCGTCGTCGTGTCGTGCGCTATCGGGAGTATGAAAAAGTGCCTCTGAAGCAGCGCGGCGGCTGGGTTTTGCGGGAGATGCTGCTTGGGTTTTTCTTTCCGCCGAAGCTCTGGCGCACCTCCGCCAGCGTGTTTCAGGAGCGCATCTTTCGCCGTGATACTGATCAGGAAGGCTTTCTCAAATACTGGCCGCGCTGGGTGGAGACCCTCGTGCAGATGCTGCTCATCATCAATGCTGTCGCCTGGATTCTGCTGATCTGGATCGTGACCAACAATGCGATGCCCATCGTGCGAGAACTCGTCGGATTGATGAAGACCGGCATCTCCGATCTCCAGACCTTCATGAGCAAGTAGTCGTCAAAGGATTTTCGACACGCGGCCTGTCGCGTGTATGCTTCGCCCATGAAAATCGACGCCATCGCGCGCCTGGAGCGTCATGCAAAACGTCTCGGCGAGATCGCTGCCGTGCTCGGCAAGTATGGGCTCGCTGATTTACTCGGCGGCCTGGACTATCCGTGGCTGAAGGACAAGCTGCGCAGCGCCGACGGCCAGGCGCTGGCAGGCGTGACCACCGCCGCACGCGTGCGCATGGCGATGACGGAGCTCGGCACCACCTTCATCAAGCTCGGTCAGATGCTCAGCACCCGCGCCGATCTCATCGGCAAAGAAATGACCGAGGAGCTGGCGGAGCTGCAATCCAATGTGCCCGCTGAATCCACCGAGTCTGCGCGCGCGATCATCGAGCAGGACCTCGGCGCGACGATTGAAGAACTCTTCGCCGAGTTCGATGAAACGCCCATCGCCGCAGCCTCCATCGCGCAGGTCTATGGCGCGGTTTTGCCAGATGGCGAGCGCGTGGTGGTGAAGGTGCGGCGCACAGGCATCGAGAGCAAGGTCGTCACTGATCTGGAGATCGTGCAGTTGCTGGCGGAGCTGATCGAAAAACAGTCCGCCTCACTGCGTCCGTATCAGCCCGTGGCCATCGTGCGCCAGTTCCGCCGCACTTTGCTGCGCGAGATGGACTTCACCTATGAGAAGCGAAACCTCGAGGAGTTCGCCCTGCATTTCAGCGATGACCCCACCGTCTGCATCCCGCGCGTGTATCCCGAGCTTTGCTCCCAGCAGATCGTCACCATGGATCGCCTGGATGGCATCCCCGGCACGGACATCGAAGCGCTGAAGGCCTCGGGTGAAAACCTCGCCGAGTTCGCCAAGCGCGGCGCGAACATGTATCTGGAGATGGTCTTTCGCGATGGCTTCTACCACTCCGATCCTCATCCCGGAAACCTCATGCTCCTGCCCGGTGCCGTCGTCGGCGTGGTGGACTGCGGCCAAGTAGGCCGCATCGACGATGAGCTGCGCGATGAAGTGGAGTCGCTCCTGCTCGGCATCGTGGAAAACGACGCCGCTCAAGTCACCGAGCAAGTCCTTCGTCTCGGCTCCGTGCCGCCCGACTGCCCGCATGATCGCCTCCGTGCTGATCTCGATGACTTCATGGCTGACTACGTTGGGCATCCGCTGCGTGACATCAATGTCGGTTCGGCGCTCAGCACCTTGATCGAGATCATCCGCCGTTACCACATCACCCTGCCGCCGCCACTGGCCGTGCTTTTGAAAACGATCATCGTGCTCGAAGGCACTAGCCGACGTTTCAGTCCCGATGTCAGTCTCGCCGAGCTGATGCAGCCCTTCTGCCAGGGCATCGTCATGCGCCGCTTCGGCCCGAAGCGCCTCGTGCGCCGCGCCCGCCGTGCCTATCGGGACTGGGACCGCTTCATCTCCGCCCTGCCGCGTGATCTGACCGACCTCCTCGCCCGCTTCCGCGATGGCACCCTCACGGTACATCTCGATCATCGTCATCTCGACCCCATCGTGAACCGTCTCGTCCTCGGCGTGCTCACCGCCGCCATTTTTCTCGGCTCCTCACAGCTCTGGAGCAGCGAGGCTCGTCCCCTTCTCTTTGGCATCTCCGTCTTCGGTGCCCTCGGTTACATGCTCAGCGTTTTCCTCGGCTGGCGTCTGCTCCGTGCCATTCGGAAGTCGGGGAACATCAATTCGAAGGATTAGCAGCACAAGGGGCTGATAACATCACCATCTCATAGAGTCATGCGCATTACAGCGAGGTGCATCATCACTCCCCCTGGAGTGCGAACCAAGCCCGCATCTGGTAGCTGCAATGGCATTTCGCGGAGCCATCGGGCACGAGGACGAGGCCGGAGGCGGGGATGGCGTTGATCCAGCAACTGGGGCGGATGCCGCCGTAGTTTTCGGTCCCCGCATCACGGGTGAGATCGACGTAGCCGAGCGTGGCGCTGCGGAAGAGCATGAGGTTCTTGCTGGCGGCGATCTGGCCGCAGCCATACGAGCGCTTTAGCTCGAACTCGACGGGCGAGCCGGTCTTAAGATCCCATGCACCGCCTTGGGAATAGATGGTGGTGTCGTTGATGAGCGGGCGGGTCTGATACTTGCCGTCCTGATCCCACAAACGCTTCCCGGTGGCGATGTCGAAGCCCGCGAGGCGTCCGCCGACCTCGGAGGGCAGCTCGAAGAAGTTATGCCGCACGGCCTTGTAGTTCATGAGCAGCACGCCGTGCTTCGCGCTGACGGCGACCTGCGTGCCCCAGATGTCGTCATTGTTTTCCCACAAGACTTTGCCCGTGGCGGAGTCGAGCGCGATCAAAGTGCCTGCGGGCACCTGGCTGTGCGTGAGCTTGGGTGCGGACTTGCCATCGCGTCGTGGATTCGTGACTCGATCCGCTTCGACGATGGGGCGGTCGATCAAATAGACACGCTCTCCGGCGATGGCGACGCTGTTGTGGCGGATGGAGCCCTTGGGTTCGTGCTTCCACTTCATCGCGCCCGTGGCGGGGTCCATGGCGAAGAGCAGCACGGACTCAGTGCGCAGATTCGTGAGCTGGTAGCGCGGGCTGACGTTGTGCGCGGCGTTTTCGACGGAGCCAAAGAGCAGGCCGTTTTCAAAGGCGAGGTAGCCCCAGTTGCGGTTCGTGGCATCGGCAGCGACGGGCGTGGCGAACTCGCGCACAAGCTTGCCGGTGGCGAGGTCGATGCGCAGGCAGCGCGGACCGCTTTTGACATAGACGGAGTCGCCGCCGATGCAGAACGGCCCGCCGGTATCGCCAATGCCGACATCGTGATGGATGCCGTCGAAGTCGATGAGCAGGTTCTTCACGTCGAACTCC
>Ga0075152_10001881_pt1 | contig 15083 bp, 11 predicted proteins | sample JI61114C2DNA_FD_70964 | JGI IMG/M metagenome (GOLD analysis project Ga0075152, IMG submission 70964) | Wastewater effluent complex algal communities from Wisconsin, to seasonally profile nutrient transformation and Carbon sequestration -... | ecosystem: Engineered > WWTP > Effluent > Algae...
ACCGCCGGCCCGCACACCACCGCCGGCCCGCACACCACCGCCGGCCCGCACACCACCGCCGGCCCGCACACCACCGCCGGCCCGCACACCACCGCCGGCCCGCACGCCACCGCCGGCGCTTCGCGTCACTGCGCGAGCAGGTCGCGCCAGCGGGGATCGCCGTGCAGCGCGGTGAGCTCGGGGTCCACGCGCAGCTCGTCGGCGAACAGCTCGGGCGCGTGAAACGCCCGCGCGGCCGCCAGATGTTCGAATGCATGGTCGACGCGATCCTCGGCGAGGTCGAGCACGGCGAGGCGGTGCAGCAGCGTGCCCGACATTCGCGCGGTGTATTGGACCCCGGCGACGAGCTTCAGGTCGACCTTCTCCAGCTCGCGGTGCGCGCCCGCGGCATCCCCGAGCTGCGCGTAGATCCCTGCGCGAATGAGGCTCACCAGGCGCATCACATCGCTCAGCGGGAGGCTCAGCCCCGGCACGTCGGCCTCGCCCACGCCGTCGAGTTCGGGCGCGTGCTCGAGGAACGCGCGCATCATCGGCACGCTGAAGGACGCCAACAGCGCGTCATTCCACGTGGCAAAAAACAGCTGGAGATAGCCGGGCCCGAGGGCGCCGCGCAGGGCCGGCGCGACGGCCTCGCCGCGGGCGCGGAGCAGCCGCTGCGCCACGCGCATCTGCGGGCTGTCCGGCGCCCGCAGGTCGAGCACGCCGGCGAGGATCCGCGCCGCCTCGGGGCCATCCGCGCCCAGGCGCGCGAGGACCCGCCAAAACGGCAGCTCATCGGGCGCGCCAGGGGCCTCCTCGGCCGCCTCCAGGGCCGCCAGGGCCGTCGCGCGCTCCCCCTCGACCAGCGCGCGCCGGACAGCCTGCCAGGGGTCCCGCGGCGCCTCGCGGATCGTCAGGCCGCGGGTCACGAGCCGGCGCAGCTCGACGCGTGACCACGGGCTCTCGCTCGCCGCGCCGCCGAGCGGGTCGGAGCGCAGCAGCTCGAGCTGCGCCGGGCCGGCGAACGGGGCGACGATCGAGCGCCGGCTCTCACCGACCGGGACATCGTTGAGGGCGAGCGCGAACCGCTGCTCGCCCGGCGCCGCCAGCTGGCTGATCTCGAGGGTCACGCGGTCGCCGGGCCCCGGCAGCGGGATCGTGATCGAGGGATCGGCGGACACGATATGAACCACCAGCTTCACGCCCTCGGGCCTGTTCGAGCCGCTGCGATACGCAGAGAGCTCGATCGGCGGCGCCGCCGGATCGTCGGGTCGCAGCCGCAGCGCGAAGCTGCCGCCGAAGTTGATCTCCGTCAGCGACAGCTCGACGCGCAGCACGAAGTCCGGGCCGACCTGCACCGGCAGCGCCAGCACCGGCTCCGGCGCCATCAGGTCCGCCGTCAGCACCCCGCGGATCCGGTCGTGCTGCAGCGCGATCGGGTCGCGCAGCTGCCAGGCCGCGTCGAGCGGGCGGTCGAAGCCGTACTCGCGCTCGCTCGCCAGCCACTCGACGTGGCGACCGAGCCGGGCCCGCACCGCGTTCCCCGGCCGCGGGACCTCGCCGAGCACGCGGATCGCGTCGTCGAAGCGGCCGCTGCGCTCGTAGTGGTCGGCCGCGCGCTCGAACAGCGCGCCCCACCCCGGGCTGCGCCCCGCCTCCTCGAAGCGCGCCGCTGCGCCTGCGAGGTCACCGATGCTCGCGGCCAGCTCGGCCGCCTGCACCAGCGCGGCGACGCGGGCCTCCCCCTGCGGCAGCGCGTGCGCCAGCTCGGCGTAGCGCCGGCCGGCCTCGCCGAGCAGACCGAGGCCCGCGAGCTCGCCCGCGTGGACCCACTGGCGCCGCAGCGGCAGATCGTCGGCGAGCGCGGCGGGCGGCGCGACGGCGAGCCTCGGGCGCCCGAGGTCGAGCTCGGGCAGGCGCTGCGCGCCGACGCCGAGGAGCCAGACCCGATGCTGGTCCTGCGTGTCGGCGACCACGAGCTCGTCGGCGGGGTCGGCGTCGAGGTCGGCCGCCGCGAGCAGATCGAGCTGGCCGATGCGCAGCTGCGACAGCCCCTCCTCGCCGAGGCGAAAGATCACCAGGTCGTTCGCCGGGCCGCTGAGCGGGGCGAGCTCGCCGACGAGCTCGTTGCGGCCGTCCCCGTCGAGGTCGGCGACCGCCAGCTCGCGCAGCCGCATCGACGGCTCGATCGCCGCGTAGGCCACGTCCTCGAGCGAGCGCCCGCGCAGGCGAAACAGGTACAGGCCCGGGGCCACGCCGATATGATCACCGTCGGGGAACATCGTGGGCGCGGCATAGATGGTCTCCGGGCTCTTGGCGACCGCGATCAGCGGGCCATCCGGCGTCGGCAGGATCACCACATCATCGAGGGGCCCGAGCTTGCGCCGGGCCACCTGCTCGAAGGCTCGCCCGCCAGCACCCGGCCGCAGGACCCTGACATCGTAGGCCTTCCAGGCGCCGAGGCCGACCAGCAATTCGTCCCGCCCGTCGCCGTCGACATCGCCGATCGCCAGCGCCCGCACGTCCGACGCCGCGGCGTCGATCCGCGGGGACGGGCGAAACTCCGCCCAGCCCTCGCCCGCGCGCCGAAGGCCGATCAGGCGCCGGTCGTAGGGGCCCGAGCCGACGTAGATCTCGTCGACGCCGTCGCCGTCGAGGTCGCCGCGGGCCGTGTCCAGAGCGATCGAGCCGCGCCAGCGCGCCTGCACCTCCCAGCGGTCGCCTCCCCAGCCGAGCAGCTGACGCTCGACCTCGTCCGTGCTGCCGATGACCAGCGCGCCGCCCGGACCCGGGACCATGCGGTCGAAGCTCAGGCCCGGGTTCGCCGCGGAGGTCGCAACCAGCGGCAGCCCGTCCGTGGCCCGCGTCACGGTGAGCCGCGGGCTCGGACCCGCGGTGTCGAACAGCGCGAGCTCCGGCTCGCCGTCGCCCTCGAGGTCGATGACCTGAACGCGGGCCGCGTGTCGGTCGCTGCGCTGCGCCTGGCCCAGCGCGGCGCTCAGGCCCGCGAGCTGCGGGTCCAGGGCCGCGACCGCCGCGAAGTCGCGACGGGTCATCGCCGCGTCGACGCGCAGCGGCGCGGTCCGGGCGTGCAGCCCCGGACCAAGCGCCTCGAGGCTGGCCAGCACCCAGCTGAGCTGCCCCCAGGCGCGGCGCGCATGGAACAGATCGGCCAGGCCGAGCAGCACCTCGCCGACCTCGCCCGGGTCGTGGGCGGCCGCGTAGGCCTCGCTGTACGCGTCGAGGGCGCCGTCGACGTCGCCGCCGCTGCGGCGCTGGTCGGCGCGCCAGCGCAGCGCCCGGACCTGCGCGCGGGTGCCCGCGTGCTCGGGGTCGGCGACGAAGGCGTCGACGATCGCGTCGGCCTCGATCTTGCGGCCGTCCGCGCGCAGCGCCGTGAGGCGGTCCAGCGTGGCGTCGAGGTGCAGCTGCGCGGCCGTCTCGCGGGCGCGCTCGCGGTAGCGGGACCACAGCGCCGACCCGCCGTAGACCAGCGCGCCGCCGAGGACGAGCACGCCGACGACCAGCAGCGCGGTGCGGCGCCGCCGGGCCCGCGCGCGCGCGGGGTCGCGGGCCAGCGCGTCCAGCAGCCCGCGCATGTTCGGCCATCGGTCACCTGGCGCATCGGCCAGGCCCTTCAGCAGCAGCGGGCGCAGCCAGCGAGGCGCGGCCCCGGGCCCCGGCTCGCGGATCTCCCCGCGACGGATCGCCGCCAGGCGCTCGGTCATCGACTCGCCGCCGAAGGGGCGCGTACCGTAGAGCGCCTCCCACAGCGCGACGCAGAACGAGAACACGTCGCTGCGCTCGTCGGCCGTCTCGCCGCGGATCTGCTCCGGGGCCATGTACGCCGGCGTCCCCATCACCGCCCCGAAGTTCGTCAGCTCCCGCGCGAACACGTCGCTCGAGCGGCTGCTCATACTGCTCGTGCCGCTCGTGCCGATCGTGCCGATCGTGCCGCTCTCGCGCAGCGCCAGCGCCCGGGCCGTGCGCGTCATGACCAGCCCGAAGTCCGCGACCCGCACCCGCCCGTCGTCGCCGACCAGCACGTTCGCGGGCTTGAAGTCGCGGTGCACCAGGCCCGCGCCGTGGGCGGCCGCGAGGCCCTCGCCGGCCGCGCGGAACACCTCGACGACGCGCTGCCATTCGCGGGGCGTGAGCAGCCACCGCGCGAGGTCGCGGCCCTGGACCAGCTCCATGGCCAGGAACACCTGACCGGCGTGGGCCCCGACCTCGTAGACCGTGACGACGTTGGGGTGCGAGAGCTTGGCCATCGCCTGGGCCTCGCGGATCAGCCGCGCCTGCCAGTCGGCGACGTCGGCCCCGTCGGCTGGGCGCTGGACCAGCTTGAGCGCCACCTTACGGTCGAGCTCGGGGTCGTAGGCGGCGAAGACCTGGCCCATGCCGCCGGCGCCGAGCTCCTCGAAGACCACGAAGCGGCCGATCCGCGCCAGCCCCTCGCTGGGCCGCTCTATCGCCGCGGCGGCGTCCGGCGCCAGCAGGCGGGTCACCGCCGCGGGATCGGCCGGCGCCGCGCTGCCCGGCGAGACCAGCGTGTCGTCCTCTCCGCCGCTTCGCACGCGCCCAGGATACGTAAATCTGCGCCCGATGGCGGGAGGTCGACGCAGCAAAGCGGCGCCCACCAGGCGCAGATCCGCCCCGAATCGCGGGGCTCAGGCCCATCTATCCACGGCTCTGTAGGCCGAGTCGAGCCCCGAGCGCAGCTTCGGGGTCGTGGGTGCAGATCATGCAATCAGTGCATGGGCGCGGGGACTGCGATGATCATGGGCGCGTCTCAAGATCCGCCGGCGTCAAAACTCGGCGCAGATGCCGATCTCCTGCAAAGGGACCTCCTCGCAGCTGAGGCCGGCCGGGCACTGATCCGCGGGGCCGTTCAGGTCGCAGATCAGCGCGCAGTAGTCGGGCTCGTCGTCGACGTCGTCGGCGAGCACCACGCACTCCGCAGCCGCGCTGACGCCGCTGCCGGGGCAGAGCATATCGACGCACGGGGGCGAGCAGAACGTGCCGACAACCGTCTCTGCGCAGACCTGGTCGCCCGGACACGGCGGCTCACCGGCGCCGCAGGGCCCGTAGAGGTCGGGATCCACGGGCACGTCCGTGTCGGCGGTGGTCGAAGCATCGCCCCCGGTGCTGGGTTCAGGGTCTGGATCCGAGGTGAGGCCCGTGGTCGTCGTGTTCGGATCGTCGCCGGTGGTGGGCGTCGCGTCGGTGGTGGTCGCGTCGGTGGTGGACGTCGCGTCGGTGGCGGACGTCGTTCCGCCCGATGCCTCCGTCGGATCCTCGCCCGTGCTGCCCTCGGGGACGCAGTTCAACGCGATGCCGATGTAGCAGCCGAGGATCGCCTCGCAGCCGCTCATCCCCGCGCAATCCTCCGACTGCGTCGCTATGTTCGAGCACATATTCAGGCCTGCGGAGCAGTCTTCGACCGTGTCAGGGCTCCCGCAATCGATGAGCTTCTTGCACAGCGTCTCGACGCTGCTGCCGCCGCCGCCGCCGTCATCCTTGCCGCAGCCGACGAGCACACCCACAAACAATCCGACGGTCCAAACACGAGCCATGGTCAAGCGCATCACGATTGCTCCTCAATGAACGCGGCCCAAGCGCCGCACCCGGGAGCGTCGCCGATTCAGCCCCGATCCACAACCCCGTCGCGGCGCCCGGCGGCACCCGCCTCCGTGACCATTTGCGCGCACCAGCGCGACTGCGAAACGCTCGACGATCGCGCCGCGACAAACGCCGGCCTCCCGCCACCGATCCCCGGGGCCGGGGACCGCCCCCCGAGCCGACCAGAGCGCCCGCGCGCGCCGAGCCCGCGCGGCCCCACCGTGCGCGGCGGCGTCGCGCATCTTTGGTCGCCGTCGGCCCGCTATGGCGCAGGCGTCAATCCAATGACCGACGCGCCATCTTTTATAGAGACTCGCCCCTGCGTCTTGACGTCTTCAAAGGTCACCCGCGCATTGCCGGACACCACGACCAGCATATCAGAGGCGATCATGCTGCCGCCACGCACGGTGACGACCGCGCCTTCACTCGCCCGAATTCCGATCGGCGCCTGCACGTTGCACTCGGTAAGGATCACCTGGCAGTTCCCCGCGACATCCAGCGCCGGCCCATCTGCGACGCTAAACGTATACCGATCGTAGCGCTCCGTAATCGAACCGTCGCCCAAACATTGCGCGGTGGTGTTGATTCGATCTTCACAAGCCAGCCCGGGAGCGCCGAGGGACACGCACAGGAGCCATCGCCGAGGAAGAGCCATGGTCATGGGTACCATGAGTGCCGCAGTCGCGCTTGGCAGTTTTCACCCGCGGATCTCGCCGCCGGGCCGAGTACGAGGGGGAGCCACCCCTCTACCGATGCGCGCTCCTTCGTGCGCCAGGCGAGCGCCCGCGCGGATCCGGCTCGCGGAGAAAATGTCGGGCGCGTGAATTGATCCGGCGTCGCCCTCTACCTGAGCTTCGAGCCCGCGAGGAAATCAGCGATGTACAGCGAGATCCGAGATCAACTCCGAATGGCCCTCATCCAGCAGGTCGCCCCTGCCTTCCGCAGCGAGGTGCCGCTCGCCCAGCAGCGCCAGGTCCTCGACGCGATGGGCACGGGCGCCGAGCTCCCGGTCGGCCTCGAGGTCCACCCGCGCGAGCTCGCCGGCCTCCCGAGCGAGTGGCTGGTCAACCCCGGCCACAGCACCGAGCACGCCCTCCTCCACATTCACGGCGGCGGCTTCGTGATGGGCTCCTTCGCCTCGCATCGCGCGCTCGTCAGCCGCCTCGCCCTCGCCTGCGGGGTCCAGGCCGTCGTCCCCGAATACCGGCTCGCCCCCGAGCACCCGTTCCCCGCCGCCCTCGACGACGCCGTCGCCGTCTATCACGCCCTCCTCGCCACCGGCCTCGATGCGCGCCGCATCGTCCTCAGCGGCGACTCGGCCGGCGGCGGCCTGGTCCTGAGCACCCTCCTCGCGCTGCGCGACGCCGGCGCCCCGCTGCCGGCGGCGGCCGTCGTCCTCTCGCCCTACACCGACCTGACCTTCAGCGGCGAGTCGATCGAGACCCACGCCGCCGTCGACCCCTGGCTCGACCCCTCGCTCCTCGAGCCCTTTGCACGGCACTACGCTGGCGACCGCGACCGCGCGGACCCGCGGATCTCGCCGCTCCTCGGCGACCTCCGCGGCCTCCCGCCCCTGCTCATTCACGTCGGCGATCAGGAGATCCTCCTGTCCGACTCGACGCGCCTCGCCGAGCAGGCCCGGGCCGCCGGCGTCGCGGTCGAGCTCAAGATCTGGCCCGAGGTCTGGCACGTGTTCCAGTTCTTCGCGCCGGCCCTCCCCGACGCCGCCGCGTCCCTCGGTGACATCGGCGCATTCGTCCGCGCCAAGCTCGGCCTCGCCTGACGAGGCGACGCTCCAGGGCCCACGAGCGCTACTGCGTGCGCACGAAGCCGACGCTGTCGGCGAGGTTGGGGACGCAGATCACGCCGGCCACCGGGTCGACCCCGTGGTCGGCCGCCGGCGCGAAGCCGTGGTCGGCCATGAGGTCGAAGAGCACCTCGCTCGCGCCCTCGGCGTCGATCGCAACCAGCCGGCCGAGGCCGTTGTCCGACAGCAGGAAGCGGCCCTGCCACGGCTCGATGCCGTCGAACTTGCCGAGCGTCGCGCCGACCTGCGTGACCGTCTTGGCGGCGACATCGACCGAGAGGAAGGGCCCGAGGTTCGCGGGGTCGAAGTCCACGAGGCTGGCCACGTAGAGGCGGTCGTCGGCGAACAGCAGCCCGTTGGGCCCCTTGAGCGCGGGCGACACCAGCAGCGGCGCCTCGCCGCCGAGCTCGCCGACCTTGAACTGATAGATCGCGTTACCGAAGGTGTCGGTCGCGTAGCCGATCCCCGCGGCCTCGTCGATCGCCGGGTCGTTGAGCAGCACCGCGTCCGGGAATTCGTGGGTCAGCAGGGTCTTGCCGGTGGCGACGTCGATCTCGTGGACCTTCTTGATGTCGTTGACGAACAGCACCCCGTCGGCGATGCGCAGCCCCGCGGGGGTGTCGAAGCCGGAGGCCCACTGCGCGTCGACGATCGCGCCGTCCTTGTCGAGCCGACTGATCCAGCCCTGGCCGTCGGGCGCGGTGAAGTCCATCGACTGCGGCGCGATGTTCGAGACGTACCAATATTGTGACGCTGGATCCCACAGGCAGCTCTCCGGGACGGCGAAGCCCGACGTCACCGTGAAGGTGTAGCCGGCGCCGCCGGTGGTCCCGGTCGTCGGAGCCTCCGTCGTCGCGGCCTCCGTCGTCGCGGCCTCCGTCGTCGCGGCCTCCGTCGTCGGAGCCTCCGTCGTCGCCGCCTCCGTCGTCGGAGCCTCCGTCGTCGGAGCCTCCGTCGCCGCCGTCTCGGCGCCAGTGCTCGTGCCCGTCGCGGTCGGTTCAACGCCGTCGTCGCCGCAGCCCCCCGCCATCACCGTCGCCACCACCATCAGGATCTGGATCTTGTGTGCCATCGTCATGCTCCGTTCGCCGACGCAGTATCGTCGTGGTCGAGAGCCGCGAATAATGAATAGATCGACGGTGTTCTATGCGGATGGCTCATCGATCGGGCCGCGCGCTGTGCGGGCCCGCTGCGAGCAGCGCCGCGATGCGCTCGCGCAACCATCGGTGCGCGAGATCGTCGCGCCTCGAGGCCGAATAGAGCATCCCGAAGCGGATCTCCGGGAGCTCGATCGGCGGCGGGAAGCTCGAGAGCGGCGAGAAGCGGGCGAACTCGACGGCGACGCTGCGCGGCACCGTGACCAGCAGGTCCGTCCGTGCGGCCACCGCCAAAGCGGTCTGAAACGAGGCCGTGCGCAGGACGACCCGGCGCGTGTGCCCGAGGGCCGCGAGGCAGGTGTCGACCACGCCCCCGGGCAGCCCGCGCGGGGCGACCAGGACGTGCCGCGCCGCGAGGTAGCGGTCGAGGGACAGGCGCGCGGGCGCTCCGGCCGCGGCGGTCACCACCACGAAGGGATCACGGAACAGCGGGCGCAGGAGCAGCCCGCCGCGCTCCTCGAAGAAGCCGCCCAGCGCGAGGTCGGCCTCGCCGCGCTGCATCAGGTCCTCGAGGGCGTCGCCGACCGACATGGTGACGACGTCGACCTCCGGGGCCTCGACCGCGCCGCCAGCAGCCCGGGCAGCGCGACCAGCTCGGCGTAGTCGGCGGCGAGGATCCTGAAGCTGGCCCGCAAGGTCCGCGGCTCGAACGAGCCGGCCCGCACGAACACCCGCCCGACGGCCGCGAGCGCCTCCGCCAGCGGGGCACGCAGCGCGAGCACGCGCTCGGTCGGGGCCAGCTTGCGGCCGACGCGGACGAACAGCGGGTCGCCAAGGACGTCGCGGAGCCGCCGCAGTGCGTGGCTGACGGCGCTCTGCGTGAGGCCCAGCTCGCGGGCGGCTCGCACCGTGCTGCCGGTCCGCAGCAGGACGTCGAGCACCCGCAGGTGGCTGAGTTCGACGCCCAATGAATGATCGAGGCTCATGGATGACATGAGGAAGATGAGCTGGATGATGCCATGCGAGGCGCGCAAGATGTCGGCGATGTCAACCCAACGGCTCCTCCTCGGACTCCTCCTCGTGGCCGGCGGTGCCGGCTGCCGCACCGCGAGCGCGCCCGCCTCCCCCGACGCCGCGAACGCCCCGCAGCTCGCCGGAGGCTGGCGCAGCGACTGCCTGCCGAGCCCGCAGGCCGACGGCTCGAAGCAGTCGATCCGCCTCGACTTTCAGCTGACCGCGGCGCGCTGGGACCTCGACTATGTCACCCACGGCGATGACGCCTGCGCGGCGCCACTCGTCACCGTCCACATCGCCGGACCCTACACGCTCGAGCGACCGTCGGCGCAGGTCGACGGCGCCTGGGAGGCGCGCTTCGGCTTCGACGCGAAGACGATCCGCCCCGAGGTCGACGGCCTGCGCGACCACCTCAACTCGCTCGAGGGCTGCGGTGGCGCCGACTTCCAGACCGGCGTCGCCCAGGACGTGTACGCCGCCGGCTGCCCGGCCTTCGGCCAGTACCCGCGCTCGAGCTGCGCGGCCGACTTCGACCTCGTCAAGCTCGACGGCGACGCGCTGCACTTCGGCGCCCGCCCGGCCGACAACAACATGTGCTCCCCCGAGAGGCGCCCGACCGCGCTCAGCCAGGTCGCCAACCGCCGCAGCTGAGCCCGTCGGAAACTTGCGTTGCGCCGCGCTCTTCTGAACACTGCGCACCGGCGCTCCTCCGTCCAAAAGCCCATGACGCACCATGGAACATGGCTCCGCAGCCTGGCGAAGCCTGGCGAGGTCGCCCCCATCGATGGGCTCGTCGCTGTCGCCGGCGCCGCCTGGCCAGCGGATCCTTCGCAGACGCCGATCCTCGAGAAGGCCGCGCTGTACGGGGCCGACTACGTGTTCTTTCGCGCCGCGACCGCGACCCAGCCGGCCACCGCCGAGGCGCTCGTCTACGTCGACGACGAGCACAGCGACGAGGAGTTCGCGGCCCTGCATCGCCGGCTCTGGAGCTGGGGCGTCGTGCCGCTCGTGTACCGCAAGACCCGTGGGCGCGCCGACCTGCTGCGTTGCGCCCACGGGCCCGACTTCGCCGGCCCCGACGGTCGCCTCGAGTACCGCGCTTACCACACCCTCGACCTGCTCGCCGAGCTCGACCACCAGACCGCCAGCGCCCCGTGGTGGGACGTGACCCTGCTGCGCAGCGGCTCGCTGTGGGACGACCCCGAGGTCTGCGAGGACCTGCTGTCCGCCGACAAGGCGGCCCAGCGCGGGCTCGTGCAGGCGATCGAGGCCCGCGACCGCGAGCTCGCCGACGAGCAGGTCCTGCCCGCGCGCCTGCGCCGGCGCCTGCTCGTGCTCTCGCTGCTGATCGCCTACCTCGAGGACCGCGAGGCCCTGGTGCCGGCCGACTTCGCCCGCTGCAAGCCCGGGGCGCGCGACTTCCTGACCGTGCTCGCCGACGGGCCGGGCCTGGTCGCCCTGCTCGCCGAGCTCGAGCACCGCTTCAACGGCGACGTGTTCAGCCTCGGCGAAGACGACCGCCGCAAGGTGCTCGAGACCCCTCACTTGCGGCGCTTCGCCGCGCTCGTCGAGGGCCGCACCGAGCGCTCCGGCCAGCTCTCCCTGTGGCGGCTCTACTCGTTTCGCGACCTCCCGGTCGAGCTCATCAGCCACGTCTATCAGCTCTTCGTCAAGGACGACGCGAGCGCCGTCTACACCCCGCCCTTCCTCGTGCGCCTGATGCTCGAGGAGGCGCTCGGCTGGGAGCGGCTCGACGGTATGGCCGAGCGCGGCGAGGCCGTGCTCGACCCGTCCTGCGGCTCCGGCGTGTTCCTCGTCGAGGCCTACAAGCGGATGATCACCCACTGGCGCTATCGCCACGGCTGGGCGCGCCCCGACGGCGCGACCCTCAAGCGCCTCTTGCAGCGCGTGCACGGCGTCGACCTCAACCCGGACGCCATCGAGCTCGCCGCGTTCAGCCTGTGCCTCGCGCTGTGCGAGGCCCTGGACACCCCGGCGCTGCGCGCCTCGAGCAAGCTGTTCCCCAAGCTGCGCGGCGTCTCGCTGCACGAGTCCTGCTTCTTCGCCGCGCGCACCGGCGGGCTCCTGAGCGCCCCCATCGGCGCAGTCCTCGGCAACCCGCCCTTCGAGTCGCGGCTGGCGACCCCCGGCGCGCAGGCCAGCGGCGAGCGGTTCGCGCGGGCCTACGGACGCCTGCCCGACAAGCAGGTCGCGTACCTGTTCCTGCACGAGAGCCTGGAGCTGCTGCAGCCCGGCGGGGTGCTGTGCCTGCTGCAGCAGTACAACCTGCTCTACAACAAGAACGCCGCCGACCTGCGCCGCATGTTGTTCGAGCGCTGGGCCGTGCGCGAGCTCCTCGACTTCACCTCGATCCGCGGCCTGTTCGCGCGCGGGTCCGCCGACACCAAGGTCATCGCCGTGGTCGCCGAGGCCCAGCCGCCGCGGCCCGGCAGCAAGCTGCTCCACGCGACCTTCCGCCGGACCGGCCGCGTCGTCGCCCAGCGCGGCTTCGACCTGGATTACTACGACCTGCACTGGCTCGCGCAGGAGCAGGCGACCGGCGACCCCTCCGTGTGGCGCAGCGACCTGTTCGGCGGCGGCCGCGTCGGCGACTTCGTCGCCCGGCTGCGCTCGATGCGAACCCTCGGTGAGTACGCGAAGAGCCGCGACTGGCACCACGGCGAGGGCTTCATCGCCGGCAAGAGCGGCGGGGCGCCGGCGGCCCATATCATCGGCCAGCGCTTCTTGCCCTCGACCGCGCTGACATCGCAGGGCGCCGACGTGTCGCAGATCACCGTCGTCGAGGACCAGCCGATCGTGCGCCCGCGGACCGCGCGGCTGTTCACGGCGCCGATGTTGCTGATCCGCGAACACATCGACCTCCCGAGCCACATCGTGCGCAAGGGCTACCTGACCTACAGCGACCAGGTCATCGGCTTCTGCGCGCCGCCGTCCGAGGTCGGCAAGCTCGGCCAGGTGAAGGCCTGGCTCGACGCGGAGATCCGGCCGCTGCGCGCCTATATCGCGGCCTCGAGCCCGAAGGTGCAGAAGGCGACCGCCGTGATGCAGGCCGACATCGAGGCCCTGCCCTACCCGCCCTCCGGCGACCTCGAGCTCAGCCCCAATGAGCGGATCATCGCCGACGACATCGTCGACTACTACCGCGACTTCGTCCGCCTCGGCGAGAAGTCGGCGATGCTGCGGCCCTGCGGCGACGCCGAGCTCGCCGGCTTCTGCGAGGTCTACGCCCGCCAGGTCCACGCCGTATACCGCGGCCTGCGCCCGCTCCCCGCGTATCGCTGGCCCGGCGCGGTCTGTCAGCCCTTCGTATTCGGCGCGGGCGCGGTCGACTGGGCCGGCGCCGAGGCGCTGCGCGAGCGGCTCGGCCGACTGCTCGCGGACCGCCGCGGCGAGACGCTGCACGTCCACCGGGTCGCGCGGATCTTCGACGGCGCGTTCGTCTTCCTGCTCAAGCCCGACCGCCTGCGCTACTGGCTGCGCTCCGCAGCGCTGCGAGACGCCGACGAGACGCTCGCCGAGCTCCACGGGCAGGGGCTGTAGCCATGCTCGCCGACTCCGCCGCACGCTCCGCCGGCCACGGCGCGCTCGCGCCCGGCGTGCACGCCCCCGGCACCCTCCTGCTGCAGCTCGTCGACTTCATCGCCGACAATCTCCCACGCTGGCGCGACCACCCCGATCGCCGGGCCGTGCACTCGGAGCGCGAGCTGACCGACCAGCTCAGCAGCTACCTCAACAGCGCCGCCCGCCGCACGCTCGACCTCGTGCAGTTCCTGACCGAGGTCCCCGACTCCGCCCAGCGCGGCCGCTTCCTCGACATAGCGATCAAGCCTGCGGGCGCGCCGATCTTCGTCACGGGCCGCCGCTACACGCTATTCGACGTGCTGCTGCCGATCGAGTGCAAGCGGCTCCCGACCCCGAAGGGCCGCGACGAGCGCGAGTACGTGATCGGCGACGCGGCGGGCAGCGCCGGCGGGATCCAGCGCTTCAAGCTCGGCGCCCACGGCTCCGCGCACGCGATGGCGGTGATGATCGGGTACATCCAGGAGGGCCAGGCCCCGCAGTGGCTGACGCGCGTCAATCAGTGGATCGCCGAGATCGCCGAGGTCGACGCCCTGTGGGCCGACGAGCGGCTCGTGGCGATGGAGCAGAGCGCGGTCCACCGCCTGCGCTCCCTCCATCGCCGCCAGGCCCGCGGGAGCGCCAGCATCGAGCTGCGCCACCTGTGGATCGCGCTGGCGTCGCCCGAACCGGGCGAATAGCCGCACACATTGCGCCACGAGCATTCGCACCGGCTACGCCGGGGCCCGCCCGGGCGACCAGTACGAACGGATCAGCGCCTCGAAGCTCGGGAACAGCTCGATCCCCGTCTCGTGCTCCCAGTTGCACACCGCCCACGGGGCGCCGCCGGGGAGCAGGAACGTGAACTCGTTGCCGTCACCCTCGCCGATGACCAGCGCGTCGCGGAGCAGGTCCACCCCCTGGACCTGCTCGCCGAAGTGCTCCGCCACCCAGGCGACCGAGCGACTGCTCGCGTCGCGACCCCATCGGACCTCCTCGACCGGCAGCAGCTGCGCCAGACCGTTGGGGAACATCACGCAGCCCCACCACCCGTTCGCGGCCGCCAGGAAGCCGCGATAGTCCGCCGGCAGCGCCACGCCGAGCCGCCCCTCCGCCGCCGCGATCGCGGCCTCGCTCGCCCCCGGACGACCGAGCCATCGCTCGGCGAGCACCCGCTCGTAGACCTCCGGGGCCAGACAGAAGTCCGACTCGCCCTGCGCCTCGTCGAGCAATTCGTCATTGAGGGCGCGCAGCAGCTTCTGCCAATTCGTGGGTGTCGCCGGGGCCTTCATGATGTCCGCCATACTACCCGCCCTCGCGTGCGCGTACAGGGCGCCGTGCCCACGTACTCGGACAGCGGGCCCTGCCGTCGCCGCGGCGGGCTCCACAACGGAGGACCGGCGATTCACGCTTGCGCGAGCGGGCTGGATCGCCGCAAAACGGTGCATGCGCAACTTCATGCCCTTGCCCATCGTTCCGCTCCTGCTCCTCGCCGCGGCGTGTGGCGACGACGGCACCCGCGACACCGACTCTGCCAGCGGCACGAGCACCAGCGGCGCGAGCACCATCAGCACCACCAGCACCGCCACGGACAGCGTGCCCACCACGGCCGGCCCCGACGGCAGCGGCAGTGGCACGACCACCGGCGTCAGCGACAGCAACACCGGCGGCACCGGCGGCACCGGCGGCACCGGGACGACGACCACGGGCGGCCCGGTCAGCGGGACGACGACCGACGCGAGCTCGACGGACATCTCGGGGAGCTCGAGCGGAACGACGCAGGCCTGCGTGTGCGCCCCGGGCGAGACCAACGGCTGCGAGGGCGCCGACCTGCTGGTGTGCGCCGAGGACTGCCTCGGCTTCGCGGCCGCGCCCTGTCCGATGGGCCAGCAGTGCAAGGGCGACGCCTGCACGGCGCAGCTCTGCGTCCCGGGCAGCACGGTGTGTGAGAACGACGAGCAGGTCAAGACCTGCAACGGTCAGGG
>Ga0075152_10001882_pt1 | contig 15082 bp, 19 predicted proteins | sample JI61114C2DNA_FD_70964 | JGI IMG/M metagenome (GOLD analysis project Ga0075152, IMG submission 70964) | Wastewater effluent complex algal communities from Wisconsin, to seasonally profile nutrient transformation and Carbon sequestration -... | ecosystem: Engineered > WWTP > Effluent > Algae...
GCCTTTCCGGAATTTGTGTTTGAGATAAGAAGAAATCTAGTGACGGCTGGTTGTTTCTGTGTTTAATCATTGCAATCACATCTCGTACTCCCTATTGAACAAGACGCAGCATTAGCAGTGAAACCTTCAGACAATGCTCCCAGTCGAACTCCCAGCGAGGAAGCCCTTCAATGAGCTCGAGCATAAGATAAACGAGTTATTCCTTGACCACCGGACCTCGACATTGATTCAGTTGTGTGTTCAGACTGGAAACTGTTTGAGACACCTCTTTGGCACTACCATTTTCTAATAACTTCTCGATCACAGATCGGAGCATCTCACAGGCTGTTTCCTCACGGTCGTTGTCGTACCTCGCCGATCTCACTTCAACCTTCGATTTCCACATTCAATAATTGAATGAGTGACAGTGAGCTCAAATGGAAAATTTCCAAGAGCTATAAATTCGGCAGGTTTAAGGCGCTTATGCAAAAGTCAGTTGTAATTGGTGGTTGCCACTACCCTCTGGCCGATAAGCCCACGAGCGCTTGGGAGTGTATTATAGCTGGGGTCTACTCTATACGCTCTCCTATAGCTAGGAATAAATTACATGTTTGGGTCGACGATGTAGCTTGGCCGGCCTGACTGCATCGCTATTTGCTGTTGCTGCTGTTGTGCAACAGCAAGTGCCTCTGGCTTGGCAGGTGGTGGCTCAACTTCGAGTCTTCTTCTGCAGAACTTCCACCAAAGGAGCACTGCCAGTGTGAGCAGAGCAATGCCTGCGAATACCGAAACAAGTATGCGAACTATCGCCACATTCTGACCGCACACACTCTCAGTTCCACAGTAGTAGTAGCCTGGCTATTGAATGCAGCAGTAGCGGCAGGGGCTCTTATCACAGCCGATGCTCGACATTATTGGATTATAGCTGCAGCCCCATTGCTATAATTCAAATTCAAAGTTGGACATGATGAACGTGGCACACACCTCCAGCGACTTCCCCAACTTACTGCAGAGCGACAAGCTGCTTGTGAAGATGCCCACTTTCGAAGTGCTGCGCCAATAGCTACGATGGAACCTCAAGTATCTTAGTGACCACCAGCTCCATCAGAGTTCTAAATGGTACGCTGTGCTGTGAATGCAGGATTGGTTAGCTCCTGCTCGGCATCACTCCTGAAGAAGAGCTGCAGAGTTCTTTTCTGCTGAAGTCGTTCATATCGAACAACACCGACCCAAATTACAAGTTCAACCCCGAGGCAAGGAAAAACAGCGAGGAGCTCAACGATATTCTCATGGTAGCCAGGAGTCTCTTCGATCTGAGGGAGTACAAGAAGTGCGCTCACCTGCTTAAGCAACCCCTTGAGAAGTTTCCAACCAACCAAAGTGTTATCTTTTTCCACTACTACAGTCTGTGGATGGCTGGACTCATTCGTAAAGAAGAGGAGATCTACGAAAACGGTAAAGCATTTTCTCATTCAGAGGGCACCAATGTAACACCAGCTAACCCCGAACTTCAGATGCTTGAGAGGTAGTTCAGAGGACTGTATAAGAGCGGTGCCCTTAGTGACATCAACCTCTATCTTTACGGTCTGATTCTCAAATAGCAGGAAAGATTGGACGAAGCCCGTAGAATTTTTATTGAGGTGCTCAACGCCTTTCCTTGCTTCTGGTCGTGCTGGCTGGAGCTCGGCAAGATAATCCAAAACGAGGACATCGTACTACCTACCTTACGCAGAAAACCATCATAACGGAACTCAATGACCACTGGATGAAAAATTTCTTCTTCAGCAGCTTCTGTCTGGAGAAGTACAAGAACAACATCAGCATCGAAATCAACTACGGACTGTTCTGCTACTTCAAGAACAGCAATTTCATAATGAACCAGATAGCGCACAGCTTCTACAATAACCAGGGTACGATGAGGCTTACACAGAGTTCGATATTAGTCTGGAGTGGTTTTAGAGGCTCGTCGAGGTGGATCCCTACCGCTTCGAGAATATGGACACCTACTCCAACATACTCTACATCAAGGAGAACCAGGGGTAGCTTGCTAATCTTGCACTAAGGTCCTTCTACAACAATAAGTACACGCCTGAAACATGCTGCGTGGTCGGCAACTACTATTCGCTGATGGGGGAGCACCTCAAGGCTATCATCTACTTCAGGAAAGCGCTGAAGTTGGATAGGACCTGCCTAGCTGCCTGGACTCTCATGGGTCATGAGTACCTTGAAATGAAGAATATCTCTGGCGCCATCGAGGCCTACCGAAGCGCAGTCGAAATCGATCAAAAAGACTTCCGTGCTTGGTATGGGTTAGGTCAAACATACGAACTGCAGAACATGAATCACTATGCACTATACTACTTCACTCGAGCAGTGATGAGTCGTCCAAAAGACTCACGTATGTGGAACGCAATGGCGAGCTGCTACGAAAAGATGGATAAGAAGAACGAATCAGCAAAATGCTTCGAGAGGGCCGAGAACTGTAAGGATCGAGAAGGTATTGCCATTCACCAGCTGGCCAAACTCTACAATCTCATGGGCCCATAGTTCGAAGCCAAGGCTGTCGAATCATTCTAACTGAACCTGAAGCGCAAGGACGAATAGCATACTGTGGATAAGGAGCTAGGCGAATGCCTCCTATACCTGAGCAAGCACTACAAGAAAGAGGGTAACTTCGAACGAGCAAGAGTGTATGCTCGGCGGTTGTACGACTTCCAAGGTCCCGAACGCGACGAAGCCAACCAGATTCTGCACGATATGACTGATGACAGCCACTGATTCATTACCCAATTCGTACGGTTCGATAGTTATATTCAAATGGCCAATATACTCGACTCCTCAAGATCGCCCTAAGGCATGGCGCATTCTCGCGAATACACCGAACAGCTCACCGAACGCCGGTCAGCTCGTTCCTTCTTCCTTGAGGAGGAAGAGAAGCTGATGGATGGGTTCATCGAGCAGTCCCTCGATATATTCAAGTACGCAGTGGTTAGACTTAGGAAAACTGGTGAGGTCTTCGAAAGTCGGTATTTGAGCATGACAACCGAGATGTCTCAAGGTCGCGGTGGTGAACTCAACCGTATGATCGGCCGGTGCACGAAGGAATTCGAAGCCTACTGTCTGCTGAAGAAAAAGGTATTCAGGAGCTTAGGTAGGTGGATTACAAGAAGGAGGTCATCGCTAACTTCGCTCGGATGGTCTACGAGAAGAACTGGCTGCGTACAGTTCTTGGAGCCTGGCGAGCGCAAAAAGACAAGATGAGACGACTTAAGCAGATGGACGAGAAGGCCGAGAGCTACAACCAAAAACGCCTACTTCGTAATGTTCTGAAGGCTTGGAACGGCGTGATGATGCAATAGAACCGCACCAAGATCCGCAACAACGTGATGCGTAAGACGGAGCAGGAACTGTCGCGTATCACCAAGGAATACGAAAAGATCATCGAGGACATGGAACGCACTCTAAGTCAGAAACTCATCGAGCTGAAGAAGGAGGAAGATGAACACAAGCTGTTGCACGACAAGTATGAAGCAATGTACTCGCGGAGGAAGGTGGAGGAGGTGCCCCAACAGTGACAGCATTTCTAAAGATTTAAAGCCAAGCTGTCAGATGTACGGGACGAACTTGCGCACATTTTCGTCGAGTTCAGGAATGTTAGCGCCGTTGACTTCGTGTAGGATCTTGCCTTCCAAGCATAGCACGAGCTTTGGCCGGCAGGTTGCCACCAGCTTATCGTTCTTTAGGTTGGCGATCTTTTACTAAGCCTAAGGGCATGAGTTACTTGGTCAACAAGGATGATGTCCATTCGCTTTTCGAATTCGACGATGCCGTCATCACGGAAGTAGCGATAGACAGGGTAGAGTGCCTCACAGGGTCCACTCCAAGTAGGGTGCACATCCACCACCAACAGCTTCTTGTTGTGCTCGTTGAAGTATTGCAGGAAGTGCTCCTCGTCTCGGATGGTCTGGAAGGGTTCAGCTCTTTTGGGCGGCATGAAGTTTCAAAAAATATTATACACCTGACTACGATCCAGACCAATGGAAGGCTGCTTGGTGAATATAACGGAGTGTTATACTGGCTATAAAGGCTGAGGGAGGCAGTTTCGGCTATAATCTTATCTACATATCTTTCAAGATGACCGAAACCAACGAGCAGCTCCTTGCCAAGATCGATCAGTGGTTTACCGATAACGATAAGGACCACAATAAGACGTTGGAGGCTGCTGAGATCAAGGCTCTTTTGATTGCAGTCTATGGGGCCAAGGCCACCAACGAATGGGTTGATCATGCTATCAAGAGCATCGATCGCAACAAGGATGGTCATATCAGCAAGCTCGAAGTCTTCATGTGGCTCAAACACAACCAGTTGGCTGCCTGATCATCGAATGAACCTTAGAGTTGTATCGAACCTCTTCGATTGTCAAATTATAACTTAACCCATTTGAAATGGAGTTCAGAAGCCCACAACTGCACCTAATAGGGAAGGTCAAGGAGGCACGAAGCTTCCCTGGCGAGGTACCCAGACAAACTCATGAAGATAGAATCGCTGTACGCCACAATTGAGTTCAAGTATGGGGAAAGCTGGAGATTGGTCAGCGGCAAGAACAAAATAGAAACTTTTGACAGCCAGTTTGTCGACGACTTCAGCTCCTTCTAACAACCTTTCGACTTACATTTCGTCGCAGAGGACCTGAGAGGATGGCCTCGAGTGGTAGTGGAGGTATGGAGTGTCGACAGTGATGGCAGACATGCAGTTATGGGATATGGTACCATGGTTTGCCCATTTACTTGTGGAGAACATGTGCTATAGATACCTTGCTGGAGACCGAAGGGAACTTGGTTTGACAATTTTGTGGGAGCTCATTCTTAGCTGCAGCACAAGTCAGTTGTGGTGAGCTCACTAAACCGTTATGGTCTGAAAACTTACACTACGGGAAAGATCATTGTCGAACTGAAGGTGCTCACCAAAGACTTTCACTTGCATGGGGTCATCACTAACAGTTGATTGTAGGTTTATTTGTTTTGCAGTACGGACTTGCAATCGACGAGACATCGAAGGATGGACTGGATGAGCGCCAAAGACATCCTTTTGTACCCTTTAAGTTATAATACTTTCTATTTGTCTCATGGAGCCAGTCAATTAATCGGATGACCTGTGGTTCGACTTTGATGTGAAGGCATTAGAGAAGAACCGGCAGCTAGTTAAGGAAATCATCACCAGAAAGCGAAAGAATTTTGAGCAGGGACTTCGCTTACCTTTTGCTTTGAAAGCGGTCGCGCCATCTCGTGACCAAACCACCATTGCCAACCACACCGATGATACAACGAGGGACCGGAAATGTAGCCCTTCCCCAAATGGGAAGGATAGGTCCCCTGAAAAGGAAATGTCCCTCTAAAAGATGGAGGTACCTTCAATTCTGAAAAGCTAACTTGTGAATATCTCCGAGATTCAGATTCCAGAAGGATCAAGGAGGGTCCCTCGTCCTCCACGCATCACCTGTCCAACTACTAGTCTTTGGTTCGGCAAGGTTCACTTGGAACTTCGACTCACAAAAGTCGAAGATGTAAAAGGCGATGTGATAATTGTGGCTTACAATCGACAGCAGGGTCTACGCATCTCTCCCGGCGAATACCTCTTCCGGAACGAAACCAGCTACGACCTGAAGAAATCAATTTCAAGTAGAACGATTGTTAGTTTAGGAAGGCTTCGAGATAAAAAGTAAATAGGAAACACAGTGATTCAGTCAGAAAGGGAGTGGGAAATGATCGGTCTGCGATCTAGCAACCCTCGTTTCAAGACCTACTTATTCTTGGAGATCGAAAAGATTGCCGATATCTATCCAAGGCTAAAGTTGGCGTTGAAAGCAATGTTTGGCGAATATTACAAATGTATCCCGATCAATAATTCAGCGATGGTGGTGTGCTACCTCAACAACACCAACGAACCATGCGAAACTGCCTCGAGTGAGATGATGGAGTGCCTTGTTGAGGAACTCGCAATAGGACACGACTCTCGAGACCCCATACAAATTACTCTGGTTGCAGAAACGAAGGAAAAGTACCGCTCACTGGATCGCGTTTTCCATCAATTCATAGTCAATGATCTGAAAAATGGAGGGATCATAGCAGACTGACATGTGTTGTTCGAAACAAACAAAATTTACTATTAAGCCTTAACAGACAACGCATGGCAGAGGTAGTTAACAAGCCCAAGAAGCGCGGTCTTAGCCTTGAATCCAACAAGCACCGTAACGATAGTCTAAGCCATGGCGAGAAGTCCGTTGGAAGTATCAACGACCATGAGGTAAGTTCGAAACACATGCAGCTACAAGGCCAGCATGGGGAAACGTAAAGAGTTCGACCGAGTTTCCCTGCTGTGACCTTCACCTACCTGAATCCTGTAAGCAGTTCGGCGAGACTAAACCAAGTCATCAAGTATGAGCAGCGTAGAGGCAACAGCCAGCCTCGCCATCACGAATGGTTGAAGCAGCCAGTTACCCAGTCATTCTGCCACCCAACCAACAACCAGCTGATCAACACTTCAGTGGTGGTTTCTGAGAGCAAACCAAATCTTGCCGAGAGAAAGCTGATTGACGCCGATCTACTGAAAACCCAAAAATAAGAGCTCGAACGAATCTATCGACAGCGGCTGGAATAGAAAGACTAATCTATCAAGAAGTTAGAGGATAGCAACAAGCTGCAGGAATCTCGGATAGACTTTCTCCATTCCTAGCTGAAGGCTGCCGAGGAGAAACTTCGTGCCAAAACAGAAGAATTAAGATTTAAGAATGACTAGCTGAATCGTCTGAAGGATGAGCACTCCCGTGAGCTGCAGTATTAATACTCCGAGAAGGAGCGATTAAAGACACTGGTGGTGGAAAGTCAACGTGCTTGTCTGACCAGCCGCAATAAATAGAATAAGGAGGGAAAGGGTGAACGCCGCCGGTTGGACATTAGTCGCATGAACTAGGTGGAGGCCAAACTAAACCGACTTATCAGTGATATCAAGAAGTGATATTGGCTCCTACTCATGTCCATAGCCGTTACTGTTATAATAAGAAACATGACCGAAATGGGCTCCAAGCTGCTGCAGCAGAACATCAAGACTCTGTTGGCCTCAGTCGGTGACAGGGATGTGCGTCGCATCGTTGATCGCTATCTAGAAGCGACTGGTGAACAGCTAGATCGTAGCTGCCATGAGATCAGCTATAAGTGCTATTAGGCAAGTTCAGCTATACGCAACCGCCGCGCCAACGGCTTCGGCCGCAATTAAAACGAAGCCCAACTAAACTCCCTGAAGAATCTATTGGAGCTACTGATGGAAGACGAGCGTGCTGTGGCGATAATCAAGGAGTGCATCCGAAAGAGTAGCTGTTTGAGCGACGCAGATAACTAGTCGGTCTCCACCGAGGAGGACAAGGAGAACGTTGTGAAGATCCAGCTAGACATGTCCAAGTACGAGCGGAGAAGTACCGGTGGTAGTAGCAAACCACAACCACTTTCCAGCAACTCCACCTACATGAATATGTCGATCAACTAAGACCTCAGTCGATCTAAGAGCAGACTCAAAAGTGGAATCTAAAACCTCAGCAGTACCCACCAACTAATACAGTTTCCGCACTGAAACTTACCCAACCAAATATAGCGTTGGAGAAGAGTCAGTCGAACGTTGAAAGGCCGCAACCGTTTAGTTACGAGGAAGAGCTCAAGAAGGCAAGAGCACACATCATCCACCTCGAAGCAAAACTGAAGAGTGTACTGGACGAAAATGCTGTATGACCTTTACTTATGTTAGATGTTGAAGATACAGGCGCAGAAGGCCGAAGCTGTGACTCGTTAGCCTCCACGCCGCGACACCACCACTCCATTTCCCTACGAAAGCAAGCTGAGAAGTACTTCAGTCGAAGGGTACAAACCTAACGCCCTTGCCAATACATCAATGACTGCTGAATCCAACTGTAGCCAGCTCAACTGCTCACTCATGGAGGACAAGAAGAAGTCCAAAGTGCCTCGATTGAAGCTGTAGATACTCCCAAACTATCATGGCAAGTCCAACAAGTGCATCAACCAGACTCTGCTGGCAGCATACCAGTAGAAGCATGCCGGCAAGAAGTCCTGACGGCAGACTGAAGTGACCCTTTCTGTTTCTTTGTTATTTAAATGATTCTGGTGTTACTCCTACTTCTGGCTGCTGCAAGCTGTCTAAGCAGTGGCGGCCGATGCCACATCAAACTCGCCAGCCGGATATTCTACCTCAAGCCACTCGAAACGTATCCATGTAGGCGTACCATTACACATTAGACTATGAGTACAAGAAAGATGATGGCACTACCTATTTGTTCAACTTCTGCGATGCTGTTGATGCACCCGACCCGTATCAGTGTCCACCCGCCTATGCCATGGCGCTTTTTAACGATTCAACTTGCGAGAGCTACGCCAGCAATTCGCTGCTCTATCTATACGAGACACAACTGTACAACCAGTCGGGAATGCTAGGTGTTACCATTCTTGAGCAGTCGGGCGTACCTATTGCTGATGGCTCTGTTCTGAATCGAACAACCAACCTAACAGTCGTCTGCGATTACAATGGCGAAGGTTTTAAGGTTCAGGACATCTTCCTTGACAGAGGCTCTGGCCAATTAACGATCATTGGTAGCAGCAAGCATGGATGCCCAGCTCTGGAGATATCCAGCTTGTGGTAGGCCTTGAGCAACAATGCCGCGATATTTGGTATGGTGTTACTGGTTGCAGGCGTCACCGAACTATTCTGTGGAAGGAAGATGCTTCAGCCAACCATTTTCATAGCTGCTTACTGCCTTAGCTTTGCCATCTTAGGTGCTATACTTTCTGAATTCGTGTTGCGGTCGGACTCTTCTCTGATTCTAATATACTTCTCACTGCTGATAGCACTCTTCTTGAGCAGCTGTATCGCTTACATGATTATGGGAGTCACCCATATCTCAATGTTCGTGGTCGGAGCATGTAACGCTTTATATTATGCAGGGATGGGGCTCATTGTTGCCGCATTGCTCAATAGCATCTTCATCAAAATCTTCAAAATTTACTCGGTATGGTCGCTCGTTGGCTTTGCGCTGGTCTTCTGCATACTACTTGGATTGCTCGGCTACCGCTTCTACGACCACATTGTTATACTGTCGACTTCACTCACTGGAGCCTATATGATAATTCGACCAATCAGTTGGATATTCGGTGGCTTCCCGAATGAATTCATACTGGCTTAATAGATCAAAGCGGGCTCCTTACCAACGCTACCATCAATATTCTTTATATACTTCGCCCTAATACTGGTACTGATGATCTTAGGAGCCACCTACCAATTCTTGCAGTTCAGAAGGGAACAATCATTGGTTAGCGACACAGCTATTGAAATTGGAATGGTTTAGGGGAAGATCGAGGCAGGTATTGATTCTGTAAGGAATAGCGTAAACGCGTTAGTAAACCGCTACAGAATAAACGACGAGAACGAAGGTGAGGATAACCAAGCGGGCAAGTACATTGAGTTCCAAGAATATCGAAAGTTGGATTCTGAAAAGCCTCTGTACCCGCATCTTGAATCGAAAATGCTTGGCAACAACCGCTAGTCAGATCAAAGCAGTCTCAAGGAAAACATCAGTATCAGTGGGTCGTTTATACGTGAAATATCAGAAAAGCAAAAGGAATACGGTGAGGAAGCTCCACCCAAGGTGGGCTATAGCCCTCCTATCCAATAAGTGAAACGAATCAGCATCGATTCGGATGATAGCAGACCCTCCCGTGACTCTAACACCCTCAACCGAAAGCTCGAGGAAATTAGAAGGAGCGGCAGCAGGTTTTCCAAGGAGCGGCTTGCCAGCGAAGAAGAGAAAAGACCAGAATAAAAGAAACCCATAGCCGAAGAGCATCGAAGCCCAAGCCACTCTAGCAACCGGGAATCTGACCCCTCACAGCCTCCGAAAGTGGGCCCATTCCAATGATGACTACTCGATAACTACCTGTAATACATATGAATTCGGAGCTTCAAAGGCAGCACATAAAAAGTCAACTAAACGACAACATTAAGAAATACGAACAGTAACGGAACCTAGAGAAGGAGCAGCAATAGCGGCAGAAGCTGCTCATCAAGAAGAACATCTTCGAACAACTTATCAATAAGCAACGAAGCAGCGCTAAAGGATCATCGGTTGGGCAGCCATCCGAACCTTAGTCTGGTGGCTCTGCCAACCGAAACAAGAACGATTTCAGCTACAGCTTCGGGAATAAAGAGGCGGGTGAGGAGGTTTCAAGGGAGTAGAAGCGAAGCCATAATAGCTCTAATGAAGAGTCTAACGAATCCCAACGAGATGACCTACCTACTGCAACGCAGCTACCCCCGAGCTTTATGAAGAGTCCCTCGGGGTTAGCAGCAGCAGCAACTTTCGGAACTGGCAGAAACTTCGTTGAGAATCAAGAGGAACTAAACAATAGCAGTCAACACCAGTCTGAGGCCAGCTACGAGGAGGGCCCCTCAGAGCAAAGCGACACTTTAAATCAGTTCGGATAGTCTTCTCGCAAGAAAAACTCTTACGAATCAGCGAAGGACTAACAGTTCGAAAGGAATTTAACGGAGAGCAGCAAATATGGATCATACTTCACCAATAATCGCCGTGGATAGCAGCTATCGTAGCCACAAGTCAAGAACTTTCCATTAGAAAGTTCCTTGCACAAAGAACCAGAGGTCAAGTCGCCAGCCAAGAAGGAAAACATACTTAATTTGTTTCCCAGCTAGCAATTTGGTCCGAAGCCAAAAAGTCCCATCCGCAAGCTTCCATAAAAACATCTATCACCTCCCAAGGTACCTGGAAGTATCTACAACGTCACAGGTCAAGTGAACTTAAAGGAAGTTGATTCACCGCTGAGGGAGTACACGAAGAAAGCTGATCGACCTCCTATTATCGATCGATTGAACGAGAGCAACGGGAGTTTGAGAGACACACCTAACCCTAGCATTCTCAGCCAAAAGACCACACAATCGAGGGAACAACAATCTACAGCCAAAAAGTAGCTTCTGGCCAGCAACTCCAGTAAATCCATACCTTCGTTAATCCCACTCGAGACCTTTGGGAAGAGCCCATCGCCAAAGCTTCCATCAATTACAGTAAACAAACCTAAGGATGATATGCCACCGCTGAAGAGGATTCCAGACGGACTGATACCATTGAGCCAGCTCGAAAGCGAGGAGCAGAAACCTTACGGAACTTACATTGGTAATTAATAGGACTAAGATCATATTGAACAACTCAGAAAGAAGAAGCTTTAGTAGCTGGAGAAGAAGCGACAAAAGCGTACTGAAGACCGTAAGAAATCAGCAGATGAGAAACCAAGTAAAGAGCCGCCGGAGGGGACTCACCACGCAACCCAGCAAGGCTTTCATCAAGCTCCACCACCACTGAACAAATATACCGCTATTCACAACAAGCGAGGGAAGAACCAAGATGATAACAGCGATATAAAATCCAACCAGACTGTCCATTCTTACAAGAGCCTGTCCAAACCGATGGAGACCAGAGTCGATCCAGAAGTTAGGAGGGTTATTAAACCTGAACTGCACAAACAGAAGCAAGAGCAGCTTGAAAATCGCTCACATAACAGCACCAACTTCATCGACAACTCCCAAACGATTCTGAGAGACCCTTCGCCCAGCCATACCCCAAAGACAATAACAACAAACAAAACGGCAAAGACCTTAAATTCAAGGTCTATCTTCGATGAAACTTCTCCTGGAAAGTCTCGAGAAAAGAGCATCAACAAATTTTCCCACTAGCCGAAAATCTAACCCAAGGAACGAAAACAGACGTTCACGAAACAGTCCAATAAGAAACTGATGATCAATGCGATCACAAACGTTTGTCTCCCAGGCGAGATCAACCGAAAGTAGCGGGAGAAGCTGGTAGAAATCATCAACAGCGATCCCGGAGAATTCTTCATCTTCTTGTTTAAGGAGTACTCTCGCAAGGTAAAGAGTGTCTTATTCAGCTCATCAAGGGAATCTACACCTACGAAAGTGGTAGCAACCGACTCCGAAAGGTCTATGGCGAAAAGACCCCTGTCGAGATATTCGAAGAGAATGTAACAGAATTCTACCGATACGACAGTGGAGCAAGGGAGTTCAAAATATTGGATGGCTGCAAGAGCTTTTCGTATGTGGTGCACGGGGTCTTCATCAAGTGATGATGCTATACTATGGACGTTGGAGTAGGGTCACATTAGCTTCTTACCCGGCTTGGAATCCTTCGGAGACTTCTTCGAGCGATGGGCCATTTACTTGAATTGGTTGACGCTGGAAGTTGTCTCGGGATCGGATTCGCTGTCCAACTCGCTGATGGGTTTGCCCACTGTGTACTTGCTCTTTTTATCCGGGAGGGTGTGTTTAGGTGGTTGCGTCGATTGCTGGTTGTGGTATTTTCTATAGAACACTCCAAAGCCGATAGCTACCACTATCATGAGATATTGCAGCCATTTGGGCACTAGCTCTTCGGCTTTATGCTCGTGCAATTGTATTTCAAAGAGCTGCGAGACGTTGTCGCGAGTGCTGTTACGACTGCAGAGGATATAGATAGACTCCCCAGACAGACTAAATTTATGATCGTAATTGCTGTCGATATCGTTGTTGCTTGATGGGCACAACATCAAGGAAGGCTCCTCCACTATGCTTGAAGAATAGGTCATATTGTACACGAGCAGCTTCGGTGAGTTTCTACTGAAAACGTACGCAATATTAGCCAGCAGAGCTACCTTCGGACTGCTGAACTGGTTTCGAATTGTCGTCTGGGAGATATCGAGCTCTTTGACGACATTACCAGTTCGAACGTCCAGCAGAAACAGCACATGTTTGTCATTAAGTAACACGAAGGTCTGCCAGTTATGAGGATCCACCGCTGCCGAGACTATGCTACTCAGCTGGAGCGGGTTGCTGGGTTTAAGATAGTTAGGTTCGAGGGTAACCATACTCACTTTCCCATACTCGTGCTGGCAGATGAACAGCAGCATTGTCGGAGTTCGAAGTAGTTTGAGAATGGGCTCGTTAACCTCCACTCTCTTGCTGAGTTGCTTCGACGTAAATTCGATGACGTTACGTTGGTACTGCACCATCATGCGTTCACCCTTGTACATGGTCCATAGAGTAGGTAGATGTTCCTTTTGGAAACCCCACAGCTCCTTGGAGATTTTGGATTTCAAATGCACGATGTTCACTTGTTTACCCAATAGTGTTGTCATCTCGCCTGCTTGCACCACCAACACCTGCCCCGGAACGTTTTAAAGATAGTTCCCGTTGATATCGTACAGGCTGCCATTGGAGACAACAAAACTAGGTGGAACGAACTCAGCATCGAAGGTGTAGTTGGAGTTCGCTCGTTTTGGTATTGCTGTGTGTCTGCGAGTTCGGAAGGCTAAAGGTGACGATGACTGTTGCTGTTCCCTCATTGCTTTGAGCATAGTCAGCTTCCGTTGGTAAAGTTTGAGGAGCTACTAGACTCCACAGATCTCCTCGGTCAGGGAATCAGTGATATCAGCGCAATCGACGTCTTCGATAAGAGAGCATCGAGCAAGAACCGCCAAGAACACTCCCAGTACAATCAACGATTTCATTTTATAAGTACCAAGCGATCCATGGCTGCTTCACTCACAACACCATCACTGAAAAACAGAGTCGTAAAGGGCGTCGCTACTGCATCATAATTAAAAAATAATGATCCAAAGATTGTCAAACCTTGCGATGGCGCTGGGTGTGGGTTTCGTAGCTGCACAGTCTTGCCTCTATACTGTTGACCCAGGAGAAAAGGTAACAGTGGTATCACTCAGGCGCTTATCATGGACAGTGTGCGCGGGCTCAGTCAGAAGGTTATTGGGCAGGGACTCCATCCCTACATACCTTTTATCCAAGTACCACTCCCATAAAACCCAGAAACCAATCATCTACGATTGCAGGATGCGTCCGATCGACATTAACGTGCAGACCGGTACGAAGGATCTGCAGACAGTGACAATCTCTTTGAGGGTGTTGCACCACCCCATCTCGTAGTTCCTGCCACAAATCCACCAGCTGTTGGGTCGAGAGTATGACAAGAAGATCTTCTTCTCAATTGGCCAGGAGGTGTTAAGAACAGTTGTAGCTCAATGTACATCTGGTAGCAAACTCAGACGACGCTAACCAGCTGCTAAAGTTCCGCGAGGACATCAGCAAAGAAATCAAGTCCACACTCACTCAGAAGGCCAAGGACTTCAATGTGGCAGTCGAAGACGTATCATTCATGCATTTGGGCTTCAGCAAGGAATACGCTCAGGCCATCGAACAGAAGGCAGTGCAGCAACAGCTCGCCGAACGCCAGAAATCTATAGTGGCACGAGATGAAGAACTCAAACTTGCTCAGATCATCCGTTCAGAGGCCGAAGCCGAATCAGCAACACTCATCAACAATGCAGTCAAGAAGTTCGGATCAGCTCAGATCGAGATTAAGCGTCTGGAGGCAGCAAAAATCATTGCCGAGGAACTTGCCTCCAACCCAAACATCAGTTTCGTACCCGACGGAACTAACAACCTGCTGAATCTGCGGGTCTGATAACTGCAATGTTACACCTTCAATAGAATGTCACGCCGTCCAATGCTCCTTCAACTGGCTGATGATGCGGCTAATGCACTAGTGTTCCTTCTCCATGGTTTGCTGCTACTAAGCAAGGAACTTCCGCTGTTGCAGAAGTGACTCTTTGCAGCGGGTGTACACTTGCTTCCGGAACGATTAGCTCGACTGACAGTCGGCATCTAAACGTAGCACCACCTCATCCCAAATCTTGTCCAGGTCACTTCGCTACTAGCTGAGCTTACTCTCCTTATTTCTCACCAGTTGCATCTACATTTTGACAGTGGTGCGTACCTTTGAGCTGAGCTTCTTAGCTTACTCCGCAATCATGCGTTACTTGACGACCAGTGAAGTTTGCATGCGGGTGAGCTGCTTCTACCGTTAGGCATGTAGCTTCGATTTCTGAGATAGTTCGGCTTCAGTGCTCTGCAGCCGCTTCTCCAGCATTGTGCACTGTTTGGTTTGCTGTTCGGAACGTTGGCGGAGGAT
>Ga0075152_10001890_pt1 | contig 15054 bp, 20 predicted proteins | sample JI61114C2DNA_FD_70964 | JGI IMG/M metagenome (GOLD analysis project Ga0075152, IMG submission 70964) | Wastewater effluent complex algal communities from Wisconsin, to seasonally profile nutrient transformation and Carbon sequestration -... | ecosystem: Engineered > WWTP > Effluent > Algae...
GTTTCCACATTCATTTAGCACCTTCCCAATCAATAAATTTGATCTGCATGGAACCCAATCGAAATTGGCAGATATACCGTTGAACAATGATGAGAAGAGGTACCTTCCTCCGATGCTCATTGAGGTTGCCGAACACAAGCAAAAATGGGATGAGATCGTTATACTGACTCCTTAAGTGGTTGGGCTTGTTTGGGCAGCGACACAGCCTTTTCCGGAAGCAAAGGGAATGCGTCGAACCTTTTCGGACGTTCCGACAATTTAAAAGTCAAAAGTTAAAGGTTAACTTATATCAATTAAAATGAAGCAGCAGAAAAGGAACAACACAGTTTACAAGCTCGCCCAGCAAGAGTAGACCAAACCAAACCACAAATACAGTCACAGTGAGTCCACTGACGACTAGTGCAGCGACTCCCATCCAGAACTGGACTGGTCCGACGGGGAGCTTGAGGTTCCACACTTTTCGGACTGTGCTAAGTCGTCCAAGTACAAAACGGAGATGTGCAAAAACTACTCCGAGATGGGCTACTGCCCCTACTACGAGCGCTGCCAGTTTGCTCATGGCTACCACGACCTTGCTTACTCACCTGCCCTCATGGATTGGTTAGCACGTATGGAGTCGCGACAGACTCGCTGCAAGAACTTCTGGAAGACTGGCCAGTGCGCCTACGGACTGCGCTGTCAATTTATCCACTACGAAGTCAGCAAGGAAACTCTGAGCTTCCTGCGAATTCAGTCGTCAGTGCTGGAAACTCCAGAAGAGCAGCCTGTAGTGAACTGCCGGTCGCGGTTACTCGGCGGCCTCTACGAAGACTTCACGCCGCTGTACCAGCTGCTGGACGAGTGACTGATATTTATACTCTACTGCTCGAAGCATTCATTCTGAGGACATCTTGGGTTTTAAATTCTTGAGGGTTCGGTGTCGGGAAAATCGAATGGAACTCATAACCAGTTTACAATTGGATATAGCTCGATTAACAACTTCTCCTGCCCAGGTATCTGGCGAAACGTACTCACATATCACTGTCAAGTCCGACTGGACCAATGTCTCTTGAGATAGTTACTGCACAGTTTCGATGTTGGTTCGGCTATGTTAGCAGAGCTCTACCTATCCGTACCTCCCTGAGCTGGCTGCGAGCACCTAGCCTCAGAAAGGTGTTGAAACTGAATGTGGTAACAGACTTTTTATCAAGTGGCTTTATTTTGAGAACCTGCAATTGCGATAGGTTACGGCCAATCTCCTAAAACATCTCCTATCGTTCCAAACAGTTGCCTGCTCTCTCAAGATATGTACCTGTTCTGTTGCAGATCTCCAGTTCGGTGATGTTACCGCATCCCCTGACAATGGCTCTGATACCATCATCCTTAACGTTGCAGCCTGAAAGCTTAAACCATAAAAGATCGGGGATCCTGTGTGCCAGTAGTATCATATCTTCATCTCCGAACATATAGCTCCCTTGGTCATGGAGGATTCATACCCAGATCAAGCGCAACAATGTTCAGTTTGTTAGGTAGCCTGACGCCAGTCAAGTTATTGAATTTGTTCTGGAATGGACAAGATCGATACCTTTTGGATTGATATCAGTTCCAGAGAGACCAACGAATTTAGTAGAGCTTAAAAGCCAGCCTTCGTCACTCCACAGCAACCTCAAACTAGCGAAGTTGCATACCCACGGAAATATCCTTCAGCTGGCGGCACTCGGCGATGAGCTCTACAGCTCGTTCTGTAAGGGGATTATTTTCTGCTTATATTGGGAGATACCTACGCTCAGCTAGGTAAGACTCTTCAAACTGATAAGCTCTGCTACTCCTGCCTCCGTAAATAGATTGCTGTCTTCATTAACTCACTTAGCACCAATTTTGAGAGAACGTAGATGTTGGAGCGAAGATATCAACTTCAGATGGCTATCCAAAACACCGCAGTTATTCAGCGAAAGGTTGGTAATCCTTCCATGGTTGACCATGCTTTGTAGAACCAGATTTATGTCGTGAAATCTACACCAATCAAGCCTTATGCTCAGTTCCTTCCCACGAAAGTCACTCAGGTCCATCTATTTACCGCTAAGCCTCCGGTTCTTGAAGCTGATGTTGTGCCTCTCTTAAGCACTTGAAGGTTGGATCATTAAGATTAATTCGGGAGGCAACCGATGAGGAGGGCTAGAACTGATTGGGAATATAAGCCGCGCCAGGCTCCGTTAATAATAAATAAGTGTTAACGGTCACACGATGGTCAAGAAAATCGAGAACTACTACCTGGAGTAGGTGGTGGGAGAGGGCGAGTACGGCAAGGTCTACAAGGCCACGAACTAGCGCAACAACTAGCTCGTGGCCATTAAGGTCATTAAGATAGAGAAGTTCAAGATGAGTCCGAAGCTCGAGGAGTGCACTATCAACGAGATACAGACCCTCTCAAAGATTGAGGCCAACGAGCACGTGGTGAAGTTCGTGGAGATCCTCAAAACAGTGAACAACTACTACTTCGTGTACGAATACTGCAATGGTGGTACCCTGGAGCGTATGATAAAAAACGAGGGACACTTTGCCGAGCAGAAAGCGCTGCTTTACTTCATGGACATGCTCAAGGCGTTTCGCACACTGTCTCGATACAACATTATGCATCGGGATATCAAGCCAGGCAACATCCTGCTGCATAACGGAGTCATCAAGATCGCTGACTTTGGGTTCTGCAAGCCACTCAACAGTGCTCGGGATTTGGCGCAGACGATGCTTGGATCACCCATCTACATGGCACCAGAAATTCTTAAAGGCTAGGTCTACACCATCAAGGCCGACATCTGGTCTCTCGGGGTTGTGCTCTACGAAATGTTGTTTGGGTTCTGCCCATTCGAGGAGAAGTCGATTGCAAAACTGCTCACACTACTGGAGGAGGGAACAGTGACGTTTCCGAGAAACATTAACAACATATCCATGAAGATGGAGGAACTGCTCAGGAAGATGCTTGTGAAGGATCACTTTAAGCGTATTAGTTGGGATGAGCTGTTCGAGTACGAGCTGAATTCGAATAACGAACTGGTCAACCGCCGATAGAATCCGCGAATGAGCATTGAGAAGAAGATTTTGGAGATGAAAGATGTGAACGTGAATACCCCACAGCCCTATTGTTTCGCAAAGAAACCACCACCAAGCTACGACCCAGAGATGAAGAAGACAGTCAGTCAAAATGATAGCAGCATGAACTATAGCCAGCGGAGCTTCATCAAAAGTCTGCTCGATTGCAGGAACAGGCTGCAAACTGGAACGAAGTTGGTCGCTGATGTCCTTGATAAGAGCAAGACCCGTCTAGCTATCAACCTCAGCTGCCATCTTATGCGAAAGGTTAAGGAATTCGCTGATTTCCTGGACCAACAGCTCCGAAAGACAGAAGTCGACAAGGAAAACGATAAGTACGAAACCCGACGAACTTCCACCATCATAAAGGAGGAAATTCAGCAGATTAGGGAGAAATGCTCTGTGTTTGAAGAATAGTCGCTGAAGTCATCTGAGGACGAACGCAAAACAATTGAGCGATACACGGAGTAGCTGTGCTTGGGCTCCCATCGGGAGGGACTCTCTCATATTCTAGAAGTAATCGACTTTCTACGCTCGGAAGTTGGTTTCCATCCCGCCGACGTTCGGGAGTACCAGAAGCAGTCGAAAGAGCAACTGGCTGAGGAGTTCGCGAGAAAAATGAAGATTATGGCTCTCAGCCAAATCTGATAGTTTCCAATGCCATTCATAGTCACACATGGAACTCTGAGCAGCTGATTCGAGCATGGGGCTGCTCCGGGAGGCGGGTTTTAGAGTGTTGCGAACTGAGCTCAGAAGAGCGGACTGGTGAGCCTTGCTCTTCGTACTGAAGGAGTTTTGAACGCATTCTCCAAAGCTCTTGCTCGCAATTTTATAAGTGAGCCCTCTTTTGGGCTTCGAGTTTGGCCAGCTCGACTATTTCCTTTTCTAGATATTACTTAGGGTTTTGCTCATACTATCCTACCAACCTCACAGCCTACTCGGTCAAGAATTTTTTGAGGACGAAGATCTCAGTCTTTGCTATGTCGACCCGGTCCGGTATTTGATATACAGACTGTGACCGCTGAGAAGCCAAGAGCTTGTTGCACCGTCCTCTATATTTTTCAATGAGAGCATCCTTCTTCTCCAGAAGTCCTCGTATTTAGTTCGGTAATCCAAAATTAAACGCCGTAGAAAGCACAGCTCTGCTACTGTTCTCGATTGGCTGGCGACTGGTTCCACAGCCTGTTGCGAGTTCTTGAAGACTACTAAGAACGTTTAGCATTCGCTCCTTTTAGTTCATCTCTTCGATGTATTTACTTCTGAGACTCTCTTAGTTAAGCTCCAATTTCTTTAGTTTAAGCTCAAGCTCGTTGGTGAGTTCCTGTTGTCTCAGCAGTCTCTCAGTAATCTTTGAGCACTCTTCGTAGGTACGCTCCTCTTGCTTCCTCAGTTTGTCTTCAAGTATATTCAGTTCAGACTGCTTCCTACCGATTTCGATGTGGTATCGCTCCAACTATCGCTACAACTACTTCATTCGACTGCTTATCTCTTCGTTCTCAACACGCTTCAGTTCCATTTCCTTATCGTAGTACTCTTTCAGTCGGCTTGTTTCTTTATCGAAGCATGATCTGGCGCTGCACTCTTTTTGACTCAATCGCTCGACTTCCTTGGAGTAGCTGCGGTTCTGCTACTCCATCTTAATAAACTCGCTCTTGAGAGTCTCATAACGCTGTTACATTGTCCGAAGACCCTACTCAAGCCGTCCCATTTTGGAATTCTTCAAGTAAGTGCCTAGTTTCTGTTTTTCCAGAACGTTTCTGATAGACATTATGGTTTGGCACAGTTCGCTGCTGTTGGGAGTATCCCGAGACAGCTCGCCCAGGAAAGATAACACTGTTTCATCGTCCATGCTATCCTATAGCAGTTGTTTGAGAATCTACGCTGAGAGGAGATGCTACCTCAATGATGGATCGCTGCTTCTCTGATACAAGAGTCTCTTGCATCAGACTCTCCTCGAGCTGAAGAATCTTTTGCTGACATCCGTCGTAGGCTTTACTCAGACTTGTAAACTGGTCATGCACACTCGCAGTCACTGTGCTGTCTTCCTTGTATGTTCGACGGGTGTTGAGTTGGTTATTCACGATGTTCAAGCAGCTCATGAGTTTGGAGTTATCTGCCGTCAGCTAGCAATGTACTTTCAGTGCTGCCGAAGTCTATTGTAGGGTGGAGAGTTCTCCCACCCTTTCTGTTTGACCTACTCTTGGTCTTTCTATCGTCGGGAGAATGGCCAGGTGTTGACATTTGAATATCGTCGACGGTTAGCAATTTTATTTTTTAACTGGGGTCGTTATGGTATCAGCACTGTCGCTGAGGAACTTCGGGTACGAGCTGCCGCCTGAATAATTGAATATTCATTAAATTGCAATTATTATATAAAATAACTCATGGTTAAGCACAACAACGTGGTGCCGAACGTCCATCTCAGGAAGCACTGGCAGCGAAACGTCACCATCTGGCTCAACCAGGCCAGTCGCAAGCGCCGCCGTCTTATAGCTCGTAGGGAGAAGGCTGCTGTCGCTGCTCCCCGACCCACTGACGCCCTCAGGCCTTTGGTTCATGGACAGACCATCCGATACAACCGCAAAATCCGTCAAGGCAGAGGTACACTTTGAAGCCATAAAGGATTCACCCTTGCTGAGATCAAGGCTGCTGGACTCGGTGTTGCCTTCGCCCGTTCCGTCGGCATTACTGTCGATCATCGTCGCAAGAACCGTTGTCAGGAATCCCTCGACTTGAATAAGAACCGGCTGCAGGCCTACATTAACAAGCTTGTGCTGTATCCCAGGCACGCCAACAAGCTCGTCACGAAGGCTAAGGGTGGTATCCTCAACGATACCGCTAAGGAGGCCCAAAAGGTCACCGACAAGCCCGTGGCTAACACTGTGCCCGCTCTCATCAAGCGAGTCAAGACCCTTTCCACCGGGGAGGTTGCTAAGCTCAAGAAAGACAACGTCTATCGTATTCTGCGTCAAGAATGGGCCAACCAGCGCAACAACGGTAGGCGACTTGCTAAGGCGGCAAACCCAGAAACCAAGAAGAAGTGATCGCCGCTTATTTAAATCCAACAAGCCACCGTATATCTCTCGCTTGGAATAATTTTATAACATGGATTCAGAAGCTGTTGCTCGGCTCAAGTAACATCTTGAAGTAGAGCCACATAAGCGCAAGCCTGTCAGCAATAGCTTCATCACCAGTTTCCTCTCACAAGTGCCGTTCTTTCAGGACATGCTTAAGGCCGAAGGTTTCAGTAACAGGTCGCAGTATGTTGACCTGCTTAGCTACTACTTGAAGTATTCATCATACAAATCGGGTGATGAGCTGACTGAACTCTTTGAGGAGCACTCATTTATCTATGTGTTAACTGGTAGCTTGCGGAGAATCGAGTATGATCAAGACCCTGAGACTGTCCGGAAATTATTCGAGGAGAAGATAAACTATCATAGGGACAAAATGTATTGGAAGAAGGAGCTCATGCTGCTGTGGACACAGAATATCCTACTGCTGGGACCCGGAGATGTGCATTTGACTGAAGACGGCAAGCAAGCGCGTTTGGTCGTGGACGGCAGCGCTGATACCTGCGAAATAGTATACATTACGGCTCAAAAGCTCAGAGATGCTGAAATCCTGCGCGACAAGTCGATGCGCAACGAAACTAATTTCCTCAAAAGCACGATATTTTGGAAGAAGTGTGACATCGAAGAACTCAGGCAAATTGTCATCCGATGCTCACATGAACTATACGATCCGGGAGAGTACGTGTACAGAGAGAATGATGCTGTGCACTGCGTCTATGTGGTTCGATAGGGCGAGTTTCTTTACGAGAAGACTGTAGAGGTGTAAAACCATCTCCAACACAGGCTCAAGGTAGTCAAGATCAGTAAGTTGGTTCAAGGAGAGGTGATCGGCTACAACTAAATCTTAGAGTCCAATGGTAAGCGTTAGTTTGGCTTGAAGTGCTGTTCGGAGGTTGGCGAACTGTACATCCTGCCGATGGACTACTGGGAAGAACTCTACCGAAAGTTCAACAACGAGTTCAACCATCTGCATCGGAAGTGTTTGAATTTCAGATAGAAAGAGGCCAGAAAGCGAGTAAAATCAATTCAAGAGAACCCCTAGCTTGCCCTGGGACGAAAGAAGCGATTAGTTACGGAAGATAGGGCGCAATAAGGAGTAAGCAGCCACCGCAGAGTCGCTAGCTAAGAGCCAAGGTCAGCTCGTAGCGACATTTCACTTCCGCAGCTGAAGCAGTATCGCATGTCTATCGGCAAACCGCGTCAACTGAAAGCACAGGCCAACTACAATTCAATAAGTCTATTTGTGCCTGATGTTCCAAAGCAGCAAGGAGTGAATAACTATGGAAGTCGTCGATTGCAGTAACCGTAGCTCACCAGCTACAACTCTATGTTCATCCTCAAACGTCGACACGACCGCCTGGAAGAGTACCGACTGAAACTCAAGAAGGAGCATATAAACAACTCTCTGGAGATCTACAAGAGCCGCAACCGCAGGCTGAAGAAACTACAGGAAAGTTTGATTGACACGTAGAATCAGAAGTCTAACCGCTGAGCTCAACCAAGATTTTCGCATCTGGTATGAGCAAGGGTGTCGATGTTATATTTGCTTCTATACTCCTCATAGTTCGCACAGGTCTATTCGAAGGGGAGCACCGACCAATGATAACTGAAGTCTACATATCTTTATGAACGAGTGGATCTTCGTTTTGCTGGGATGCGACTGTTCCACCAACCGTCATCCCACTTCCTGTAGTGTTCACTCACGTAGTGCAGCTTCGGGCAGTCACCCTCCATGTGCTGGAATCTGCAGATGCTGCACTCAATCCGAATGACAGCCAAGTTGCCCTGCAGCAGGATCAACTACTTGAGCATCCAGAATTGCTGCCGGAGCTTTGGAGCGAAGTTCTCCAGACAGCTTTTGCGGCTGAGTTGTAGCATCTCTGTGTAACGTTTACTGCGGTAGGTCCTCCCACTGTTGATTCCAGTACAAAACTCATACATCTTGATTGTCATTATTGGAGTCAGAATACGCATCGGATACTTCTCGAGGCCGCATTCGTAATACTCCACTATCTTACCCTTTTGCAAGTAGTAGATACATTCCGTATCCTCGCAGACCAAGTCGTCCTCAAAGTGAGTCACCAGCTTGATTTCCGCTGAGATGTTGAGCTTTGCGTTTTCGCTGATGTCATAAAAAGGTAATTCGTGTAGGAATTCCTTGTATTGCTCATAGCAAATCTTCTTAAGTGCGGCAGAGGAGAACTTCGAGAGGATTTCCTGTTCCTCTTCACGGTCACGCTGTCCCTCTTCAAGAACGGTAAACTACAAGTAGCGCCGAATCTTATACCTCAAGGCCATTGACACCCGCTTCTGTTCGAAATAGAAGTTGGCGTTGTGCTGCAGTCGTCTCAATTTACTGTTGACTGCGTTGTACTAAGTGAGAATCTGAAAAACATTGTTGACGAAGTAGCCGAACAGCACGCAAATGTTGATGATCACAATGAGCTCATAAAGGTTTTCCCAGGGATTGGCAGGGAAGATGTCGCCATATCCAACTGTAGAGACCGTTCCAATGGACCAGTAGAGCGCGTATAAGTAACGCCCCGACCATCCGTATTGTCCAACAATGTTGTTCATACACTATGCAGTCAGCAGCCAGAGGTAGCCCTTATCGACGTAGCCATTGTAGTTCTCGAGATAGAAAGTGTAGTCGATGAGGAAGAATATGCACGCGAGGATGTGTGAATAGAACAGCAAAATCGCGACCAACCGAAAGAATTTATAGCATGCCTTGCCCAAGCGGTAAGTACTCAGCAGGTATAGGTATTGCTCATCGTACTTTGCCAATTGCCTGACCTTAAGTATGAAGAGTAGTTTGATGATGTTGAGAGCGAGACTGTAGTAAAAGTAGGTCAGCTGCACAATAATGACACAGAATAAGTCCACGTAGAGATCGAACCGAGCATACATGCTGAAGATCTCCCAACGCTGCCCTACGAAGAGTCCCTTTTGGTAGTACCCCAGGTTGAGATTGATTATGATGTCCAAAAACAGTAACACACTCGCCAGCACGAACACCAAGAAGTAGCCTTGACTGACAATAATGAACAGGTAAACTGCAATAGAACGTAATGTACAGTCTTCGGTGAAGCCTAGCAGCAGAGGAATCTCGAACAGAAAGAACACAATGACTATGGTCATGACCACACGCCAGCAGTTGTAGAAGGTGCGGTAGGGATCCAACACAGGAATCTTGTTGTCGAACTTTGCCATTCTCTCGCGCATACTCAGTGGTTGTTTCTCTACGTCGGCTCAGCAATACCCTTCTGCCGATAGCTCAAGTAATGCTCTATCGTAATCATTCGTATAAACTCATCAAATGCAGCTACCAACTCACCGGAAGCTGCTGTCCCGGAAGTTGATGTCCTAGTAGATACGCGTAAATTTGCCAAAGCAGCCCAGTCTTGACGAAAGAGTCTTTAGGTCTTTCAGGGCTGTCCAGTACAAACAAGCTTCGTCATTCGAGTGGTGCAGCTGCCTGAGGAGCTGATCGTTCTGAGTTTGTTACCAGTGTTACCTGTCCCTTATGCCGCTCCAACTGCTGTTTTAGCCCTCGAATTTAGTCCTGGAAGAAAGCTTCAGCCTTGGTATAGTGAGGTATTTTGCGTTCCAGATCTTGGATGGTCGACTGCTGAGCATTAATCTTTTGAAGCAGTTCGACTTCCTTGAGACGATAGAGATCGGTAAGCTGGTCCATATCCGATTGGAACTGCTTCTTAAGCTTGGTCATTTCTTCAAGCAAAAAAGACTCTTTGCGACTGGCGATCTGCTCCTTCTCAATTTCAAAACACTTTAGCAGCGAGTTTTTATCTGCTGCAATGCTCCTGTTCTGCCGCTCCAGTTCCTTTATCTATTCTGAAGCCAGTTCCAACTACGAAATCAGCTGCTCGTTTTCAGTTTGGAGTTGGTTTATCTGGGATTCTAGACTCACGCTGCGTTATTCCCACTTTCGAGCTAGATCCTCATGCTTCCTGGCGTTCTCCACCGAATACTCCTCAGACTAAATGTCCTGCTTGCTGAGACGGTACTCAAGAGCCTGTAGCTCCTTGGTTGACTTTCTCAGCTTATTTTCAAGATCGGTTAACGCCTACCGATGAGCACTTTCCCTGCTTCTCAGTGCCGTTTCGACTTCTAACTCATATTCTTTCCGGAGCTGTGATTCAATCGTATGCAGATGCTGGTTCAGGTCTCTCTTGATCTCTTCGATATCCTATCGGGTGTCAAGCTAATCCAGAGTTGCGAACAGTCGATCCGTAGTCTTGCAGTCCTTTCTTAGTTCGTCAAGCTTTCTACATTTAGAAATAACATACTTTCGGAGTTGCTTATCCTTTGTGCTGGATTCAATGTCAGTGAGTATTGAGAGGGTCTCGAGATATAGTGACTGCCCTTTGTTGCGAAAACTGCTAACGTTCTTGGCATATTGTTCAACCTTGCTAGCCAGCCTCTCCATGTTTCCGAAGAGCGACTTCTTTTGGAGCGTGATTTCCTTTCCCTTGAGCTTCTTCACTGAATTACAATTCACGTTTTCCTTTGTGATATCCTCAGATGCACAGCTTTCCAGCTTGCTGAGCCTCCTCTTAAATGGTGATACGATGTCAAAGAAGCTTCTGCCTGTGGATTGCGGTGGTACTGCTGCTGTCTCACTCTCACGGAAGGTGACCCGCTTTGAAGATAGGGTCGACATCTTATCATCACGGTTGTCTACCACCATGCTCTTTTTGTGTTTGGACAATTTCATGTCCGGCTCTTCCATAGTTTGGTTGAGAGCGTTGCTTCTATCGGTTGGAGGTTAGCAGCGAGAGTGGCTGTTCTTGGAGAGGCGCTGTTAGATTGCAAAGCGTTTACGCCTCTTGAGAAAGTCAAACATAGTTTCGCCCTTCATTAGCATGAGTCGGTACTTCACGTTTGGTCTCTGCATTCTGCTGCACCCGCATGCTGTATCCCGAGGTATCCAAAGCACTGCGCTTGGGACTGGGCGATTCGTCCATGGATTAGACAGACCTATTGTGCCAGCTGAGTGTGTTCATAACGACTAATTTTATAAACCGACTCGTCAAGTGTTCGAAGGATTTTACTAATGTAACAACCGTTGTGCTTGCAGTAACGGAATCCCAACAGTCTTTACGACAAAGCAAATGTACAGTCATTACTGGCATGAGTTTCGAACCTCCAGCCACTGTTCGATGAACTCTTAGAAGAGCTCTTCTATTCGAGAATTTCCCTCCATCCATCCAACCATCTCCTCCACCTTGCTGGTTTAGCTCTCGGCTGCGTACATCAATACACCTTTGAGCCACTCATTTCGAGTTTCAAGTCCAATCATCTGTTACTCAAGCTTGGTGAGTTCCATCAGCAGCTATTGGTTGCTCCTTCGGTTTAACGCATCCTAATGAATGTGCTTTTCGTTGGTGTTGAGTCCCTGCCGATCCTCTTTCAGAAGTTGACTGTTCCGGCGTTCCTGCTCGGCTATAATTGTTTGAAGTTCGGCCTGCTCAACCATCAACCGGGATAGCTGAAATTTCGAAGAAAATTGTTCGAGCTTAGCTTTCTTGAATCTCTCCTTTGCCGCTCTGAGGTGGTTGTCGTTGGTGCCCTCCTCAGCCTCCAGCTTCGATATGCTTACTCGAATTATTGACTTCATATTGTTGGACAACAGTGAATTCAGGAGGAGCCCGTTGGAACTGCTTCGATTGCTGGAAACTTGAAGACTTTGCTGGCTATTAATGACGCTATCTTCTTCAAGGGGTTGATTTCGTAAGGCTGATATCTGAGCTCTCATCGCTTTCCGCTGTCGTCGGTAAGTACTACCTAACTTCTCAAGCTAATCCAACCGAAACCTCAACCCGTCGAACTGCTCCAGCACTCTATAATACTCCCGTTACAACTGCACGTGCTATTCCTTCAGTTGCTTGTAGTTTGGCGTCTCTAGCCTCACTCGAAGCTATTCCTGCGTGGACGACACAATAATACATTTTCTAATCGAAGGTGCTGCAATGTTCGTTCACGCTCTTCGAGCTCACTGAGTCTCAAAGACTCCTCATTGAAACGTAGCTCCTCCTCAATGATGTCCTCTAGCTTCGCCTTTTCCAGCTGGACTGTCAGCGTCTGCATTACCCACCCAATACATACGTCTATTTGGTGGGTCAGGCTAGTGTTGCGCTGCTGAAGTTCTGCCGTTCTGGACTAACGACTTGCAAATTCCCTCCTTGCTTTATCGACTTGCCAGCTCAAATCGTTTACGGCTTCTTGCAACGAAGTCAATGACGAATCCTTGACAAATTCAATTTTCCTCCTGAGAAAATCTCGCTGTTCAGCAAGAGATGTTTCCTCGATGTTGAGCTGAGTGAGTTGACTCTCCAACTTGCTAGCTATAACGCCAGTGCATTTTGAGTCTCGCTTTGTCGACTCAGAAGGGAGATGGTAGTGTTTACTGAAACTCACTGCCGACCCGCCAACTTCATATTCGTAGGGTGCCATGTCGAACTTGAGTCTGGTGTTTGTCCGCTGCTTTACGGCGTTCACCTATGTCTTTAGCACTTGAATTCGCTTCAGGAGCTGTTGGACTGTGGGTAGACCACCCAGAGGCTCGACAACAAGACCGTAGAGGGCGGCAGCCTCCGCCACCGGGGGTTTCTCTTATCTACAATAAGTAGGTACTCAGTGTAGGTCGATTGATTCGCCTAGCGTTCATCTACTGCGCCGACTTAATATTAAATACGAAATGAAATTTTCACGCGTCGCCATCACCGGTTGGATCCCACGAGGTTGAGGATGTTCAGGAAGAGCTGGATGATGTCAATGAACAAGGACAGACTCGCCAGGAAGTAGTCGTCCATGCTGTAGAAGGTACCGAACCTAGCAGAAACCTGCTGAGTATCGTAGATAAGGTAGGCTCCAAACAGTAGCACAATCAATGCTGAGTACAGCATATTGGTGAATGGAGTGCGGAAGAACATTGTGAAAAGCCCGAACAATAGCATAACCACCAACCCAATTGTAAGGTAGGGACCACAGCCTGTGAAGTTAGTGTTTGTTGTAACTGTGTTAGATCAAAGGTACATGCGTAAATTGTCAGTACGATAACCAGCACTGCCGTCATTAGGGCTGCTAGTGTTACTATTCCAGCCGGGTAGCGAGAAGTAACGGCGCTCACTAGAATTCCTTCCAAAGCTGTGAAGATGATGTACACTGGGATTTGGTAGTGGCGAATAGCTCCAAAGTAGCATGATATAGCCAGCGACAGCACCAACAGTCCAAATGAGACTCCGGCCAAAGTCACGATGTTCAGGACAAACAGCTTGAAGCTCCAGGAGTACATTGCCAGGAGAACCATAGCGGCTACGACTGCTAGCTGCAGCGAGAGCATGAGATAGACCTTGCGAATAAAGGCTGATTGTGCATTGACCGCCAATGCCCCGGGTACAGGAGAATAAGGAACGTTGCCGGTGTAAGGGTCAGCAAAATTCGCTGAATAGCAGATGATGGTACGTGCTGAGCCTGGAGAAAGTGAAGGGTACATGTTAGACCCAGGATAGTTTTGAGGGTTGTTGGGGTACATGATTTACTGTGATAAAATGATAAAATAATAACTTCACGAAATGGCTGCACAGTCAAGACAGCCCACATTAAAAGCTTTCACCGTTGAAGATGTCAGCATAAAATGAAAAATTTTCAGAGCCGAATTAAGGCCTTTGTGAACAACCTGGTGAGACCAAAGCCTTTAACAAGCAAAACACAGTCGAAAAATTAACATGGAATTCTGCATGCTTTATTGATTTACCGATTGACTCTTGCAAATGATGTACCATCGTGTTTGCATTCCTTCTGTTTGCGCTCGTGAAATTACTGCTTTTTTAGCATATTGAAGAGTCAGTTGTGAGAGGGAAGGCAGTCTGCTCGCTCCCGCTTTCTGCCTTTTCAAACCAATTGCTGCACAGAAATCGTAGTCAATGCAAGCCACTATCTGAACTACACTTCGCGTTTCTGATAGCTCAATAGTTCTAAGAGTCTTGACGAATGCCGGTTGGAGCTATCATAGGAAGTATCGGCTAGCATCCACGCAACCGGAGCATGTTCCAATGGAAACGTAATTATAATAAGTTGTCGACGTCATTGTTGAACGACGACTCCTTTCGACGGGGGCTGAATCGTCACTATTGGAGGTGTCAGTGGTTGAATTCTCCCACTTTTGCTTCTGAAGGCGTCGTAGCAATAAGTCATCGGGCCCTAAATCGACCCTTTGTATGTTCTTTTGGCATTTGACAGCCTCTTGGTAAGCGTCAACAATACCGCTGAAGCTATCCAAACATGTATAAATTCCTTCAGTCCAGCTATTCCTTATAATTAAAGTGTGACATCATATGTTTAAACTCTGCTTTAGGATGTCTGTTGCTGCCAGACAGGCCGTGGAAGTTGCTGAGGCTGGCAAGCTCGTTGAGGTCGAACTGTCTAAAGGGTTCGCCAAGGTGACCCTGAACAATCCAAAAACGCTCAACTGCGTCAATCTGCAGATGGTGCACGAACTCTTGGCTCAGCTACCTGTACTCAACCGAACAAAAGCGTTTTGGATGGAAGGCGCCGGCGACAAGGCATTTTGTGCGGGAGGAGACATCAAGAGCCTCTACTTGGCTCGTTAGACAAACCGCAAGCTTCTCGAGCAGTTTTTCAGAGATGAGTTCACCCTCGACTATAAACTGACCAAAATGAACTCCTTGCAGATTTCCAACTGGGATGGATTCGTTATGGGAGGTGGAGTTGGTCTGAGTGTCTTCTCTCCCTATCGTATAGCAACGTAAAACACGAACTTCGCTATGCTCTAATCCAAAATTGGCTTCTTTACCGACGTCTGTGGGGCATACTTCCTTTCAAGACTCAGAAATAACATTGGAACATACCTTGGTCTCACCGGAATGAG
>Ga0075152_10001891_pt1 | contig 15052 bp, 11 predicted proteins | sample JI61114C2DNA_FD_70964 | JGI IMG/M metagenome (GOLD analysis project Ga0075152, IMG submission 70964) | Wastewater effluent complex algal communities from Wisconsin, to seasonally profile nutrient transformation and Carbon sequestration -... | ecosystem: Engineered > WWTP > Effluent > Algae...
GTGCCCACCATCAATCCCGATGCCCGTGATCATTACATGAAGGAACCCAACACACCCAATAGTCCGCGCTCAGGTGTTATCCCGGTGGATAACGATCGTGACGGGTTAGTGAATGAAGATGGTTTTACGGATTTAGATGGTAACGGCCATATCACGCAGATGATTCGCAAAAGTCCTACGGGCAGATATAAAAAAGATCCAAATGATCCGCGTAGGCTGGTACAAGTAAAAGTTGATGAGCTTGGTGAATATGAGATGCTAGGTTCCGAAGGTGTTGATAGAGATGGTGATGGCAGGGTGGGAGAAGACGGAACTGGTTATTATGATCCAAACCGCGACTGGGCCTGGAAGTGGCAGCCTAACTACATTCAGGGAGGAGCTTACAAGTATCCGTTCTCATTACCGGAGAACAGAAACGTAAGAGATTTCGTAATGGCACATCCAAACATTGCGGGTGCACAAAGCTTTCACAATTCGGGAGGAATGTTGTTGCGCGGTCCGGGCGCTGAAGAAGATGCTGCAACTTACAATGCAGAAGACTCACGTATTTACGATGCCATCGGTAAGAAGGGTGAGTTGTTGATTCCGGGTTATCGCTACATGATTGTGTATAAAGATTTGTACACCGCGTGGGGTGGAGAACTCGACTGGTTTTATGGTGGAAGAGGGATTTACACTTTCTCGAACGAATTGTTTACTTCTTCGATGATGTTCAACAAGCAGAATGGCGGCCAGGAAGAATCATACGAGTTCGATAAATCACTTTTGTTTGGTGATGCCATTGTGGAATGGAAAGAATATAATCACCCTCAGTTTGGAAAAATTGAAGTAGGCGGTGTAAAGAAAAACTTTGGTCGTGCCGATCCGGGGTTCTTACTCGAAAGCGATGCCCATCGTAACATGGCGTTCTGTATTTATCATGCCTACAGCATGCCCAAGCTTGTGGTAGAGGAAATCACGGAGAAAAGTTTGGGTGGAGGATTGACAGAAGTTACCGCTGTAATCACCAACAAGCGCATGATGCCAACGCACGCCAGTCAGGATTTGAAATATAAAATCGAGCGACCGGATTACATTACACTGGAGGGTGCAAAAGTAATTGCCGGCATGATCGTGGAAGACCGAGACATGAATGAGGCACGGGAACAGAAAACAAATCCGCAGACTATCGAAGTTGAAAACATTCCGGGATTGGGATCAGTAACGGTTCGTTGGATTGTGAGTGGTGGAAAGAATTATACCGTTAAAGTGGATAGTAAGAAGGGTGGAGTCGCTTCACGGCAGAAGTAAGTAAGTAAATGTTGAGTTGAATAAGATCGCAGCCTTGGTTGCGATCTTTCATTTTTAAATAACTCCTGAAATTTCTGTTATATTTCTTCCTTAATTTTCTGAAATGAAGAATGATGCTCCGGTAGCAAGCAGCTCGAAAACTCTTTGGTCGGTGATCACCGCTTCTTCTGTAGGCACGTTGATCGAATGGTATGACTTTTACATTTTCGGAAGCCTGGCTGTTATTCTTTCTGAACAATTCTTTCCGAAGAGTAATCCTACTGCAGGATTCCTTTTTACACTCGCCACATTTGCTGCCGGATTTATTGTAAGACCATTTGGTGCGCTCGTATTTGGTCGCTTGGGTGATATCGTTGGAAGGAAGTATACCTTTCTTGTGACACTAATTCTCATGGGCGGCTCAACGTTTGTCATCGGCCTGGTGCCAAGCTATGAAAGTATCGGAATCGCAGCTCCGCTACTGGTATTGCTGTTACGCCTGGCACAAGGACTTGCATTAGGAGGTGAGTATGGAGGTGCGGCTACCTATGTTGCCGAACATTCGCCAGAAGGTAAACGCGGTTTCTACACAAGCTTTATTCAGACAACGGCAACCCTTGGATTATTTGTGTCGCTTGGAGTTATTCTTGTTGTGCGCGAGTCCATTGGAGTGGCCGAGTTTAATGACTGGGGCTGGAGGATTCCATTTTTACTTTCATCCGTGTTAGTTGGAGTCTCTGTTTTTATCCGGATGCGCATGCAGGAGTCGCCTTTGTTTACCAAGCTTAAGACCGAGGGTAAGATTTCCGCTAATCCTATCAAAGAAAGTTTTGGAAAGAAAGAGAATCTCAAGCTTGTGCTGATCGCATTGTTCGGAGCAACCGCTGGACAAGGCGTAGTGTGGTACACCGGCCAGTTTTATGCGCTTTCATTTTTGCAGAAAACGTGCAGTGTTGAATTTGTTCAATCGAGCACCATCATTGCAATAGCATTGGCGTTGGCAACCCCGCTTTTTATCTTTTTTGGTTGGTGGTCTGATAAGGTTGGTCGAAAATACATCATGATGGTGGGAATGCTTCTGGCTGTGGTGTCATACCGACCGATCTACAAGCAGATGTATTCGCTGGCTGATATAAAAGCGAAGCAGGAGCTAACTGAATTGAAAAATATTTCGGTCGCAACGACCGTTCATGAAGGTGACACGATTTACACGAGAACAAAGACTCATCATTTTTCTGATCAAACAACTTATAAAGAAATAACAAGCGAACACCGAAAAGGTGAAGTGGTAAAATCAGAAGTTAAGAGAGAAGTGCTCCTTAGCAGCCGTGCAAAATGGGTGATGATAGTTCTTATTTTTATTCAGGTAGTGTTTGTAACCATGGTGTATGGTCCGGTTGCTGCTTTTCTGGTAGAGCTTTTCCCAACCCGCATCCGGTATACTTCTATGTCTCTGCCGTACCACATCGGGTTTGGTGTTTTTGGAGGACTAACGCCTTTTATTGCTACTGCATTAGTTGAATCCAGTAAAACGAATGAATCTCCCGGTGGCGATCCTTTTTCAGGATTGTGGTATCCGATTATCGTGGGCGGAGTATGCTTTGTTATTGGAATGTTCTTTTTGCCGAATAAGAACACGGCTGTGCATGAGGATTAAACGGAACTGACTTACTCCAGCTCAAACATCAATTCATTATAAGCTGAACGCAGTTCCTGCTCCGCTTTCTTTTCGTTGTGCAGTTTCGAGACTTCAATTCCTTTTTGATAGATAGCCAGGGCAGCTTCAGCTTGTTTTAATTCAACTTTAAGTTTTGCAGCTTGATAGTAGGAGGGAACGTACTGCGGAAACTCTGTTAAAAGCTTTGTAAACAGCACATCACTTTTTACCAGATCACTTTTCTGATACTCGAGTGCAAGGCCGTAGAGATTGAACGGATCAGTTGGATCTTCTTCGTAGAATTTTATCAGGGTTTTAAGCCGTTGTTCGCTCATAAGCGCTAAAATAAAGGGCGCGTGAATAAAAAGCAGATTTTGCCCCGTTTTTGGCTCGCAAAAGTTGGATTTTACTATTTTCGCAGCCAACTTTCACTAAATTGAATTTAGAGCGAATGAAAATATTAGTCTGCATATCCCACGTCCCCGACACAACATCCAAAATCAATTTCACTGAGAATAATACGAAGTTCGATACCAACGGGGTACAGTTTATCATCGGCCCGTATGATGATTACGCACTTGCTCGGGCTATCGAATTGAAAGAATCTACCGGATCAACCGTAACGGTTTTGAATGTAGGTACTGCAGAAACTGAACCAACCATTCGGAAAGCACTAGCAATCGGTGCGGATGATGCTATCCGTGTGAATGCTGAGCCAACCGATTCGTTCTTTGTTGCGGCACAGATCGCAGAGCATGCAAAGGCAGGTGGGTATGATTTGATTTTAATGGGCCGTGAATCCATTGATTACAACAGCGGTGCAGTGCATGGAATTGTGGGTGAGATGTTGGGCATACCATCCATTTCTCCGGTAATGAAGCTCGAAGTTGATGGAACAAAAGTTAAGATGGCCCGCGAAATTGAAGGTGGTAAAGAATATGTGGAAGCTACGCTACCGTTAGTAGCCGGCTGCCAGGAGCCCATCGCAGAATGGAAAATCCCTAACATGCGTGGAATCATGTCCGCTAAAACAAAACCGTTGAAAGTTGTTGAACCAAAAGCGGTCGACAGCGGCACTAAACTGCAGAAGTTTGAATTGCCACCACCAAAAGGATCGGTGAAGATGATCTCTGCCGATAATGTTGGAGAACTTGTGACTTTATTAAAGAACGAAGCAAAAGTTTTATAATTAAATAAATCGACCTGCTGTCAGCCTGAGCGGAGTCGAAGGCAGGCAGGTCAGAAATCGTAAATCAGAAATTAAGAAAATGGCAATATTAGTATTTGTAGAAAGCGCGGAAGGAAAAATCAAAGGCAATTCACTTGAGGCTGTAGCGTATGCGAAAGCAATGGGCGGCCCGGTAACAGCAATTGCCTTAGGATCAGCTGATAAAGCTGAGCTGGAAGCGCTTGGAAAGTATGGCGCTGAAAAAGTATTACACGCAAAAGATTCAAAGCTTGATCAGGGGATTATCCAGGCGTATGCTTCGGTTTTGTCAAAAGCAATGGAAGACGAGAAAGCAGATATTCTCGTGTTGGCAAACTCATCGCTGGGAACTCCGGTTGCAGCGCGTGTTGCTGCTAAAACAGGAGCGGGGCTTGCTTCAAACGTAGTTGAGCTGCCGAATACAACTGCAGGATTTGTAGTGAAGAAAAGCATCTACACCGGAAAAGCTTTTGCGCACATCGAGCTAAAAAATCAAAAGAAAGTAATTGCAATTCGTAAGAACGCTGCAGAATTGAAAGAGGTTGGCGGAACTGCAATAGTGACGGACTATAATCCGGCCTTATCGGATGCTGACTTTGTAACCAAGATTACGTCTACTGAAAAAGCAACCGGAGAAATACTGCTACCAGAAGCAAACATCGTTGTTTCCGGAGGTCGTGGAATGAAAGGCCCTGAGCATTGGGGCATGATTGAAACGCTGGCAAAAACGTTACACGCAGCAACAGGTTGTAGTAAACCGGTATCCGATATGGGGTGGAGACCGCACCACGAGCATGTTGGTCAAACGGGAGTTAAAGTAAGTCCTCAGCTATACATAGCGGTCGGGATTTCCGGAGCAATTCAGCATCTTGCCGGAGTGAACTCATCAAAATGTATTGTCGTGATCAATAAAGATGCCGATGCACCGTTTTTTAAAGCAGCGGACTATGGCATCGTTGGCGATGCGTTTGATGTGCTGCCGAAATTGAATGAAGCGTTAAAAGGAGCGAAGTAATTGTGAAGAAGATTAAGCTGGAAATACTGGGCCTATCCTCAAGCCAGTCGCAGACGAGCTCATTTGCGCTTGTGCTCGGTGAAACCGAGGGCAACAGGCGACTACCAATCATTATCGGTATGTTTGAGGCCCAGGCGATTGCGATTGAGATCGAAAAAATCATCCCGAACCGGCCGATGACACACGACTTATTTAAGTCATTTGCCAATAACTTTCATTTTACGGTTGAAGAGATCATTATTTCTGATTTAAAGGAAGGTGTTTTTTTTGCTAAGATCGTTTGCTCCGATGGCTTAAAACGGATGGAAGTTGATGCCCGGCCTTCGGATGCCATTGCCATCGGCTTGCGGTTTGACTCACCAATCTTCACATACGAAAACATTCTTGCAGAGGCCGGCATCGTTCTAACCGATGAAGCTGAAGACGAAGGCGCTGAAGTGAAGCCTGAAAAAGCAAAAGCCAGGAAAGAAGTGGCCACGAATAAGAAGACTGATGATCTGAAAAACTTTTCCGTTGAACGCCTGCACGAGCTCTTGAAAGAGGCCATCGACAAGGAAGACTATGAACGCGCAGCCAAGGTGCGTGACGAAATCAGTAAGCGAAACTGATTATCGTAACCTTACTCCATCCTTATTTATTATTTAAACGGCCTGCATGCTGCTTTCCTGAGCGAAGTCACGGGAAATCAGTAATTTTACTGCGTTGGCTCCGGTAAAATCTCGTATAAAATGGTGGAAATGGCTGAAACGAATCTTGATTTCAGGACTCATCAGTGTTGTGTTGCTATTCTATATCTCAAACGTTTGGGTAGTCAACAGCACAAAGGCTTACGTGTACACCGATTACACCAAACTTCCGGACCATCGTGTTGCTCTGGTGTTGGGCACGAGCAATAAGACAACCTCCGGTCAACCCAATGATTTTTTTACGAAAAGAATGGATACGGCTGCCGAGTTATACAAGCTCGGCAAGATCGATCATTTTATCCTTAGTGGTGACAACCGGTCTAAGTTTTATAATGAGCCCATTGAAATGCGAAAGGCGCTCATGAGTCGTGGTGTTCCGGACGCAGCCATTACACTTGATTATGCGGGGCTGCGTACGCTCGACTCCGTTATCCGCAGCAAGGAAATTTTCGGGCAGGATAGGATTATCATTATCACCCAGCCTTTTCATAGCTATAGGGCGTTATTTATCAGTCATTACTATAACATGGATGCTGTAGCCATGGTTACAGAAGGGCCAGCCTATGAAAGATCCGTTAAAGTTCGGATGCGGGAGTATTTCGCCAGGACTAAAGCCGTGCTGGATTTATACGTTTTTAAGACTTCCCCTCGTTTTCTTGGTAAAAAAGAGAATCTGAAGACGAAATAACAAAACCCTGTTTTGGTATCGGTGTATTCTCTATTTTTATAGCTTGATTGAGCTGTGAGCAACCACTTTTTAAATAGACCTGCGGGTAAACTTCTTCTTTTTGCATTTCTACTGCTTCCGGTTGTTGGATTAGCCCAAACTGTAGTAAGCGGTAAAGTTTTAGATGCCAACTCTGGCGACCCCATCCCGTTTGCAAGCGTTATTTTTAAAGGAACTGCCATTGGCATCACTACCGATTTTGACGGAAACTATACACTCAAGACTTCCGCACCGGTTGATTCAATACAAGCCACCTACATCGGGTATAAATCCAAATCCAAAGTAGTTAAGACGGGTTTAAAGCAGGTAATCAATTTCCAGCTCGAAGAATTGTCTACCAGCCTGAGTGAAGTTGTTATCACAGCGGGGGAGAACCCGGCTTTTGAAATCCTTCGTAGAGTAGATGAAAACCGCAAAGAGCACGACAAACGAAGGCTCACTGCGTATGAATATGAAACGTACACCAAGATTGAGATTGACATTGATAACATGTCTGAGAAATTCCGGAAACGGAAGATTCTGCAAAAGATCACCCAGGTACTCGACAGCGTTGATGTAATCGCAGGTGAAGACGGTATGCCGATTCTGCCGTTGTTCATATCGGAGAATGTTTCCAGGTTGTATTACCGGGATAATCCTCGTCTTAAAACAGAGAATATCCTGAAATCAAAGATCACCGGTATTGGTATTGAAGATGGTGACGCGGTTACCCAACTTGTCGGATCTTCTTTTCAGGAATACAATTTTTACCAGCATTGGCTGAATATTGTAGGGAAAGATTTTATCTCACCCATAGCCGATGGAGGAAGATTGATTTATGAATACGACCTGATTGATAGCGTATACATCAATGGATTTTACTGTTACCGAATTGACTTTAACCCTAAAAGCCCGCAATCCCTCGCCTTTACCGGAACGATGTGGATCACCAAGCACGAGTATGCGCTCAAGCAGATCGATGCTTCCGTGGGACAACAGGCGAACCTAAATTTTATCGAGAAGATAAAAATTCAACAGGAGCTTGACCCCACCGGTGATGAAGCCTGGCTCCCTGTGAAAAATCGGGTGTTAATCGATGTCAGCGAGCTTTCACAAAACACCGCGGGGATGCTGGCTAAATTTTATACATCCAATAAGAAGATTGTTATCAATAAACCGAAGGAACCTTCATTCTATACGCAGGCTATCGTACTGAATGACGATGCGTACGCAAATAAGGATGAAGACTATTGGGATTCGCTACGGCACGAGCCACTTTCGCAAACTGAAAAAAGTGTGTACCGAATGATTGACACGCTTCAGAATATTCCGATTGTAAAAACCTACACCGATATAATCTTGCTGGGTATAAACGGATACTACGAGGTCGGTAAGGTTGAAATAGGTCCTGTGCTTGGTGTTTTTTCGATTAATAATATTGAAGGTGTACGTATTCAGCCGGGCTTTAGAACTACTGAGCATTTCAGTAAAAAATGGATGTTGGGAATGCAGCTTGGCTATGGATTTAAGGACGAAAAGCTTAAGTATAAAGTTGACATTACGCGGATCCTTTCGCGGAAGCATTACACCACGGCAAGCTTCCGAATCAGGAGAGACTTAAATCGTGTGGGCCTCGATGATGAAGCGCTTGCGGATAACTATATTTTTCTCGCTGCCCAGCGATGGGGTAATTTCAGGCGAGGGTATTATTTTGACGAATACCGGCTCAACTTGCAGCGCGAGTTGTTTAAAGGATTTTCACAGAGAATGGCTTTCCGCTACAATACGTTTAACCCCGCATTCAATTTTGGGTATTATCCAAACCCTGAAGATCAAACCCAGGTGCAGGAAAGCTTTGAAACTGCGGAGGTTTTGCTTGAAACCCGGTTCGCACGCGATGAGCTTTTTGTTCAGGGCCAGAACATCCGCTACAGTCTGGGGGTTACCCGTTGGCCGATCATAACGTTTACATACGTCCGGGGCATTCAGGGTATTGCAGCCAGTGATTTCGATTATAATAAAACGAGGCTTTCAGTTGATCAGCCTATCCGGTGGGGTCTCCTGGGATCGGCCACGGCCAAGCTTACGGGTGAATACATTTTTGAGGTGTTACCGTACCCGCTGCTGGCTTACCACATTGGTAATGAGACTCCGTTTTATACAACGGCAACCTATAACCTGATGAACTATGGTGAATTCATCAGTGATCGGTATGTATCCTTTCAGTACCGCCATAATTTTGAAGGATTTCTACTAAACCGGATTCCGGTCATGCAAAAATTGAAGTGGCGGCTTGTCGCGCATGCTAATGTTTTATATGGAGGATTAAGTGACAAGAACAAAGCGCTCTTAATTGAAGACAGCACGATGCCGGACGGAAGCAAGACGTTACCCGTTGGTTTTCTGGATCCCAATAAACCGTATGTAGAGTTAGGGTATGGAGTGGAGAATATCTTTAAATTCTTCCGGGTTGATTTCGCGCACCGGTTAACGTATCTCGATCATGATACCGGTACAAAGGTGCGGAAGTTTGGAGTCCTCTTCAGCGCTCAGTTTACCCTGTAATTTTACTTCACGCCACATCGATAAAAAATGCATATTTGCAGTCTTATTTTTTAGTATGAACATTAAGATTACCCTGCCTGATGGCAGCGTTCGTGAGTATCCCAAAGGCACAACCGGCATGCAGGTTGCCCAAAGTATTAGCGAAGGGCTGGCGCGTGTTTCGTTGGCGATTGAAGTAGACGGTGAGATCAGAGATCTGGCCCGTCCGATAGATCAGGATTCAGCGATTAAGATTCTTACGTGGAACGATGCAGGAGGGAAGTATTCGTTCTGGCATTCTTCAGCACACTTGTTCGCAGAAGCCCTTGAAGAGCTTTACCCGGGTACAAAATTTGGTATTGGGCCTCCCATTGAGAATGGATTCTATTATGACGTTGACTTAGGTGACAAGGCTTTCGGTGAGGATGACCTTGCTAAGGTGGAGGCTAAAATGAAAGAGCTTGCCAAAAAAGATAGCCGTTTCGAGCGCAGGGATGTTTCTAAAGCTGAGGCATTAGACTATTTCACTAAGAAGGGAGATCCGTACAAACTTGAGTTGATTAACGGATTGGAAGATGGAAAGATTACCTTCTACCAGCAGGGCAACTTTGTTGACCTTTGCCGTGGACCGCACCTTCCTCATACGGGCTTTATCAAGGCTGTAAAGTTGTTGAATGTTGCCGGAGCCTACTGGCGCGGTGATGAAAAGAACAAAATGCTTACCCGTATCTACGGCATAACCTTTCCAAAACAGAAAGAACTTGATGAGTATCTCTTTCTTTTAGAAGAGGCAAAGAAGCGCGACCATCGTAAGCTAGGTAAGGAGCTTGAGCTGTTTGCATTCTCGGAAAAAGTAGGGATGGGGTTACCGCTATGGTTACCGAAAGGAACTTTATTGCGCGAACGTCTCGAACAGTTCATGCGTAAGGCACAGATCAAAGCCGGATATGATCCGGTTGTTACTCCGCACATCGGAAGCAAGCAACTGTATGTTACTTCCGGTCACTACGAAAAATATGGTAAGGATTCCTTTCAGCCGATCAAAACTCCCGATGAAGGAGAGGAGTTCTTATTAAAGCCAATGAACTGTCCGCATCACTGCGAGATTTATAAAACCAAGCCGCGATCATACCGGGATCTTCCTATCCGTCTTGCAGAGTTTGGGACTGTATATCGTTATGAGCAAAGTGGTGAGCTTCACGGCTTAACCCGCGTGCGTGGCTTTACGCAAGATGATGCACATATTTTCTGCCGACCTGATCAGGTGAAGGAAGAGTTTGTGAAAGTAATAGACCTGGTGATGCACGTGTTCAAGTCGTTAGGATTTGAAAACTACACAGCCCAGGTTTCACTTCGCGATCAGGCAAACAAAGCGAAATATATAGGCGAGGATGCGCAATGGGATCTTGCTGAAAAGCAGATTCAGGAAGCTGCCGATGAGCGGGGTCTTACGACAGTTGCAGTTCAGGGCGAGGCTGCCTTTTATGGTCCCAAGCTGGACTTTATGGTTCGGGATGCTATTGGTCGGAGTTGGCAGTTGGGAACTATCCAGGTGGATTATAATCTACCGGAGCGTTTTGAGCTGGAATATGTTGGTTCAGACAATCAGAAACACCGGCCGGTGATGATTCACCGCGCGCCTTTCGGCTCGCTGGAGCGCTTCGTAGCTGTTTTGATCGAGCATTGTGGCGGTAATTTTCCCCTCTGGCTTTCGCCTGATCAAATCGCAGTTTTACCAATTTCTGAGCGGTTTAATGATTATGCTCAGAAAGTGATTGACACGCTTAAAGAGTTGGATATCAGAGGCTTTTTGGATAATCGTGATGAAAAGATTCAACGCAAGATCCGCGATGCTGAGGTTAAGAAAGTGCCTTACATGCTGATTGTTGGTGAACGCGAAGCGGCCGAAAACAAGGTTTCCGTGCGCAGGCATGGAAAAGGTGATTTAGGAAGCCTGCTCCTGGACGATTTTGTAGCTCAATTTAGAACCGAGGCAGCAACGCCATTGGCTTAGAATCCTGCAAATCCCCAAATCCACAGAATCCTGATTCTTATTTGGGGTTTTGATAGAATAAAGCGATATTTGCACCTCTTTTTGTAGAATTTAAACAGTAGAACAGTATCAGCGCATTAGTAAACAGGCCCATGAGAAGGGGCCCACAAAGGCCGGAAGAGCCTTATAAGGTTAACGAACGAATAACTGCATCGCGGGTGCGGTTAGTTGGAGAGAACGTAAAGGTGGATGTTTATTCCATTCAGGACGCGCTCAAGATCGCAAAGGATCAAAGTCTTGATCTGGTAGAGATTTCTCCAAACGCTGATCCTCCGGTTTGCAAGGTTACTGACTACTCGAAATTTAAGTACGAGCAAAAGAAGAAGCAGAAAGAGATCAAGTCGAAGGCGTTGAAAGTTGTGATCAAGGAGATCCGCTTCGGCCCGAACACGGATGAGCACGATTTCAACTTTAAGTTGAAGCATGCTCAGAACTTTTTGCAAGAAGGGTCTAAGGTAAAAGCAACTGTGTTTTTTGCCGGAAGAACGATTGTATATAAAGAACGTGGTGAGATCCTGTTGCTGAAGTTTGCACAAGGTCTGGAGGAGTTTGGAAAAGTGGAGGGGATGCCAAAATTAGAAGGTAAGCGGATGTCAATGTTCGTGGTTCCGAAACCGAAGAAGTAATTGAGTTAGTTTTAATAGTTTATAAAAATGCCGAAAGTAAAAACCAAATCAGGAGCAAAGAAGCGGTTCAAAGTTACCGGTACCGGTAAAGTGAAGCACAAGCGTGCTTACAAGAATCACATCTTAACTAAAAAAGGAACCAAGCAAAAAAGAAGATTGGGCAAGAAGGCGATCGTGAAAGCGACCGACATGAAGAACGTTAAGTTCATGCTTCCCCACGCTTTATAAGATATCAACGCCCTGAAAAGCGTTGGAGTTTAGGTTTTATGTTTAACCCGGTTGTTGAGCCATAAGAGTTCCGAGAGGAAACGCCACCAGCCAAAAAATTAAAAATTATGCCACGTTCAGTAAACAGTGTAGCGTCTCGCGAGAGAAGAAAAAGGATCCTGAAGCTTGCCAAAGGCTTCTTCGGTCGTAAGAAAAACGTTTGGACCGTTGCGAAAAACGCAGTGGAAAAAGGTCTTGTGTATGCGTACCGGGATCGTAAGCAAAAGAAGAGAGAGTTCAGAGCAATCTGGATTCAGCGTATCAATGCAGGCGTTCGCCCGCATGGCTTAAGCTACTCTTCGTTCATCGGAAAGCTTAAAAAATCAGGCATCGATCTGAATCGTAAAGTCCTCGCAGACTTAGCGATGAACCACCCGGAAACATTTGATGCGGTGGTGAAAAAAGTGAAGTAATTGAGAGGGGCGAAAGCCCCTTTTTTATTTGTACCCTCCCTGGCCAGTGTTGGAGTTCTTCTCCAACACGTGAGAGGATAACACAAAGCTATAGATAAGTGTTGGAGCCTGCCTGTCGGCAGACAGGTTCTTATCCAACACGCATTTTTTCCACGAACAATTTTTACGGGAATAAAGCCCCGTCCTGGTCCAGAAAAATCAGTTTTTACTTTAAACGCGGCTACGTAAACCAAGGTAAACTTAATATCTTTGGTTTATGCCTTCAACCTTGCCCGATTTCGAGTACGATATCTTCATCTCGTATCGCCAAAACGATAATAAATATGATGGTTGGGTAACAGAATTTGTCAATAACCTGAACAAGGAGCTTGAGGCAACTCTAAAGGATAAAGTCAACGTTTATTTTGATGCCAACCCGCACGATGGTTTACTGGAAACTCATTCTGTAAACCATTCCCTAGAGGGAAAACTAAAGTGCCTCATCTTTATTCCGATACTTTCCAAGACGTACTGTGATGCGAAGGGTTTCGCCTGGAATCATGAGTTCCTCGCGTTTATCGATCAGGCTAAAAAAGACCGGTTTGGCTTGAACGTCAAGCTGGCTTCGGGCAATGTGTCAAGCCGTGTGCTGCCCGTACGCATTCACGATCTTGATCCGGAAGATGTTAAGCTCGCAGAATCTCATTTGGGTGTAATTCGCTCGGTTGATTTCATATATCATTCTCCGGGTGTGAACAGATCATTACGTCCCTGGGACGATGATGTAATCAAAAATACAAATACAAAACAGCCGTATTACCGCGATCAGATTAATAAGGTAGCCAATGCCATCGATGACCTGTTGAGAGGTATCAAGCAGGCAGAGAGAAATAAATCAGGTGAAACTATCTCCACGGTTTCAGTAGAGAAAAGTAAACCGGCTAAAGCTCCTAAATTTTCCCAAAAAAGTAGTCGCCCATCTTCCTTATCTGTACCTAAGATTATTCGCTGGAGCGCAGTTATTATTATTCTGGTTGCAGCAGGCTTTTTTGGAGGCAGGTGGTTTGTGACAAAAGGAAAGGTTGATCATGCGAGGACAGTTTTGCTTCCCGCTATTCAGAAATTGGTGGATGAAAATTTCAGGCCTCCCTTCGAAGCATATGAAATGGCTGTTGAGGCACGGAAGGTTATTCCCAACGATTCAAGTCTGATCGATTTGTGGGATCAGATCGTAGTAACGATCCCGGTGGAAACGGATCCGCCAGGGGCGGAAGTACTCTGGAAAGATTATTCCAAACCTGAATCAACATGGATATCAGAAGGGACAACGCCCATAACAGAAGCCAGCTTTAAGCGCGGTTTTTTAAGAATAGAAATTCGTAAGCCGGGATACCAGACTGTTGAATATGCTGGCCCGTGGATAACACCTCTGGCCGAAGATGTTAAGAAGGTCAAGCTTGACAAGGTGGGAACACTTCCTGAAAACATGGTTCGAATCCCAACGGACGAGGCAACTATGTATATCGTTGGACTTGAGAACTATGGGGGTAAACAAGTAGGTGAGTTTTTGATGGATCGTTTTGAAGTGACCAATAAACAGTTCAAAGTATTTGTAGACGCAGATGGATACACGAATAAGTCTTACTGGCCTGTAATTTATGCCGATGGTAAACCAGTACCTTTTGAATCTGCTGTCCTAAAATTCATTGATAAAACCGGAAGACAAGGACCCGCAAATTGGGAGGCAGGTACATATCCGGATGGACAAGGCAATCATCCGGTTACCGGTGTATCGTGGTATGAAGCGGCAGCGTATGCAGCCTTCGTGAAAAAGCAATTGCCTACCATCTTTCACTGGAGTGTTGTCGCGGAAACTGCCCGAACGGAATTTATCGCACCGCTTAGTAATTTTAATGGTAAGGGAACCGTAGAAGTTGGAAGCTTACCCGGTTTAAGTTTGTTTGGCGTATATGATATTGCCGGCAATGCACGCGAGTGGTGTTATAATAAAACATCAAGCAATGATAATCACTTTATTTTAGGAGGTGGGTGGAACGATCCTACATATGCATTTAATGATGCGTATAGACAATCTGCGATGGACCGAAGTCTGGGTAATGGATTCAGATGCATACAGGAGTTGCCGGGTGATTCTACCATGGCAGATTTAAAAATGAACGTTACGATGGCTTTCCGGGATTACCGAAAGGAAAAGCCTGTTGACGATAAGACATTTGAAATTTTTAAACGCCAATACGCGTACGACAATGTTCCGTTGAACGATAGTACGAGACTGGTTGCGGATCGGGAATTTTTCACTGTAGAAAAAGTAACTTTTGATGCGGGCTACAACAATGAGCGCATGCAGGCTTACCTGTATTTGCCAAAAAACGCCAAGCCTCCATTTCAACCCATTATATTCTTTCCTGGTTCGGGAGACATTTTCTCAAAGAAATTTAAAATAGATGCAGCAATGTTCAGAATTGATTTTCTTTTGAAAAGCGGCCGCGCGATTATGATCCCAATTTATAAAGGAACGCATGAACGTCACGATGAGTTGAAATCTGATCTGCAGGAAGAAACAGTCTTTTATAAGGATCATGTGATCATGTGGCGAAAAGATGTTGGTC
>Ga0075152_10001893_pt1 | contig 15034 bp, 12 predicted proteins | sample JI61114C2DNA_FD_70964 | JGI IMG/M metagenome (GOLD analysis project Ga0075152, IMG submission 70964) | Wastewater effluent complex algal communities from Wisconsin, to seasonally profile nutrient transformation and Carbon sequestration -... | ecosystem: Engineered > WWTP > Effluent > Algae...
GAACAGTACGGTTCCTCTTCCCGTGGGGAAGAACATGCGTTGCTGACTCCTTCATCAGGCAATGATGCAAGCGCTACCATGGAAACCCCTGTTGTTGCAGAGCCAAAGCCAGCGCACCTGAGAGATGGACAGGTCGAGCCAGCGATGGGGGCTTCCAACACCGGAGATCAGACCGAACCTCCTCCAGCAGCCACTTCCACTGAATCCGCAATTACTGTGAGCGGCACGAACACTGATACGCTTACCCAGCGCACAGCTGAACCAAAGACCAGCGAAAAGGAGAAAAAGCCCGGATCCGGGAAGGTGTATGTTGATGCGACCTTGACCAGGACCGCCAGCATGAAGAAGCCCGCGCGTGAAAAGAGGGCCCCGACTGACGTCGCAACGGACCATCGCGTTGGCGACAAGCCGGCAAGCGCTGTTGGTGATGGGCCTTCCACACGGGCCGAGGAGCCCGGATCGTCTGTTGGCAACGGTTCGACAGCGTCCAAGACCCCCGGCAGATCACAACTGAGCTCAGCGGAACCAGCGGCGCGCCCATCAACTGAGGTTCCCTTGGCACCGCTCACCTGCTTGACCACGTCATACCTGAGCAACCCGGCTCCAGCACCGGGCCCCATCCTACAAGGCGACTCCACCCCGGCGTACGTACTGAAGAGGGGCAACTGGTGGTTGGCCCTGCAAGGCGAACTATCCATGCTGAACGCATCGTGGAAGGGCGCCGGACGCGCGGTTACAGAACTGAACGAGAGCGAGACATGGCGTGGCGGACAGGGGCTGAGCGTGGCCGTCGGGCGCGAATGGCTGAACGGATGGTCCATCGGCTTGGGGATCGGAGCGAACAAGCAGCATTCGCGATTCCTGCGGCGCGAGGTGGGGTCCTCCCGTACAGAAGTCGTGGTCGATACCACTTGGACCGGAACGCCGATGGGCACGCAGACGAACTACACCTGGGACATCGTGGAGACGGTGGTTAACGAACCCGGGGTGGAACGGGATTACAGCGCAACGAACATCTACACGCGTTTGCGTATAGCACCGGAGGTGAGCTATCAACCGCTCCGGAAGAAGCGTTTCTCCCTGAGCGCACGTCTGGTGCCCATGATGATGCTCGACATCGGCCGCAAGGGGAATACGCTCGTTCCCTCCTCGACCATCGATTCGTTGGAGATCGAGACGACCGGCACGGGCACCTTGCAGCTCGATGATGCTTCATTGGACGAGCGGTTCCCGATGACGTTCGCTATTTCCGCCGGCCTGGAGCTCCGCTATCGCTTCTGTGAACGCTGGTCGGTCGGGTTTCTGCCAACATTCACGTATTGGCTGCCGAGCGCGGAAAGGCGCGTGCCTTCGTTGTCCATGACCGAACTCGGCGGAGCGTTGCGCCTTCGCTATGACCTTCGCCACCAAGAACGCCGTTTGAAATGAGGCATCGGACGATCAGGATGACCGGGTGTGCACGTGGGCTTCTTTCGTCCGCACTGCTGGCCATGGCTACCATGGCCATCGGGCAGTGTCCCGGCGTGCGGCCGAAATTCAGTTGGGCCAGCGATGGCTCAACGATCGTGTTCACGGACCTTACCCAAGCGTACGTCTCGGAGCGCCACTGGGAATTCGGCGATGGTGATACGGCCATGGGCCTCGTCGAAACACACACCTATGCTTTCGCGGCGGATGACACGGTAACACTGACCGTGACGGTGGACGGCTGCCCCTTCAGCGTGAGCGGCCGGGTGGTGCATCCGGGTCAGAACGATGCGTGCCTGAGTCAGCTGACCTCGGCGTTCACGGTGGAGCAGGCGGGCAACAACCACATGCTGTTCACCGACCAGAGCGAGGGCGACGGTTCGTTGCTGCTCTACCTCTGGACCTTCGGGGACGACAGCCTCTGGATCGGGCAATCCGCCGAACACTTCTATGCGTTGCCGGGGGCATATGACGTATCGCACTCGATCGGGACTGTGGACAGCCTGTTCCAAACAGCCTGTGTGGCAGGCAGCGCCGAACGGGTATACGTCAACGGCAATACGAGCACTTGCGACTCGTCGTTGTTCTTGGACCTGAACCTGGGTGATGGAATGGGCGTGCTGCCGTTCGAGGCGCAGATCGCGGTGTTGGACGGCGCACTGGTGATAGCGGAGACCTTCTGGGATTACGGAGACGGTACCAGCGATGTAGGCATCAGCGCGACGCATGCTTATGCGTACCCGGGGGAGTACCAGGTATGCGTGCAGGTGAACGCGTTCGATACCGTCGCGCAACAGGAGTGTTTTGCGCGGGCCTGTGACGTGGTGGTCCCTCAGTTGGTGGGGCTGGCCGAGAACTCTCCGAAAGCGGAGTTCGATGGGCATCCTGTGCCGTGTGAAGACGCGCTCTGGTTGAGTGGCCCGGGGGTACGGCGCGGTGCGCAATGGAGCCTGTTCGATGCGCTCGGCCGTGTGGTGACGAGCGGGCCCGTCGAGCACGATGGTGCGGAGCGTTTGGAACTCGGAACGGTTCCGGGCGGGATGTACACCGTAGTGCTCTTCGGCAAAAATGGAGTGTATTCGCTGCGGATCGTGAAACAGTAGGCAACGACACTTGCTCTTCACCCCGTCCTGCCTTGGAGCGGTCCTTGAAAGAACTGCCCACCCGCTAACCCCTCCCGCACCCATGAAGCATATTTTCACAGGCCTCACCGCTTTGGCCACGAGCCTGACGGCGCTCGCCCAACCCGATTGCACCCAGATCATACAGGCGTCCTTCTTGTCCACCGTGCAGGGCAACGTCGTGGTCGTTACCAACACCTCCGCGTCGCAATTCCCGCAAGCCACGACCTATCAGTGGTATTTCGGTGATGGCGGCACCTCTGACGGCGACATCGTGACGCATGTGTATGACGCGCCGGGCACCTATCTCCTATGCCTGTACGCCATCGTGGAGAACTGTGTGGACACGGTCTGCCAAGAAGTCGTAATTGGCGGCGGTGATCCCTGCCTAGCGCTGGCGGATGTGGTCACCAACGTGGTGTCCCAACAAGGCGGAGTGAGCTTTGCTTATGCGAACGTACCGTCCTACGCGACTACGATGTGGTACTTCGGCGATGGTACTGGTTCTGACGATGAGCAGGGCTATCACCAGTATGCTGAGCCCGGGACCTACACCGTATGCCTGTGGACCTGGTTCATCATCGAGGGCACAACGGACACATGCTCCAACGAGACGTGTCATCCGGTCACTATTGAGGGAGGCCAGGGTCCCTGCGATGGGTTGCAGGCGGGCTTCTTTGCCAACGTCCAGCCGGGAGCTGTCCAATTCTCGAACGCAACGACGGGCACCGGCTTCCAGACCACTTGGAACTGGAGCTTCGGCGACGGCACCACCAGCAATGACGCACAACCCCTGCACGAATACGACCTGCCGGGCGGGTACCTGGTCTGCCTTACGGCGATCAGCATCTACGAGCAATCGGGTGGCGGTGTGATCACCTGTGTCGATACCACTTGCCAGGAAGTGACCGCACCCGGAGGAGGTTCGCCCTGCGATGGATTGAACGCCGACTTCAACGTGTCGGTGCAGGGATCGATGGCGATGATCGACAATACGCTCTCCTCCAATGAGTACACCTATGTCTGGGATTTCGGGGACGGCACCGAAGGCTACGGCTCCGATCCGATGCACACGTATTCCGGACCCGGCACCTACCAGATCTGCCTGCTGATGTGGGGGTGGGACCCCTTCACCCAAGACACCTGCTTCGCGGACCATTGTGAGTGGATCACCCTCGGCGAGCCGGATCCCTGCGATAGCCTCTTCGCGTGCTTCCAGTGGGGGCTTCAGAACACCACGGCGCAGTTCTACAATTGTTCCGGTCCGAACGGACAGGACCTCAACTACTGGTGGTCCTTCGGTGATGGCATCAATGGTGACGGCTCCCAACCCACGCATACGTATCCCGGGCCCGGGACCTATGTCGTCTGCCTCACCGTCTTCGCGAACAACTCGCCGGATTCCTGCAGCAACACGTTCTGCAACACGTTGGTGATCGGAGGAGGCGGTTCCCCATGCGACAGCTTGTCTGCGGATTTCGTCGTCACCATCCAAGAGAACATCGCTGCCTTCAGCTCCTTCGGGGGCAATGCCATCGGCTACCAATGGAACTTCGGTGATGGGACCTCCGGCGATGGACCCGCCCCTGTTCACACCTATCCCGGACCGGGAACGTATCAAGCCTGCCTGATCACCTGGACGTGGAACCCGTTCACTCAAGACACCTGCTACGCCGACTACTGTGAGTGGATCACCATCGGTGGCGGTGAACCGTGCGATACGCTACAGGCGGGCTTCCAAGCGAATGTCGGGGATGCCACCGTGTGGTTCTCCAACACGACTGTCGGCACGGGCTTCCAGACCACTTGGCACTGGGATTTCGGTGACGGTACCATGAGCGATGATCCGCAGCCATCGCACATTTTCCCGGGATTGGGCACTTACGTGGTCTGCCTGACGGTCACCAGCATCTTCGAGCAGCAAGGGGGCGGGGTCATCACCTGTCAGGACAGTACTTGTCAGGTCGTGGTCACGGGCGGCAGTTCACCCTGCGACAGTTTGAGCGCGGAGTTCGTTGTGACGACCCAGGAGAACTTCGCCGCCTTCACCACCTTCGGCGGAACAGCCTTCGGTTACCAGTGGAACTTCGGCGATGGCACCGAAGGGGACGGGCCAGCACCAACGCACACTTATCCCGGCAACGGCACCTACTACGCCTGCTTGGTCACTTGGACTTGGGACCCGCAAACACAGGATACGTGCTACGCCGATCATTGTGAATGGATCACGATCGGGAGCGGTACGCCTTGCGACAGCTTGGAAGCGCACTTTGTCTGGGAGCCCGCCGGACCGAACGTCTTCCTGTTCCAAGATGCTTCGGAGACCAACGGCCAGGACGTTTCCTACTGGTGGAGCTTCGGCGACGGCACCAACGCCGATGGGGCGAACCCGGATCACGCTTACCAGCAACCCGGTGAGTACACGGTCTGCCTCACTATAACCGCGCTGGATTCGCCAGACTCGTGCAGCAGCACCACCTGCCAGACGATCATCGTACAGGCAGGCGGATCACCGTGTGATGGGCTGAACGCGGAATTCACACCGAGCGTCTCCGGTTACGCAGTAGCCGCGCAAGCCGCCCTCAACCCGCCAGGTACGAGCTTCGAGTGGCTCTTCGGTGACGGCACCTTCGGCAATGGGCCGAACGCCACGCACACCTACGCAGGGCCTGGCACCTATAACCTCTGCCTCATAGTGGGGAATTATGATCCCGTGGCGCAGGACAGCTGCTTCGAAGACCATTGCCTGCTCATCACGCTGCAGGGTGGCGTTTCAGCCTGTGACAGCCTCTGGACGGCCAGCTTCGAGTTCGGGCATCAGGGCAACGAGTACACCTTCTACAACACCAGCAACACACAAGGTGCCGAAGTGGGCACGCTTTGGGATTTCGGCGACGGCACCTTCGGGGATGGTTCCCAGTTGATCCACACCTACACAATGTCCGGGCTGTACACGGTTTGCATGACCATCACGGGCTTCATTCCCGGCACGGACGACACCTGCCAGGTGGAGGTCTGCCAGAACATCGAGATCTCCGTTGGGATCGATGACTTGGCCGCAAGCTCATCACTCGACGCTTGGCCACAGCCATTCGACGGCCTGTTGCGAATAGCGGGCACTGGCCTCCAAGGGAGCGCGCGGATCGCGCTGCTGGACATGACCGGCCGACTTTTGGATGATCGCGCGGCCTTCGCGACCGGTCACCTGACGCTCGACTATGGCAACCTGCCGACCGGCACCTACCTGCTGCGCGTGCACACGGATATGATGGACCGTTCGCTGCGCGTGGTCAAGCGCTGACTGTAGCGACCATGAAAACGAAGGGCTCCCGTGGATGGGAGCCCTTCGTTTTCGTGGACGGAACGGGTCCGCTCACATCATCACCACCTCAGCTTTCCGCTCCATCACTTGGAAGTGGTTCATGACCACCTCGGTGAAGTAGCGCTTCTGCCCGTCCTTGCCCTGATAGCTGCCATGCACCAAGCGGCCTTCCAACGAAATGCGGCTGCCCTTCTTCAGCGCTTGCATCACTTCGTCGGCACTCTTGCCCCAAGCCACCACATTGTGCCACTGGGTATCCTCCTTGCTGTTCCCGTTCCCGAAACTGAACTGCTCGCTCGTGGCGATGCTGAACCACGCTTTGCGCTTGCCTCCTTCGAATTCGCGCACTTCAGGGTCTTTGCCCAGATTGCCCATCAGTTGCACACGGTTGGTGATCGTCGTTTCCATCGTCGTTGTTGTTTTTGTTGTTCGACGCCGCAAACCTCCACCCCCTGCCTTTCCGCATCCGGCCGACACGCCATTTGTAAGCGTTCATAGGCGTTTGCTGGACGACCCGCTCACGTTGCTGGCACCCTCTATATTCGCCACACTTCCGCCGAACGAACCTCTCCGGAAAACCCATGAGCGACCCCATCAAGAAGATCCTTGTCCCAACCGACTTCACCAAGGTTTCCGACTGTGCGTTGGGCCACGCCAGCACGATGGCGGCGCGCATGGCTGCGGAGATCCATTTGTTGCACATCGTGAGCGACAAGGACGATGTTGACGAAGCCCGCACCAAGTTGGAGATGGTGATCGACCGCGCGAAAAAAGCAGGGGAGAAGCAGCCCCTTGTCGCACAGGTACGCGTGGGTTCGGTGTATGAGGACATCGGCACCACGGCGGCAGAGCTCGGAGCGGGACTGATCATCATGGGCACGCATGGCATGCACGGCATGCAGTTCATCACCGGCAGCCGCGCCCTGCGTGTGATCACCAACAGTACGGTGCCTTTTATCGTAGTGCAAGAGCGCGAGGTGAAGGCCAATGGGTACCAGCAGATCGTTGTCCCAATGGACCTGCAGAAGGAGAGCCGACAGAAACTGACCCTGGTGGCGGATATGGCCAAGTACTTCAAATGCAAGGTTCACTTGGTCACGCCCAAGGAGAAGGATGAGTTCCTGCACAACCAGCTCGTGAACCACTTGAAGTTCGCCGATGGTTATTTGAAGGACCGCGGCATCGAGCACGAGGCACACATCCTGGAAGAGGACAGTGACGACTTCGTGAAAGGCGTGATCCGTTATTCGGTGAAGGTGGATGCGGACCTGATCACCATCGTGAACATGCTACAGAACAGCATTTTCGGGGTGTTGGGCGTGCCGAATGAACAGGAGGTTATTACGAACGAGCCGCAGATCCCGGTGATGTGCATGAACCCGCTCACGATCGGCCACACGAACGCGCCGGCGTGGAACGTCTGATCCAGGCTTTCACGCCCGCATCCCCATCACCAGGATATCGTCGACCTGTTCCTGGGCACCCCGCCATTTGTTGAGCTCTTCCAAGAGCATGCTCTTCTGGCGGTCCATGGGTTTGGTATGGATGGCGACAAGCAGTTCGCGGAAGCGGCGGTTGAGGAACTTCTTGCCCTTCGGACCACCGAACTGGTCGGCATAACCATCACTGAAAATGTAGATCACATCGCCTTTTCGCAGCTGGATACGATGGTCGGTGAACCCTTTATCACCCAGATCGAACCCGCCGATAGGGCGCTTGTCGGGAGTGTATTGCAGCACCTGTTCATCTCGCAACAGATAGAGCGGACAGTTGGCCCCGGCATACTCAAGGACGAGGCGTTCAGGGTCGAACGCGCACAGGGCCATGTCCATGCCATCGCGAACGAACTGGTCCCGATCCTTGTGCAGTGCCTCGAAGGAAATGCGGTTGAGGTCACGCAGGATGTCACTGGGCCTGGTAATGCCATGCTCTTTGATGGACTGGTTGAGCCCATTATGGCCCACCAAGCTCATGAACGCGCCGGGAACACCGTGGCCGGTGCAATCCACCGCGGCGAAGATCACCTTGTTGTGCACCTTCTCCAGCCAGTAGAAATCACCGCTCACGATGTCTTTCGGGCGGTAGAGCACGAAGCTGTCCGGCAATAGTTCCTTGATGCGCTTCTCCGGCGGCAGGATGGATTCCTGCAGGCGTTTCGCGTAGCGGATACTGTCGGTAACGTTCTTATAGAGCTCCACGACCTTCCGGCTCTGACGCTCCACTTCCTCCTTCTGCCGTACCACCTCTTCAGTGCGTTCCTTCACCTTGGTCTCCAGCACCCGTTCGCGTTCACCGAGCTCGATGCGCATTTTCAGGAGCGCGTGGCCGAGCATATCCTCCTCGCTCAGGGGTTGATAATCGGCGTTGAAATTCCCGGCCGCCACGGCGTGGCTGAACTCGGTGGTGCGCTTCAACCCATCGATGAGGCCCATGAGCGCCTGCGACATCTCGCCGATCTCGTCATTGCGCGCATGTATACGCGTGCGCGGGAACACGCCCCGGCCGAGGGAGAGCAAGACGGTGCGCAGTTTCTGCACGGGCATCACAATGCTGCGTATGATAAGGAAGGCCACGATGATGCCTACGATGACCAGACCGGTACCGAGGTAGAGCACGAAGAACTTGAGCGAGTCGAAACTGCGGATCATCCCCCCATTGAGGCTCTGGCGCTTGGCCTCGAGCAGAACGAGAAGCTTCTCCACATCCGCGTCCAGCCGCCGCGTCTGCTCATCCAGCGGTCCGCCCTCCTCGGCCAAGTCGTTCCGCTCTATCCAGACCAACGGGTCCTTGTAGCTTTCGAATGAAGGAAGGATCTCCTTCACATGCGTGTGCATCTCGAAGAGCTTGTCCATCTCGGCGAAGCTCTTGTTGAGCAGGGCCACCTCCTCCTTCTCCCAACTGGCGCTCAGTGTGTCGATTCGGTCCATCAGCGCCGGGAGGTCCTTGTCGGTAAGCTCGATCAGCGCGGTCTTCTCCGGGGCATCGGGTATGCTCTCCGTAACGGCCCAATACTTGATGAGCATGTGCGCGCTCTGGATCAAGTTCCGTAGGCGGACCAAGGCGTCCACACTGGGTCCGTAGACCGAGTTTATCCCGTCGTTGATCGACCGGCTACGCTCCAGCGTCCGGTTGGTGAGCAGAACCACCAGAAGGGCGAAAAAAATGAACAGGCCGAAGCCCATCCCGATACGGCGACCGATGGTGAGCCTGAATCGCATCGCTGGATCACTTGTCCTTGGGAGCCTCACGCGGAGCATCCGGCCGGGTCTCCATGTCGAGCGCCTCGTACTTGTGCCGGTACTCCTCGCTCTTGTCGGTCTCTTGCAGACTGTAGTGGATGCCCTCCAGGCCGAGCAGCGTTTCACGCCGCTTGGGGTTCATCCGGTGGGCCTTGAGCATGTAGGGCAGAGCCTGCATGAAGTAGACCTTGCTCACCTCCTGCACCTGTCCGATGGTTGGCAGGTCCGTGCCTGGATTGATGCGCTGGATGTTGTATACGCCCCTGTTGTAGTACAAGGTGGCCAAATTGTAGTTCGCCCCGTAGTTGTTGGTGTCCAGAAACAGCACATGCTTGTACAGGTCCACCGCCTTGGCGAACCATGTGGTATCCTCCCGGTCTTGGTTGAAGCGCTTGGTGTATACCGTTCCAAGCGCATTGTCGAACTCGATATCCCGGGCCATGAAGGTGTGCTTCGGGTCCACGCGGAGCACGCTCTCCTTGTATTTGGAATAGAGCGCAAGGGCGCGCTCTTCGCTCAGCTCGTTCAGAGCACGGGCTGCGTCGTTGTACATGGTCTTACAGAGGAAGTCGTAGGCCTGCAAGCTGCTTTGGGCATACTCCTTGGCGGTGTCCACTACGGTGCTGGTGAAGAGGCTGGCAAGAGCCTCATCGCGGATGACGTCGGCTTCCGGACCGGGGTCCATGCCCTTGTAGAGGTCCTTGTATACGAACCCGCGCAAGACCCATGCTTCGGGGCTCTGGGCGAGCTCCGGTCCCCTCACGGCTCCATCCAGCAGCGCACGGGCCCCCGGCAGGTCACCGGCTTGATAAAGCCGGTTGGCCTCAACGAGCGCGACCGGTTGTGCGGAGGCGATGGACGCGCAGCACAGCGCGCAGATCAGCAGGGCGATATGTCGCACGGTGCTCATTGCACGGAGGCGTAGGCCAATTGCACCAAGGTGCTGCCCACTTCCAGTTTGTGTTTGCGCGCGTTCACCAGACTGATCTCGTACTTCACCGTGTTGTCCACCCGCACGAAGTTCACCACAGAACCGTCCTCCATCGCGTCCGGGTATTCGGTTATCAGGAGCGTGCTCTTCTTCTCGAAGTGCTTGTAGATGGCGGGCAAGAGGGCCAGCTCGTTCTGTCCGACGAAGAGCACATGACATTGCGCGATATCCGCGCTCTTGGGCAGCTTGCGCACTTCTATGGGTTGCTTGCCGATGGACTTCTCCGCGTATTTCTTCACCAGCTCCTGGTACAGGTTGCTGCTGCCCAGCACACTGATGATGAACGGCCCGTTCTTCAAAGCGGGCTCCTTCCACTCCACCAGCTTGGCGATGTTGTAGATATAGCTGGCCTGTACGATAGCGGTCGTGTCCTTGTCGGCTTCCCGCGGGTCTGTAGCGGATGACATACCGAACAGGACAAGTAACAATGCGAACACCTTTGGCACGCGGCCGCTCCACCTGATGGCGGAACGGAACTTAGTTTTGGCGCGCGTGAAGAGAAACAGCATCCGAACAGGTCGAGGACAAAGTAGAAGCGTGCCCTCGCTAGGCTGCTTGGGTCTTTTGGCCATCTGTTCACAACCCCTTGTTCGTTCACAATCGGCCGATACGGCGACGTTGCTGGCGATCGACCGCGAGGCGGTGCGCGCCCCGATGGGGTACACGTGGCTCGAATGGAGCACCCGCACGATCGGCCACCGGCTTACTGGTACAGAGAACGGCCGAAGGGCGGAGGAAACAGCGGACAGCCTTTTCCGTGTGGCGGGGATGCACGATGTGGCCTACTTCTCGTTCGAAGCAGCGGCTTGGCAACGGCGTTCGGTGCGGGTAGAAGTATCCAACAGCGCGGATTCGGTGATCGCCTATGCCACCGTCGCATTGGCGATGACGCCAGATTCGGTACGCGCCCACGCTCCTTTGGTGGATGTGGGCAATGGACTGGCCGTCGACTACACGCTGAAAGGAGAACTCGTACGCGGGTCTATCGTTCTGGTGAATTTGCAACTGATCAATGCCCCGGAAGGGTCGGAGAACCTGCACCGCAGCGAAAAAACAGCGCTCGCGATCAAGCATGGTGCGGTTGGTGTGTTGTTCATCAACAATGTCGAAGGGCATGTGCTCCTCACGGGCACGGCCTCGGTAAGCCGTGAACCCATCACCATCCCCGCAGCATGCATCGGCAAGGAGGATGGTCGGGAATTGCGCGCGTGGTTGCAGCGCGATGGGTCACTGAGGGCCTCCATTGATATGCGCAACAGTAATGCGCCGGTAACCGCCCGTAACGTCATCGCCACCCTGCCCGGTTCGGACAAGTCCGAGGAGGTCATAGTAGTCGGTGGACACTTGGACAGTTGGGACCTGGCCACTGGTGCAACAGACAATGGCTTGGGGTCCTACTCAATCATCGACATCGCCCGCTGCTACGCCGCGCTCGGGCTGAAGCCGCGCCGCACGATCAAGTTCATCCTGTTCATGGGGGAGGAACAAGGTCTATTGGGCAGCCATGCGATCGTGGAGGAATGGCAGAAAGCCGGAGAGCTGGACCGTGTAAGGTGTATGGTCAACATGGATATGAGCGGGCATCCGAGCGGCTTCAACGCATTCGGGCCGGACCCGCTAGGGGTGAAGGTGAAAGCGGCGCAGGGGGTCATGAAGGACCTCGACACCACCTTCGCGGCGAACTTCTCACAGGCTCCGGGACTGCACAGCGATCACCAGTCCTTCATGATGCGGGGAGTTCCCACCATGGCCCCGATCTGCGACCTCGGCGACCATGTGTACCACTGCTACCACAGCAGTTGCGACGATGTCGGCCTGGTTGATCCCACTTCGATGACGGACAATGTGCGTCGCGTGGGCCAAATGCTCTGGTGCTTGGCCAATGCGGATGAGCTGCCTGCCGGGTTCACCGATACGCAGTTGCGCGACCGATTGAAGACCGAAGGATTGGAGGAAAAATTGCGCCTGCAGAACGAGTGGCGCTGGTGAGAGAGCGCTCAGGCTTCGCCCTTGCCGCCACCGCCCTGTGCGGCGGTCATGCCTTGAAGGTCGCGGTCGAAGAGATACAGACCGCCCTTGTCGTTTCCGATAAGGTTCAATTTGTCGATGAGCGTGCGTGCGAGGGTCTCCTCTTCGATCTGCTCGCTCACGTACCACTGCATGAAATTGTGCGTGGTATAGTCCTTTTCCTTCAGGCACAGGTCGACCACCTTGTTGATGCTGGCGGTCACATACGTCTCGTGATCCAGCAGCGTTTGGAAGATGTCCGTTATGGACTTGTACTCCTTCTGCGGTTGCTTCAGGGCGGGCACCACGGCCTTTCCTCCGCGGTCATTCACGAACTTGATGAGCTTGAGCATGTGGATGCGCTCCTCATCGCTATGGGTGTACAGGAAGGCGCTGGTGCCGCTGAGCCCGTTGGTCTCTGCCCAACTGGCCATGGCCAAGTAGGATTGGCTACTGCTGGCTTCTATCTCGATCTGCGCGTTCAGTGCTGCTTCTATCTTCTTTGGGAGCATGTCTTCAAGGGGTCTGTGGCAAAGCTAACGCCGGAGCCGTGCAGGGTGTTCGTGACGTTTTCGGCTTCACACCGCACCGGGAACAGTGGGGTAGCATCGGTTCCGGACTTTCTCGGGCGCCATGGCACACCACTGTTCGGGTGACCCTTTCCCCTACTTCGTATTGAAGGTGTTCATCGCGTGCCCGATGCCCATGAGCCCGAAATCAAGCACTGCCTCACAGCAGAGGTCCACGCGATCCCGGATCACCAACGACTCCTCCTTGTTCCACGGACTGAGCACGTAGTCCGCCTGTCTGCCGCGCGGAAAATCGCTGCCGATCCCGAAACGCAAGCGTGGGAAAGTCTCCGTGCCCACCAGTTGGATGATGCTCGTGAGCCCATTGTGGCCACCCGCGCCGCCACTGGCGCGCAAGCGGATCTTGCCGAAGGGCAGGGCCAGATCATCCGTGATCACGAAGGCGCGTTCGGAAATGATGTTCTCCTGCTCCATCCAATAGCGCACGGCCTTGCCGCTCAGGTTCATGAAGGTTTGCGGCTTGATGCAGATGAACGTCTTGCCCTTGTGGCGGAATTCCATGCGGTCCGCATAACGATCGGGCGAGAAGAGGACCTTGGCGTTGAGGGCCAATTGATCCAATACCTGGAAGCCGATGTTGTGACGGGTGTTGGCGTACTCGGCGCCCGGATTGCCAAGACCTGCGATCAAGTACTTCATGCTGGCCACAAAAGAAACAGACCCCCGACAAGGTCAAGGGTCTGTTCGTGCTGTGATCGACATTCCGAACGGACCGAAGCTGTCGGACCGCACGGCGCCGAGGTCCTACTTCTTGGCGGCTGGTTTCGCAGCGGGTTTGGCGGCATCGCCCTTCTTGGCGTCGGCGGCCGGAGCAGCGGCGGCACCAGCAGCCGGCACAGCTGTGCTTGCAGCGGTCGGGGCGGCAACCACTTCTTCTTCCTTCTTCGCCAATTTGATGCTGGCCACCACATCGGTAGCGCGCTCAGCGATGGTGATCCCGGGGAACTTCAGGTCGCTCACATGGATGGTCTCGTTCAGCTCCAGATTGGTGATATCCACTTCGAGGTGCTCTGGGAGGGCTGTTGGCAGACCCTTCACCCGCACCTTGCGCATGCGCTGGTTGAGGATGCCACCGGCCTTGATGCCTGCAGCCTGTCCCTTCAGCTTCACGGCGAGGCTCACCTTGGCCTCCTTGTTCTCGCTCATCTCCATGAAGTCGCAGTGGAGGATGGCGTCGCTCGTGGGATGGAACTGCTTGTCATGCAGCAGGGCCATCCGCTTTTCGCCGTCGATATCGATCTCGATGCGGGATGCTTCCGCAGTGAATACGAGTTTGCGCAAAGCGGGTTCGTCCACGCTGAAGTGGACGGTATCCGAGCCCCCGTAAAGAACACAAGGCACGCGCTTGGAGCGGCGGATGGCGGTGGCGCCCTTCGTTCCTTCGCTGGCGCGTTTCGTGGCGGTGAGTTCTACTTTCTTCATTGTTCGATCGCCTGTTGCCGGCGCGGCTTTGTGGTTTTGACGGTCTATCCGTCTGGGTGACGCCTGGGCTTTGTCAGGCGGGTGTTTGCTTATGCGATGATGAAATGACTGCTGATGCTCTCGTGCGCCCGCATGCGCTGGATCACCCCACCGAACAGGGGGGCTACCGGCAGCTGCTCGATCTTGGTGGTCTGCGCCATCTTCTGGGCGCTGATGGGAATGGTGTCGGTAACGATGAGCGAGGTGAGCGCGCTTCGTTCGATGCGCTGGCAGGCCTCGCCACTGAGCACCGGATGGGTGCAGATGGCACGCACACTGCTGGCACCCTGCTCCATCATCATATCAGCGGCTTTGGTGAGGGTGCCGGCCGTGTCGCACATGTCGTCCACGAGCATCACGTCCCTGCCCTTCACGTCGCCGATCACCGTCATCTTCTCGATCTGGTTGGCCACCTTCCGCTGCTTGTAGCAGATGGCGATGTCCACCCCGAGGTGCTTGCCGTAGGCGTTCGCCCGCTTGGTGCCTCCCGTATCAGGCGCCACCATCAGCAGGTTCGGCAGGTTCAGGCTCTTGATGTACGGAACGAAGATGCTGCTGGCGAAGAGGTGGTCCACCGGCACCTCGAAGAAGCCCTGGATCTGGTCCGCGTGGAGGTCCATCGTCATGATGCGGTCCACACCGGCGGCCGTGAGCATGTTGGCCACCAGCTTCGCACCGATGCTCACGCGGGGCTTGTCCTTGCGGTCCTGCCGGGCGAAACCGAAATAGGGCATTACCGCCACGATGCGCTTGGCGCTGGCGCGCTTGGCGGCGTCCACCATCATCAGCAGCTCGAACAGGTTGTCGCTGGGCGGAAAGGTGCTCTGTACGATGTA